>Ga0116229_10013392_pt1 | contig 11602 bp, 7 predicted proteins | sample S1TSphgellanicum_3_FD_87313 | JGI IMG/M metagenome (GOLD analysis project Ga0116229, IMG submission 87313) | Host-associated microbial communities from peat moss isolated from Minnesota, USA - S1T2_Fc - Sphagnum magellanicum MG | ecosystem: Host-associated > Plants > Peat moss > Unclassified... | reverse complement strand
GTGGTGGCTTCCCCCAAGTCCGGGCCGTGGTGAGTCTTGTGTGTTCGTGTTGCCCGTGGCTCGTCCTAGCACCAAGGGTGCTCCAACTTTGCACTAACCACTTTGTGTAGGTTGTGTGCAGGCTCGTGTGAGTGACTTAAGCTTGTCAACTCTTCCTAGTCCCATCCCGGAGCTCCAACACGCCCCTCTACCCCTTAAAGTGTTGTGAGCTAGGGAGCGTGCTCCGACTCCTTCCTTTTCCGCTGCTTTCTACTTGGGCTCACATTTGAGCCTTTTAAGGAGTTGGGAGTGCATCAATTATGGAGTTTGTTTGGTTCCAAAGGTTGGTTTTTCAATTATGCCCAAGGGTGAGCTTTCCATCCAAAAGGGTTTTCACTGAAAAGGTTCTTCTTTAGTGAACATGACCTTGATCGAGTTTGTGCAACCTGCCTTGGCAAAATGTTTGACCACCACTTGCACTTTTGATAAATGTGGATATCCAAGGGGGCCCACAATGTTTTTATAGTGGTTGTTAATTTTTTGTCCATTAGTTGGGAGTCAAAACACATCATGATTAGGTTATTTGAGGCTAGCATTATGAACGGTGCTACGTTAATTGTGAAGTTGAAACAAATCCTTGACAAATTTTGAGGCCACCCAAAAGATTCTGGCCTATGTCAAGGATGAAGGTTCCAATGTGGCCACTTGTGTTCAGACTCTAAAAGCAATTGTGTCTTGTGTAGATCTTGACACAGCGGAGTCATTTGATGGCTTTTGTTTTGGGCACATGCTATTGAAGGTGTGCTAATATGCAACATCCAACAAGAAGGTGACTCGTGGGTTATTGTATGCATTTATTAAATTTGTCCAAGTAGATGTCCAAAAGTGCATCACATGGCCAAAGAAATCCGACAAGGGGAGGCAAGCGTGGGAGAAGGTGTGCGTGGATTCTAGTTTCAACTTTCGCAAATTGAACACCTTCATGAAAACGAGGTACATGGAAATTCTCCATTCCTGTTTTTATTTTTAAGGTTGGTGGATTTATTTATACATATATATTTTTCCAATGCCCATTTATTATACCTTCAAAGGGATTTTTTCAAACATGGTCTTTGATGGAAGAATTCAGCACCCACATCTTTTAATGGTTGTTTTGTGAATTTTTTTTCCGAGGTGATTTTTGATGATGGCCAACCTTGTGATTTTGATTTAGGGTTTGGTCTACCATTGGGAGAAAATAAAAGGTTACGCCAATTTCCAACAAATCAATTTTAGTAATAATTATTTTTTATTTAATATCCTTGACAATGTCTTTTGTTTGATGTCCTCCACATTATCTTTTGTTTGATATTTTCCCATTAATCGTAAAAGATGCCTTTGTAATATTGGTGGCCAATGGCCACCACCTCCTTAATTGTTCTAAGAGGTGGCAATTCAAAAATAAAAGTTTGCATCTCATTTTGAAGAGCACTATAGACATGCAAGATGATCAACTTTGGCACATTACAACGTTAAACCCTAAACCTTTAATTTTTTCATACAAAATCTAACAGGTTATATCAATTAAGGTTCTCCTCTTGCCTTGTCAAAAAAAGAAGAATATCTTTTTTTTGCTCAATTAGATGGATCTGCATCATTGTGATGAGGGCAACATCAAGGTAATTAATCTCTAGTCGTTTTGTGACTTGTATAGAAAACCTCCTCTAGGAACATTTGTTCAAGGATGGTGAAGATGGGATAATTGGAGAAGTAACAAATAACCAAAAAACTTCTTTACATTTAATGTTATGGAAGTGATAATGAGCCATAAATTGGGCCTCCAATTGACAAGGCCCTTCTAAAGGCCAAATAACACATCGGTGTGGATTGTTTGTTCATGAGCCTCATCAAACATGATCATAAAATAAGAAACAAGCTCTTCATGTGAGATTTTCCACTTCTGATTTACTTTTTTTAGCTCTTTAGATGCTTCATTCATTTGATTTTAGCTTGTGTGACTTTTTTTTTCCATTTTTAGCTCCTTAATGGCCTCAATTAATTTAAAATGAAATTTGCCACCAGGTATTTTAGGTGAGTTTCACCAGATTTGATGAAGTTGTTTTGTTTGATTTCAATTATTTTATGATGCCCATTCAAATTAGGGTTCAAATGTTCATTTATCATTATAAATATGATTTATTTATTAATTATTTATGGCTTCGATTGATTTTAGGTGAATTTTTTTGGTCTAGTGAATTTGCTTTCCTTGATTTTAGCTTTGTTTTGCCCATTCAAATTAGGGTTTAAATATTTAGATGTTTAATGTAACTTATTTATAACCATTTGTGGCCTCAAATTATTTTAGGGTAGCTTCTCAAGATGTGATTGGGTTTTTTTGTTTGATTTTAGTTCTATTATGCCCCATTTAAATTACGATTTAAATTTCAAATGTTCAAATGCTTAATGTAAATTATTTACAAACCATTTGTGGCCTTGAATTATTTTAGGTGAACTTCCCAGGTTGTGATTGGGTTTCCATCTTTGATTTCAACTTTGTTATGCCCCATGTAAATTAGATTTTTAATTTTAGATGTACATATGCTCAATGTAAATTATTTGTAAACCATTTGTTACCTCGATTTTTTTTTGTTAATTTCCTAGGTTGTGGTTGGGTTTCCATTTTGATTTTGGCTTTATTATGCCCCATTTAAATTAGGGTTTAGATTTTAGAGGTACATATGTTTAATGTAAATTATTTATAAACCCTTTGTTGCCTTGTTTTATTTTTTGTTAACTTCCCAAGTTATGATTGGGTTTCCATCTTTGATTTCAACTTTGTTTATAACCCATTTAAATTAGGGTTTAAATGTTCAAATGTTCAAATGTTTAATGGCTTGATAAAATGTTTTAATAAATCTCTAATGGAGTCGGTCAATTTAAGCTGGACTTCCCGGGTTATGAGTGGGTTTCTTTCATTGATTTCAACTTTGTTATGCCTAATTTTCAATTACGGTTCAAATGTTTAGATCATTAATGGCTTGATGAAATATTTTTATAAACCCTTGTTAAAGTTGGTTGATTTAAGGTGAGCTTCCCAGGTTATGATCAAGTTTCTTTCAATGATTTGAACTTGTTGTGCCCCGTTTGAATTAGGTTTAGGGTTTAGGTGTCCCTTTTTTGTGTGTCATAGTGTAAATATTCTTGACCTTCTAATTACATGATTTTTTTAAATTAGATTTTTTTAAAATTTTGAAAAAAGGAACTCACATATATGATCTATATTATCATAGAAATAACAATTAAAAAGGAAAAACCATGTGTTCATTTTTTGGTTTAGGGGGGACTTTAAAACTTGTATTTTAAATTTATTCACAATCCTTATTTAGTCCTTAAATAATTGTAAATGGATTCATAGATTTTGGGTTATTAAATTATTTGTTTGATAATATTTTTCCACAAGTTGTATGATCAAAATGGAGACTAAAATTATTATTAAGGATGTCATTATTAATGGAAGTGGCCATTTGAGTACTTTTTTGGAAGGTTAGAATTCACAAGTACTTTTCAATATGTATTTTTTGAGTTTGATTCAAGTGTTTTCATTGAATATTTTTTATAATGTATTAAAATGTACAACACAAAGTTCTTGCAAAAACTTAATTTGTAATAAGAAAACTCATTTAAAAGGTGATGACAACACCAAAAACAATGTAGAAATGGACTTTTTCATTGCATTTTTTGGTCCACTATAGTGTGCATTTACCTTAGGGTTCAAAGATCATTAATGCCTTGATGAAAGATTCTTATAAACCTTTGATGGAGTTGGTTGATCTAAGAGGTGAGCTTCTTAGGTTATTATTTGGTTTCTTTCATTGATTTCAGCTTTGTTATGTCCCATTTAAATTAGGGTTCAAAGTTCAAATGTTTAATGGTTTGACATGATTCATTTGGGGTTGCTTAATGGGTTCAATTGAATTAAGGTGAGTTTTTATGGTTTTGATTGGGTTTCTAAATAGGTTTGCAAGTCATTTTTTGTTGTTTCAAGATGCATTGACTTATTGGCATGTGATTGTGTTGTGCTATAGTCAACAAACGATGGCTTTGCAAAGTTGTATTCCATCTTTAAGAAATTGGGTAGTATGTGAAGTGGTGGTGAAAATGTTGTCATTGATTGTGATTAGTTATGTCCTGAATCAAAGTTGCAAACATTGGCTGCTTGGGGATGCACTGCAATTCATTATCACAAAAACATGTGAGGTTCATGATGAAGTTGTTCATGTGGTTAACCTTGATGGCATGGGTGATCCAAAGGCAAATGCGTTTGATGTAGAGTTGGCATAATTGGTGATTTGCATGAAATGGCAAATTTTGGAAGTTCTTCAACCTTTCTTTTATTTTATGCAAGCATTTGAAAAAAAAAAGGCACAATATGTTAGCATTGATGTTTGATCCCCAGTTCAAGAGTATGCGATTGGTGGTGAATTACCTAGGTTGTGAACTTGCATTTGCATTAATTAAGGAGTGTGATGTTCATTTGCTTTTGCTTTTGTTGTTGTAGTGCTACAAGGTGATGATCCTTTCTTTGTTGGAAGTGGAGGTTCAAGTGTAGGATGATGATGATGGCAATGACGATCTATTTTAGACTTCAGAAACTAGTGCAAAAGGTATATTTCAAGCAATGGCATGAAAGCTTGATGGATTTTGTTGCCACCCTATTGATGCGGACATTTGTAAATGTGCATTGTTTTGGTGGCGCATCCATGAGCAGAGGTATCCAGTGGTGGGGATGTTGGCTCAACAAATCCTTGGTTCCAGTAAACCAAATTGAGACAAAACAAATTTTTTCCATTGCCAAAATCCTCATTGCATTATGGAGGTGTTGTTTGCAAATTGATCACCTCAATTAGATCATTTTTGTGAACAAAATTGGCTTGTTGATCCAAGGGTTGGGTGTTCTAAGTCTTCTGACCTTGTAGGTGCATGCAAAGCATAATTATATTTGTTGAAAGAGCTTGATGTAGAGTTTGAGGAGGAGGTCAAGCGAGAAGAATTCCCAGATCTTTGTGATTTCCCAAATTAATTTCCAATTTGTTGTTTTGAATGTTCCTTGTTCCTTGGACCCACATACCATGGAATTTTTTTTGTCTTCTGTTTTGAACTATGGATTTTTTAAAATCATATTGTGTTTTAATCACTTACCTTGGATTATGGTTGCTGTAGTTATAAGGTGTATGTAGGTTTGGCAAAGGAAAAATCTTTGAATTGAATTTGTTACTTCTTAGTGTTGTTGTTGAAGCTTCAAACTTCAAAACTACAAGCTTGAAACATAATTTTGTTTTTGAAACTTGAAACATGCAAAAATTTTGGTTTTTTTTCATTAGCTTTTTGACAAATATGTCATTGTAAAAAACCAGTTGTGAATTAGATTGAAAACTAGGGTAAAAAATAAAAAACCGCCTTGATGATTATATTAGCATAATCGATTAGGGATATTAGCTAAAAACCTTTTCAAAACCGACTAATTTAATTTCTATTTGAAAACCGACTCCAAAGAACTTGATGTTTCACAGCTAATCCCCCAAAACTGACCAATTCTTTCAAACAATTAAAAACCCGAAATCAGCTAGTTCTTTGAAATGGAAAATTTTAAATAATTGGAACTAGCTAGTTCTTAAGAATTCCAATTTTTAAAAAACCCAAAACTGATGATTCTCATAAAAATAAAAAAACCACACAACATTGGTATCAACCTAAGACATTGATCTTTTAATGGATTATTTAGTCATAACCACCTCTTCCATGTCACTAACATAGTCATCCAATTGACAATAAACTTGAAATTTTTCAAATTTCTAGGCCAAGGATTAAAAATGAAAATCTTGTCCAAATGCAATAATCTTTGGTTAATTGTGAAGTTTTTAAAATGGACCATGGCAAAATTGGTCTCTTATTCCCAAAATAAAAATCAAGTTACAAATTGTCAAAAAGAATACTAATCATTCACATATTGATTTTGAGGGGTAAATAGCCTTTAATTGAAGATCTTGAAATGTAACATTTGATTGTTCTTAACAAAAATGATAAGGTATGTTAAATGTTTCATTTGATTGTATTTGTTTTGCAATTCTAATTACTAAACCCATTATTGAAATGTCTTATTTTCAAATGAAGGATTTTGGAAATTTTGAAAAATTTATAGTTGGATATTTTAATCCCATGGAGACATGCTTAACACAAAAAAAGAAGATCTTCCTCTAAAGTTATAGCCATTGGGAGGTTTGTGTGAATTGGTGACATTTTGGTTCAAAATTGACATCTTTGTGCATTTGAAATGATCATAGGGTCCATGTGAAGTGTCATTTCATCTTAACCATTTCAAAGTTTTTGCATCCATGTTTCAATCACAAGGAGTTCATGGGTGTGTCCTAAGCTTTTGGGATTTTTGTTATTGTTCTAATGAAAAAAATTATCAAGTTATTACCATTTTACAAGTTGAATGATGTGCATCAAGTTGTTTGAAACCAAATCAAGGGGTGAAAACATAATTTAATGCCCCGAAGTACTATCCCACATGACACAATTTTTTCATATTGTCCTTGACAAAATGGGCACAAACGAAATAAAATCAGTCAACAGTGTTATTTTAGAATATGATTGCATGTTTTTTTTGCCCATAAATTGTTTTTTCATACAATTGAATTTTGGATTGCTTTTTTTGCAAATTGTCATAAAAAAATGCATGTAATTGTTTAGGTGAATGAAATGTTATTTTAAAAATATTTTTGAATAAATATGAAAATTTGAAAATGTGTTGATTCCTTGTAAATTCAATGTTTCATCTTTAAAAGTGATAACAATTTCAAATCATAACCAAAAATTAACTTTTTAAATTTTCATGTTTTTTTGTATAATAAACTGCAACTTTTCTTAAAACATTATGTAGATTATACCCCATTTATATGTGGTAAAACACTTTTGAAGTCCTAAAATTTTGGATCAATTTTGAATTTTTTTTGAATTTTAAAGTTTTAAAATTTCACATATTCTAGGGTATGAGTGCTTTCTAAATGTGGCTAATAGGTTTTTATCTTCTTAATTTTTTCCCCATCAATTTAAAAAAATTATATGAGTCCTTTTGATAGTCCTTTGCAAAATTGATTCCTTTTGATGTAATAGGTGTTCAATTTCAAAGGTCTTAAATTGAAATTTAAACTTAAAATTTTATCAAATGAATTTTTATTTTGAATTCCTTGACATTCATATGAATAAAAAAGGAACAACTTGTCATGATTACCATGGTTTTTCCAATCTTGACTGTTTTTAAGGCCCATTTGACATCTTCTTTGCACTACACCAAAAGATGGCAAATATGACTACACCCATGATTGGGTCTGTAGTTGTAAATGCCATTCATGACTACGTAACTATGTAGTGAATATGGACACGTCGCTTATCCATTAGTCATATTTTTGTCCTAGTCGTAAATGCCATAAAATATGTTGTATATTAATTTCAATTTAATCTAGCCATTTGGTAAGTAGGTAGATAGGCCTAAGTACATGAGTAAATAGGATCCTATTTATTTTTTGGTGTCAAGCTTTTTTTATTGGCTCATCACAAGTAATATTTACATTTTGAATATACTTAGTGCATATATTATGTGTAATCCAATATTTTTTCACTTACTTATATAGTTTCCAAAGTTGAACTTGTTGACAAAGGATATGGGATAAATTTACAACATTATTTTACACTAGTTTTTGTTGATACAAAAGTACCCTACTTTGACCATTATTATTTTTTCCATACTTTATCCAAATGGAAAAAAAATTCCATTTTGAAATCTTTTTCCAACATCTACACATCTATAAAAAACATTTAACAAAAATATCAAGTAAATTGACTGAAAATGCATTTGAATCTTCATTATTCCATACATTTGAACAACAATGATATCTTGTAGATTTTTTTTTCTTTTTTTTCATAAAATGATTTGTAAATAAACATATTTAAACTCAAGATGGTTTTTTTGGTATATATATAATATTCTCCCACCTTTTAAAAATATAATGAATCAATAAAAATGGTAAAAATGTTCTGTTATATTTATTAGTAATTGTAAAAAATATTTTAAAATAAAATATGATATCTACGAAACATATAATATTATTTTCAAAATTTAAATTTTTTAAAAAATTTTTAAAAATTATTTGAATGTCATAATTATTAATTTATACACGTGTATTTTTTAGTTTCATAAATTTTTATCAAATTTTATTGTGAGTAGTAAATTTTAATCTTATTTTTATTTTATTTTCAATTCATTGAATGTGATTATATATTTATAAATTACTAAAGATCAAATTTTATATTCTTTGTTAACCATGACATGGAAACATGAAAAAAAATGCCATTTAAGGGCATGTGGATTCTTTTTGAAATTAATTGGATATCACTACTTAGAATATATTTCATTATTTAATGTCAAAAAATTCAAAAAAGATATTCATTTAAACAAACCTTTGAACAAGAGTCTCAACCTAAACGTTTTAATTATATTATAGGCATCAAGTTTTTACTTAATTTTACGGTTTCAAGAATTTTGGCAATTTGTTTTCCATTTTTTGGGAAGTTTTATATAAATGAAAAAAATTCCCCCAAAATTTTTTTAGCCACTATTTAAAATTCATATTAAATTATTAATGACTCTAAAGCAAAATATAGAAATTATAAGGTATTAGTTATTTATTTGTGCACTAATTATGTGTTTGATCATTTACAAGTTTATAATATACTTACTAGGTATGTATGTTTACCTTTTAGTTCTTTTCCCTTTTAATTCATAAGTTTTTAATGTTTCAAATTATATATAATAAATAATTATATGGTGTTTATGAAATTTTTTTTAGTCATGTAGTCATATCCATGGTTAGAAAAATACAACTAGGCACAAAAACATGACATATATAACTATATGATTAGAAATGATTAGAAATGGTCATTGATCATATTTGTCTTAGTCATAAATGTCAAGTTTTAACGTAGTGTTGGCTCATTGTATTATGATTGCACCCAACATTTTATGACAAGATATAAAAACCAAATGCAATTTGAATGGTAAAATCACAATCCATATGATAATAAATTTGTTTTATTAATTTTTTAAAAATTTGGATATAATCACCAATGTTTTTTTTTTGGAATTTTTTGCACCTTAGTGAATTTGTTTTCAAAATATGAGGAAAAAATTGATTAAAATTTTAAAAAAAGGGATTTTCACCATTTTTTGGAATAAAAGTAATCAAATTAGTGACATTTAAACCTAATCAATTCTTAGGTCACCACTTGTAATAGCACTTTTGTAAAAATGCTACAACCCACCTATAACAATTGACATTCAATCCTAATTAATGTTGGGGATACTTACAAGTATCTTGAGAAATTTGAGAAAAAACCTTGATGATCACATTGTATTTTGATTGTAATGTGTTTGTGTCCACAAATGTCATTAGGAACACCTTAACACATCACATAATGTTAGTATTATCAAACTTTCATGTTTTGTCAAATATTGTCGTCACCTTAGACTTCCTTATGTATCCAAGCATGTATAAATGGTAATTCTCCACATTCAAATTATATTCATTTAAGACAATTCATCAAAAATAATATCTTTAAATTTTTTTTGAAATGAGTACATAAATAATTAACATTGTAAACTAAAGATGAAATATTCACACAACTATTCTTGAAGGCATCATGTTGTTAAAATTTTGTAAACCTCAAATTCATTATGTGTTTGTGAATATTGTTAATTTATAAGCATAAGGAGGTAATTCATTCAAAAGTTTCATGTGTTTTGACACTCACACCAAATTCACCCAGATGTTAATAGTCATTATTTATCATGATCTTAAGAAGTATTTTGCCAAAATTTAACCTTGAATTCATTGAAAAAAAATTACATACATTGAAAATTTAACATCTTCAAAATATATAATATGAACTTGCTTGAAAGCTCCAATTTGAGTACAAGCATCTACATGTAGAACCAATGTAGTTTGCCTTGTAGGTCCATGCCACATGCTTTTTAAATCCAAATCATTCGATTTGAAATGAAGGTATCCAAGTCATTCATCAATAATCCATCAACCAGAAAACAAATTTCTTATTACTAGGCCCCTTTGTGGACACCAAGTGCATGCACAAAATGTACAAGCAATCATGCATCCATCCCAAGAATTGAATCGAATGAATAGTTAGTTAAAAAAAATTGGGCCAAGGCTGGAACATACAACATAATAGCTTCTTGTGGGACATACACAAAGAACTAAGATTAATGCACTGATGAAAGGTGTTGATTTTAGTTAAGGTGTTAGAATTCTAGTTACGTTGCACCTTTGGCACACATTAATTCATTGACTATTTGCTGCCAAATCTCACATTTTGTCTATTTTACATGTAGGACCTCCATGCAACAAATTCTTCACATTTATCAAAACAAAAGTTCATACATATTCATAGATCCTTTCCAAAGCTCTAGAATTGAGAATCCCCCAATAGTCAAGATAGCCCAAATACATGGAGCTCTTCCTCTTCATATTACTATCCTACCTCCTACCCCAATGCATATGAGACATTTCACACAATCCTTGTCGAGAGTGCCTTGCCTAGCCTATCCCTGCATTGGGGTGGCCTGCTAATCCCAAAGGTAATTTAAGGTTAAGGCACCTAATGAAGTAGGGGCACCTAAAACGTTAGTGCACCCTAAACCACACCTTAGTTTTGCCTCTATAGCTGTTCAAATCTTTTGGGAATCTGAGACTGTAGTGACGAGTTAACCTGACTTACCCTTACTAGATTCAATCCTGCTCCAAACTGGGTCCAACCCTACTGCACTAAGGTCTGCGCCTACTTCCCCCTCACATTAACAAAGTAGGTATCTATGTAAGTGGGTAAGCATCATAGATAAGTAGGTAGGAATTCTAAGTGGTTACTATGTAGGTAGGTATGTAGGTACTTACTTGGTGGTTATCAGGTAGGTAGATGCATGTGGATGGTTGGTAATTGGTTCAGATCTGACCACTCTTGTTTAGCTATGGGACAGGAATACAACCAAAAACTATTTCCTGTCCACACACCATCCATCCTGCATGATGTGCTGGTGGGTGCAGTTTCAAGGTGGCCCAAAATGTTTGCATTGTCTGCCTGGGCTCACATGGGCTGCTACAACTATTGTGGTGGCTTCGTGTGTGTTGTAGTCGTCATGTATGTTGCTTTGCAATGCGCCTGAGTGTATTTGGTGTTCTTTATTTTTTGTTGCAAGAGTGGGAGAGGTGTGATTGGTGTCCTGCTTTCATACTTACATGCACTATCCCTCTCCTCTAGTTGTTTTTGGCTTTTCGTCTTCTTCCTCCACCATACTTCTGCCACAAGTTTTTTCTCATTTGCCAAAGTTGTTTTACATATTCTTTGCCAATTTCACAAACATTCCTTGAACCAGGTCACCAAATGTCACAAAACCTGTAGAGAGGCTAATCCAAGGATAAACCCTTGGCATTGGCCAAAGCCTTCTTTTTCCCTGGATGATTTGTTTTCCCCCTTCAACCGAGGTCACAGAAAACGGAGATACATGTTTTTTTGG
>Ga0116229_10013391_pt1 | contig 11603 bp, 10 predicted proteins | sample S1TSphgellanicum_3_FD_87313 | JGI IMG/M metagenome (GOLD analysis project Ga0116229, IMG submission 87313) | Host-associated microbial communities from peat moss isolated from Minnesota, USA - S1T2_Fc - Sphagnum magellanicum MG | ecosystem: Host-associated > Plants > Peat moss > Unclassified... | reverse complement strand
TTAGGCCGCGTCCGCTGCGCCAACGCCCAATCCTCAAAACCCACCTGCTTGTCCTCCGGTTGTTGCATCCCTTATCGACGCAACCTCGCCACCGCTCGTTCAATCATTTTGCAGAGGTCTCTGCCAGGGTGCTGCCCTTTTTTGACGTTTTCCGGTGGTGTCGCTCGCGGACTCGCTCAACCACCGGCTACTTGGCTATGATCCCGTCGGGATCACCAAACCTGACTTTTGCAGAGGTCTCTGAAAGGGTCGCATGCGTCTTTTACCAGAGGTGCGACCCTTTCAGGGTCGAGCGCCCTTGGGAGATTACCCGTGGTGGCGCCCGCCCGGCGGGCTTACCACCGGCTAGGATTGTGTGATCCCTTCGGGATCGCGAATCATCGAGTTTCGCAGAGGTCTCTTACAGGAGATCGACCGGATCGACGTCGATGGTGACGCGGATGTCGTCGGGCCATTGGCGGTCCATGAATAACGGACGGAGGCGCGGGGTGACGGCGGTGATGCGGTGGGTGCGCAGGAAGATTTGGAAGCGGTAGCGTTCGTCCATTCGCGCGATGGGCGCGGGAGCGGGGCCGGCGATTTCGGTGGCGGGAAGATTGAGGCGCTCGAGTTCCTTGGCGAGATTATCGAGGACGAATTGCGTTTTCTCTTCGCTGCGGCCGCGGGCGGTGATGAGGATGAAGCGCTCGAAGGGCGGGTAGTGGAGTTTGCCGCGGAACTCGAGTTCCTGCTCGACGAAGCCGGCGTAGTCGTGGTGGCGCGCGAACTGGATGGCGGGGTGAAACGGCGCGCGCGTTTGCACGAAGACTTCGCCGCGCACGGCGCCGCGTCCGCTGCGGCCGGAGACCTGCATGAGCAACTGGAAAACGCGCTCGCTGGCGCGGAAATCGGGGATTTGCAGCGCGAGGTCGGCGTTGATGACGCCGACGCAGGTGACGCGCGGAAAGTGCAGGCCCTTGGCGATCATTTGCGTGCCGACGAGGATGTCGATCTTCCCCTCCCCGAACGCGCCGAGCGTTTTCGCGTAGGCGTCCTTGCCGCGCATGGTGTCGGCGTCCATGCGCTCGATGCGCGCGGTGGGGAACGCGGCGGCGAGCGCGTCCTCGACCTTTTCCGTGCCGACGCCGGCGTGCTTGAACGGCGCGAAGCCGCAGACGGGGCAGGCGTCGGGCGCGGGCCGGGCGAAATCGCAGAGATGGCAGCGCAGGCGATTGGCGCGGCGATGAAACGTGAGCGTGACGCTGCAGTTGGGGCATTCCTCGACGTAGCCGCACTGCGGGCATTGCAGCGAGGAGGAGTAGCCGCGGCGGTTGAGGAAGATGATGGCTTGCTCGTGGCGGTCGAGTCGCGCCTTGATGGCCTCGACGAGCTTGGGCGCGAGCAAGGTGGGCGGCTCGTTCTTGCTCTTGGAGCGGATGTCGAGGACGTGGATGACGGGCATCTGGAATTCCTCGACGCGCTGGCGCAATTCGGCGAGCCGGTACTTGCCTTCCCTGGCGTGGTGGAACGACTCGAGCGAGGGCGTGGCGCTGCCGAGCAGGACGGCGACGCGCTCGAGATGGCCGCGCATGACGGCGACGTCGCGGGCGTGGTAGTGCGGCGTTTCCTCCTGCTTGTAGGAGTGCTCGTGTTCTTCGTCGACGACGATGAGGCCCAAATTGTCGAGCGGTGCGAAGACGGCGCTGCGCGCGCCGATGACGATGCGCGCGCGGCCGGCGCGGATGTGCTGCCATTGGTCGTGGCGCTCGCCGCTGGAGAGATGGCTGTGCAAAACCGCGACGCCGACTTTCTGGCCGACGAAGCGGGCGCGGAAGTGCTCGACGGTTTGCGGGGTGAGCGCGATCTCGGGCACGAGGACGAGCGCGGTTTTGCCCAGGGAGAGAACGTGGGCGATGGCTTGCAGGTAGACTTCGGTTTTGCCGCTGCCGGTGACGCCGTGGAGCAAGACCACGCGCGGTTTCTTGGCGCCGATTTCCTCCCGCACGATGGTGAGCGCGGCAATCTGCTCGGCATTCGCCAGGCGCGTCTGGGACTCGGCGACCGGGGCGTTCTGGAACGGATCGCGGTCCTGCGTGCGCGACTCGATGGCGATGAGCTGGCGCTCGGCGAGGCCGTTCCACGCGGCCGTGCCGATGCCGGACTCGCGGCTGAGGTCGGCGAGCCAGCCGGGGCCGGATTCCTCGAGGAAATGCCACGCGGCGAGTTGGGCCTTGGCGCGCTTGAGTGCGGCGGCGGCTTCCTCGGGGATTGTTTTTACCAGCGCTTCGACCCAGAGGCGTTGCTTGAAGGCGGCGTCGGCGTGGCGCACGGCCTTGGGCAAAACGCTGAGGAGCGCGTTGGTCAGCGGCGCGCAGTAGTATTGCGCCATCCATTGCGCGAGCTCGATGAGCGCGGCGGGCAGGAACGCGCGGGAGCTGAGGACTTCCTCGATCTCGCGGAGTTTGCCGGTGTGCGGATCGGTGGGAAAATCGACGACGTAGCCGACGAGCGAGCGGGACTTGAACGGGACGCGGACCTTGGCGCCGAGCGTGACCTGCGTGTCAAACGCGGCGGGGATGGCGTAGTCGAACGCGCGATCGAGCGAGACTTCGGGGACGACGCGGGCGATACGCATGGGGTATGAGTTTCGCACAGAGGACGGAAGAGGGGAAGGCAGAGGACTGAAGGAGGAGAGTTTCACACGGAGGCCCGGAGAGCATGGAGGGGGATTGAGCAGGAAGACTTGCCGCTGTGGGGTCCGTCTTCTATGCTTACGTTGTGAACGAACTTGTATTCGAGGTCACGCAGGAGGCGGACGGTGGCTATTGCGCCGAGTGCCTGACGGAGAGCATCGTTACCGAGGGCAACTCGTGGGATGAATTGCGGACGAATGTCCGCGAGGCAGTGCGGGGCTATTACTTTGATCAGCCCGAGAAGCTGGCGCAGCGCATTCGCCTGCACTTGGTCCGTGACGAAGTGCTTGCGGCGTGAAAATTCCGCGCGACCTGTCCGGGCGTGAAGTCGTAAAGGCTCTTTGCCGGCACTGGGACTACCGGCAGGTGCACCAGGAGGGCAGTCACATCATTTTGCAAACCGATACGCCATCGCATCAGCGAATCCCTGTTCCCGACCATAATCCGGTGCGGATCGGCACGCTCAACAGCATTTTGCGTCTCGTATCCACACACAAGGGCGTGGACAAGCAGGCCGTGCTGGAATCACTGCGCTGAGTCCTGGCGAGAGTTCGCTAGTTTTTATAAAGCCGGCGGAAGGATTCGTGGAGCTTGAGCGCGAGGGGGCTGGCGGCGTAGGGGTCGGTGACGACTTCGACGTAGGCGCCGGTGGTGGATGCTGCGGCGCCTTCGAGGGCGGCGTCGAGCTCGGCGCAGGTGGTGGCGCGGGCGGTGAACCAGTTGTCGCAGCCGAAGGCGCGCGGGAGCTCACTGTAGCGCCACGGCGCGATGTCGTTGTACGCGATGTCCGGTTCCTTGCAGAGCAGACGCTCGATGAGATAGCCGGCGTTGTTGAGGACGAAGATGACGGGCTTGAGGCCGTAGCGCGCGAATTGCGAGATTTCCTGCACGGTGAACTGGTGCGCGCCTTCGCCGGTGAGAAGAATGACGCGCTGGTGCGGCGCGGCGATGCCGGCGCCGAACGCGGCGGGCGTGGCCCATCCGATGGAGCCCCACAGCGTCTGGTTGTAGAACATCGCGCCGGAGGGCATGCGCGCGAAGCCCATGCCCATGGAGGCGGTGCCGGTCTCGGCCATGAGGAGGTCGTTGGGGCGAAGGAATTTTTCCCAGCGCGGATAAAGCGCGGCGGCGGTGATGGGCTCGCTGCCGCTGCCGGTGACGGCCTCGGGCGGCGCGGGGGCGATGCGTTTCCAGTCGCGCTTGGGCAGGGCCTGGAGCAGCGCGGCGAGGATGTCGTGGAGCTCGATGTTGGCGTAGTTCTTTTTGCCGACGTGGACGCGGTGCATCGAGATGCGGATGACCTTGTCGGGGTTGAGCTGCGCGGTGAAGGCGCCGCTGTTGAAGTCGCTCATGATGGTGCCGACCATGAGGACGCGGTCACAGCTTTCGACGAAGCCGCGCACGTGCTCGTTGAGCAGCGCGCCCTCGTACATGCCCATGTGCTGCGGGTGCTGCTCGTCGATGACCGACTTGTCCCAGAACATGGTGGCGAAGGGCAGGCCGGATTTTTCGATGACCTCGCGCATGAGATTCGAGAGATGCGTGCGGGCGAGGAGCACGCCGGGCAGGACGCAGGCAGTGCTCGCCTCGCCGAGCGCGGCGACGATAGCCTCGGTCGCGGCGGCGAGCGACTCGGGGTTGCTCTGCGGCATCGGGTAGGCGGGACGCGCGGCGCTGAGCACGGGCTGGTCGGCGAGATCGGCGGGAAACGCGAGGTAGGCGGGACGGCGGCGGTAAAGCGCCTGCGCGATGATGCGCTCGGTTTCCATGACGACGTTTTGCGGCGTCATGATGGCGCGCGCGCAGACGACGGGCTCGGTCATGCGGTAGAAGAAATCGTATTCGCCGTTGCCGAGCGTGTGGTGCATGACGAGGCGCGATTCCTGCGCGCTGGAGTTGGGCATGCCGACGAGATGGAAGACGGGCAGGCGCTCGGCGTAGGAGCCGGCGATGCCGTTGAGCGCGCTGAGTTCGCCCACGCCGTACGTGGTGCAGACCGCGCCGACGCCGCGCACGCGGGCGTAGCCGTCGGCGGCGTAGGCGGCGTTGAGCTCGTTGCAGCAGCCGATCCACTTCACCTGCGTGCTGTGGCAGATGGCGTCGTTGATGGGAAAGGAGAAGTCGCCGGGCACGCCGAAGATGTCGGTGACCCCGATTTCGCGCAGGCGGCCCAGGACGTATTCGATGACGGTCATGGGGGAAGGGTAAAGGGCAAAAGGTTAAGGGCAAAAGGAAAAGGCGGAGGTCCGCTACCCCCAAAAGAAGCGAAAGTTTTTTCGCGGGAGCGCGATAACTTAGAGGAAGGGGCTGATGCGGCGTGGGTCCCAACCTAACAAGAATTTAATCGAAACAATTTGAGTCAAAGAAACCGGATGGATACTTGTACCGAAACGCGGAAAACCGTATCCTATCCGCTTCGCATGAAGACAGTTGGTAAACAATTGGAGGAGGCGCGCCTGGCCAGGAATTGGACGCCGGAAATGGCCTCCCGGGAGACGAAAATCAAGGTCGACCGGGTCAAGGACCTGGAGGCCGACGACTACTCCCATTTCAATAACGCGACGTACGCGCGGGGCTTCGTGCGCACGTATGCGCGGGCGCTGGGCCTGGATGAATACCAGATTTTGCGGCAGCTCGACAACAAGCTGCCGGATGACGACTCGGCCAATATCGTGAGCGCCGAGGGCGGCGTCGCGTATCTGCCGGAAACGGCCATGCCGCCGCGCGTGGCGCATCGCGATTTCACCGGGCTCTACGTCGTGTTGGGCCTGAGTGGCGTCGTGATGCTGGTCATCGCGTTCGTGCTGTTCCGCGCCTATCAGGTGGGCGAGCTGGGCAAGTGGGCCGGCGAGGAGCCGGTTGCGAGCGTTACAAATAACGCGCCCGTGATTGCCGATGAGGCCCCGAAAAAGGCGCTCCCGATCGATTCCAACACGCCGCCGCCGACTCCGAGCGAGGAACCGGCGACGAACGCGGTGGCCACGCTGGCTCCTGGCGATGATGCCCCCTCAAACGCACCGAAGGCGCTGCCGGTGGATTTGAACGCGCCCAATGCGCCGGTGGTTACGCCGGTCGCGCCGGCGACGGACAAGAGCAGCGCGCCGCCTGATGCGCCGAAGGCACTCCCGGTCGATCCGGCCACGCTCAGTGCGGGCAACACGCCGCCGCCGGTCGCGCAGCCCGCGCCGAAGGCGTTGCCGGTGGACCCGGCGACGCTGAACGCGAGTGCGACGCCAGCGCCGGTCGCGCCGAAAGCCCTGCCAGTGGATCCTTCCACGCTGATCGCGGCGAACACGGCGACGCCGGCCGCGCCGCGGGCGTTGCCGGTGAATCCGGCGGATTTGGATTCAGCGGGCGACAATGCGAGCGCCACGGGTGTACCCGCCACGAACGCGACGGGGCCCGTGGTGATGCCGCCGAGCAGCCCGAGCAAGCCGCTGGTGCTGACGGCGTCGCACGATGCCTTCGTGCGCGTGACCACGCTCGATACCGGCAGCGGCGGCAAGCAGGTCTACGCCGAGGTGCTGCACAGCGGGCAGTCGGTGGCCTTCAACGGGCACAAGTTTTCCGTGAACGTGGATAATCCGTCGGCGGTCGAGATCAAGCTCGACGGGGTGAACTACGGGCCGCATGACGACGGGACGGACCCGGAGACGTTCACGGTGGTCTCGCACGTGCAGTGATCCCGTAGCCGCGCGCGTGAGCGCGTGGACTGCGCCCGGCAACCGATCCACCGCCTTACGGCGGCGGCTACGACGGCACGATTCGTGATGTCTTTTTCGCGGCGGGTGTGGTTTAATGACCAACCCTGTCTTTCTTATGAGCACCTTCCCTTTAACTGCGAACGCTGCCGAGCCCGGCGCAGGGCCTGCGCCGGCTACCTTCGTTAAGGTGGGGCTCGTTTCGTTGGGCTGTGCGAAGAACCTGGTGGATTCGGAGATCATGGCGGGGCACCTGCATAAGGCGGGGATGGCGCTGACGCCGAATGCAGATGAGGCGGACGTGATGATCGTCAACACGTGCTCGTTCATCGACGCGGCGAAGGAGGAGAGCATCGGCGCGATCCTCGATGCGAACCGCGAGCGCGGCATGAAGCGGCGGCATGGCGGCCAGAAACTGATCGTGGCCGGATGCATGGCGCAGCGGTTTGCGGGCGAGCTGCGCACGTCGATGCCGGAAGTGGACGCGTTCATCGGGCTGGACCAGCTCACGCAGGTGGCGCCGATCATCGAAGGTCTGCTGGCGAAGGAGCGCGCGAAGAAATCGCTCCCCGAAAATTTTGTCACGCCGCAGCCGAAGTATATTCCCGATTACGACACGCCGCGCTTTCGCCTGACGCCGTCGCATACCGCGTACGTGAAGATCGCGGAGGGCTGCAACCATCCGTGCTCCTTCTGCATCATTCCCCAGATGCGCGGGCGGCATCGCAGCCGGACGGTGGCTTCCATTGTGACCGAGGCGCGGCAGCTCGTGGCCGAGGGCGTGAAGGAGCTGAATTTGATTTCGCAGGACACGACTTACTTCGGCATGGACCGCTGGGAGGAAAAGGCCGGGCCGCGCGCCAAGGTGGATTCGAGCCGCGGCGATTCGCTCGTGGGTTTGCTGCGCGAGCTGCAGAAGATCGAGGGCGATTTCTGGATCCGCCTTCTCTATACGCACCCGGCGCACTGGAGCGACGAGTTGATCACGACGATCGCGGAGTGCGACAAGGTCGCGCGCTATGTGGACATGCCGCTGCAGCACATCGCCGATCCGATGCTGGATGCGATGCGCAGGGAGACGTCAGCGCAGCATATTCGTGATTTGATCGTGCGGATTCGCGCGGGCATCCCGGGCATTTCGCTGCGGACGACGTTCATCGCGGGTTTCCCCGGCGAGACGGAGGAGGATTTCGACACGCTGCTTGGCTTTATTGAAGACGTGCGCTTTGAACGGCTGGGCGTGTTCAAGTATTCGCAGGAGGAAGGCACGCGCGCGGCGAAGCGGGAGGGCCAGTTGACCGCACGCACGAAGGAAGTGCGCTGGAAAAAAGCGATGGCGCTGCAGCGCAAGATCGCGCTGGAGCAGGCGCAGGCGATGACGGGCCGCAAAATCCGCGTGCTGGTGGAAGCGCCCGGCAATGCGCGCAGCGAGGCGGATGCGCCGGAAGTTGACGCGCGCGTGTATGTGCCGGAGACCCTTCCGGTGGGCAGGTTCGCGGAAGTCACCGTCGTCGGCGCGAACGAGTACGATCTTATCGCGCGATAGATGGTAGCCGCGCGCGTGAGCGCGTGGGCTTGTTTTGCAATCGTTCCACCGCTTTACGGCGGCGGCTACAAGGCGCAAACGAGTACGATCTTACCCGCGCGAGTCGATCGCGTCCTGGAGCGTCTGGCGGACTTCCGGAGTCAGCGCATGCGCAAGAATCTTTTGTTGAGGCGCTTTCGCGGATGTCTTCCCGGCGTCCAACGGCGTCGAGCCTTGGGCGGCAACAATGCCCGGCGCTATTCCAACAGCGAGGGCCAGCATCAAAGTCAATTTCACGAGGAGGGACTTGAGAGATGATGTGTTCATGGTGGTGGTGTGTATTCACTACTTCGGAATTTGCGGCCGTTTCCTTAGTGGGTGAAAATTTTTGGAATTCCGGCCCAAACAGCTCTTACTCGCAGGCCATCCTTCACGTGCGCTAAGTTCCGAGTTCCAAGCTGCTTCCCGTGGTTTCCCCGTGTTCGGGTTGACAGAGGGCGGGGGTGTTCTTTACCTTCCTGAATGCGTTTCCTCCACGCCGCCGCCCTGCTTTTGTTTGCGGGTGGAGTGGCGTCCGCGCAGTCGACGAACTCGCCCGGTTCGTCGAAGCCGCCGAAGGCGCCGACCTCGCTGCCGACGCCGAAGGCCGAACCGGCCAACGATTCCTACGCGCCGCCGGTGGAGCGCGAGCGCTCGGGGCCGTCCGATATGGATGTGGGGCCGGTGCAGCGCCACTTCGTGCGCGCCTCGACGCTGGACACCGAGCCGGTGAATGATGATCTCTATAACAACAAGGCGTTGAAGGACGCGGCGACGGAGAAGACCGCGCTGGACAAGCGCATTTCCGTGCCGCTGATCCACGACGTGCAGAACGACGGCACCATCGCCAACGGCAATCCGGCGATGCAGTACGAGCTGACCTACCTCAACTGGGGCGTGATCACCGAGGAGCAGCGCGACGCGCGGCGCGGCCACTACTTCACCATCACATGGAAGAACAAGGGACCGGCGGACGATTTCATCGCGCGGTTCCAGTATCGTGAAGTGAAGAGCCAGGAAATCGTGCGCACGCTGACGCAGCCGATGCCGCATGTGCACGGCGCGACGCGCTCCTATTTCGCCGTGACCGGGCAGGCCTACCTGACGTACGGGCCGGTCGTTTCCTGGCGCTTCACCATCCTCAAGGGCGACACGGTGGTCGCGGAGGCGAAATCGTTCATTTGGTAAAACCCCCTCACCCGACGCTCTCATGATCCTAGACATTCTCGCGCAGACCGGAAACATCGCCCCGGTGGAGGAGCACATATCGACCCTCACGATGCTGCAGCGCGGCGGGTTCATCATGGTGATGCTGGCGGGGTGCAGCATCGTGGCGCTGGGCGTTTTTATTGAGCGGCTTTTTTACTACAAGCGGTCGCGCATGAACGTGAGCGAATTTTTGGCCGGCGTGCTGGCACTGGTGCGGCGGCAGAGCTACCGCGAGGCGATCATCCGCTGCGAGGAGGGCCACGGGCCCATCGTTTCGGTGGTGCGCACGGCGATCTACAAGCGGCATTTGCCGCCGGCGGAACTGCGCGAAGTGGTGCGAGAGATCGCGCAACTGGCGATTCCGGATTTGGAATCGAACATTTCGCTGCTGGGAACGATCGGGTACATCGCGCCGCTGCTGGGGTTACTTGGCACGGTGAACGGCATGATCGCGGCGTTCGAGAAGATCAACCGCACCAGCGGCGCGGCGTCGGTGGGCGATCTTTCGCAGGGGATTTACACGGCGCTGATTACTTCCGCGGCGGGACTGGCTGTGGCCATTCCGTGCTACCTCGCGCATAATTTTCTGGTCGCGCGCGTGCATGCGCTGATCGCGGACATGGAACGCGCGGGCATTGAGACGATCCACACGCTGACGGATTTGCCGCAGAAGGACGTGGTCGCGACGCCGTTCACGACGGTCGATTCCAAGGACGACCGGAAGGACGACGAGGTCAAGGGGCCGCAGAGCAAGAAGGCGTAGGCCGCAGAGCACCGCTTGCTTGTCCATGTTTTGGAGGGACGGGCTCCTGGCCGTCCGTCAGCGGGCCGGATAAAGGAGCTTTACGGACGGGCAGGAGCCCGTCCCTCCAGAAGACTAAGCCGCTTCGCTCGTTAGCGTGACTTCGCGCAGGTGGTGGATGTCGCGCAGGGGCGGATCGCCGAAGTGGCGCTTGTACTCGCGGCTGAAGTGCGAGGCGTCGTCGTAGCCGACCTGGAAACCGGCCTCGGCGGCGTCGAGATTTTCGGCGAGCATCAGCCGCCGCGCTTCCTGCAGGCGCAGTTGCTTTTGGAATTGCAGCGGGCTCATCGCGGTGACGGCCTTGAAGTGGGCGTGGAAGCCGGAGACGCTCATGCCGATCTCGCGCGCGACGTCCTCGATGCGCAGCGGCTTGGCGAAATCGTCGCGCAGTTTCTTCACGGCGCGGACCATGCGATGAGCGTGGCCGCCGATGGTGGCGAGGTGGCGCATGCGGTGGCCCTGCTCGCCGGTGAGCAGGCGGTAGACGATCTCGCGCACGACGAGCGGGCCGAGCACGCGGTATTGCTCGTGCGAACGCGCGAGGGCCACGAGGCGCAGGCAGGCGTTGAGCAGGTCGGGATCGAGCTTGCTCACGGCGATGGCTTTGACGCTGCTGTCGCTGTTCCGCTGCACGACGCCGGACTCGACCATGGTCGAGGTGACGACGGCGGGATCGAGCACGAGGCGCAGGCCGAGACACGGCTTGGCCGGGGTGGCCACGTCGATCTGGTGGACGGTGGGCAATCCGACCGTGCTGATGAGATAGTGGTTGGGATCGTAGCGGAACCGGTCCTCGCCGAGCATGACGTGCTTCGCGCCCTGTGCGATGACGCAAAAGCACGACTCGGAAACGCCGTAGACCGGCTCGGTGGGCGCGGAGGCGCGATAGAGCGTGAGGCCCGGCTGCACCTCGGCGTAGCCGTCGCGGTGCACGACGCCGCGGATCGCCTCGGCGAGCTCCTGCCGCTCGATTTCGGTCCGCCCCGCCGTTTGCAAATTTGGCTTTCTCCTCATGGCGAGTACATTGCCACCAATCGGGACGTTGGTCGATCTCCTTGGAGAATTCTCCAACTTTCGCCGAGGATCGTCATACCCGCTCCTGGGCTAGGTGGTGTAGGTTTGCTCCGTAATCGAGAAGAACCCCAGCCTCCCCTGCCATTGGACGTAAATCCAGACAGGGACGAGAAGAGTGGAACTGCCAGTCAAACGAAAGGATATCATGGAAATCAAACGAGTAGGTTCTCAGCCTTCGAATAAAGGTCCCGCGGATTGGTTCACGGGAACGGTCCGCATCGATCCGCTGTTTCAGGCGCCTGCACCCGCGCGCGTGGCCGGTGCGAGCGTCACCTTTGAGCCGGGCGCGCGGACGGTTTGGCACACGCATCCCCTCGGCCAGACGCTCATCGTCCTCGCCGGTTGCGGCTGGACGCAGCGGGAGGGTGAGCCGGTGCAGGAAATTCATCCGGGGGACGTGGTCTGGATTCCGCCCGGCGAACGGCACTGGCACGGGGCCGCGCCGACCACGGGCATGACGCACATCGCGATTCAGGAAAGCCTCGACGGCAAGGTGGTCGATTGGATGGAACCGGTCACGCCTGAGCAATATCGAAAATAACATCAAACGAACTCAAAACTTATGTACCAATGCAAAGCCT
>Ga0116229_10013390_pt1 | contig 11603 bp, 12 predicted proteins | sample S1TSphgellanicum_3_FD_87313 | JGI IMG/M metagenome (GOLD analysis project Ga0116229, IMG submission 87313) | Host-associated microbial communities from peat moss isolated from Minnesota, USA - S1T2_Fc - Sphagnum magellanicum MG | ecosystem: Host-associated > Plants > Peat moss > Unclassified... | reverse complement strand
AGATGTCATTGGGAGAAGTTACAATGTTAGATTTGCATAATCCATGTAAACCTAGTAAGCTTCATCATAAGAAAATGTAACAACAAGGTGACAAGGAAGAAGGAAATGGGAAAAACAATAAAGGTCTTAGTTTAATTGGAAAATAAATGGGAAGAAAGGCTTGGGTTGCTTGCTAAATTTCAAATCTCTCAAAATAAGGATTATAATATTGTAACTACCAATAGTGTATAACATATAAGAACTATAGTCCCTCCATAGATTTGGCAAATGTTTGTCAAATAATTAATATATTAAAAAAATTAAAACTTTAGCATTGAATTTTTGGATTTTTGAAAACTTCAAAATAGACAATATTATTAACAAGTGACCAAAAAAAACCATAACAATAAACAATGGTCCCAACATGTCTAATGTGTGTTGGGTGCCTAGCTTTATAGAATTGGGTTTAGATCCCATATATTAGAGAGCTTAATTATTTTGATTTTTAGCATTGTGGGTAAATACTTTTTCAGAAATTTGACAAATTTGAAAATAATTTAATTAATGTCAAATTTGTTTAAGTATGGTATTCAAATTAGAATGGAGGAAACTTGCATCTTTTGAAGTGTATTTTAAACATGTTTCAAGAAAGTGATTTTGATTAAAAGGAAAGACCTTTCATATTTTAAACTTTGTTGGTGCAAATGCATAAAAAATTATCAACTTATTTATGCAAACCATTGAAAACTTTTATCATTTTCACATTCCAAGTTTTATGAGGAAACATTGTAAAAAATCATAAATTAATTTTGTTCAAATTTTCCTATTTATTACATGTTTGCATCTTACTTATGATAAGTTAACTAGGGTAAGCTAACTTGGAACTGGTTTTAGTGCAAATATGGTTCTGGATATTTAATATGGGAGATATAATCTCAAATTGTGTGATCTCAAATTGTTTTTATGATTTGAGATTCTAGAACACAATGTTTTTTTTTGTAACTTCTTATGAGTATTTGTGTTAATTGTTTATGACATGGTTTGTATGATTTTCCTTGTGTTTTTTGGGTTCAGATTTTTGATTGTTGCAAGTGAATTATATATTTTGAATCACCAAAAGTTTCATGTTTAGTTTATTGGTGTGGAGTTAGATGTGTTTTTGTGCAGTGGGTTTATAATTGTGTTTTATATGATAAAGTTTTGAACTTGTTTGGTATTTGGTTAGCATTATTTGATGTGAGTGTTTTGTTGTGATTAGTAATTATATCATTCTCTTATGATTTGAACCGTAGTGGGTCTTGGGTACTTGGAGCATGGATAGGAAGCTAAAAGGAAAAATGGTGGTTGCAAGGTAGGGTGGCTCACTTTTTCTGTCATAATCTAATTTTTTGCAAAGTGTTGCACATTTATATGCTATTAACATGGCACAAAAACAATAATTTTGCAAATCTGTGGTTAGATTTAAATTTTCAACTTGAATATATATATATATATATGTATGTTCAAAAAATTGCAACATATATAGATCAAATATATAGTAATGGACTTTTGAAGTTGAAAAATATGAAGTGGTTTGTTATTTGTGCCTTTATATACATAAATTTTTGTGTATGAATTTTATTTTGGATATATTATATAGATTCAATATGTGATATGTTAAAACAAAAAGAACATATGTGCAAAAAAATTGTTAGAAAAAATTTAACCAAAAACAAGTTATGTATTTTTTTAATGGCCTAAAATGAGCCATATTTTCATAAATCCATATCATAATCATTTTTAGATGGATTTCAATTTTTATTTTCTTAACACATACAATAGGATATTTTTTAGAATGGCTATTCTTCATATGGATTTTTTAGTTCATTAATCACCATGTGATTCCCCATTAAATTAATGATATCAAAATAGACTGTCATTTTAACACTACCGTATGGACTTTTAAGGAGTGGAGCATTTGCCAAAAATGAACCACTTTAAAGTGGATACACCCAAGAGTTGTTAGAAGAGTAGTCCTTTTGTGGCTTGGAGTTGGGAGAAATGGAAAAAAAATTCAACATAAGAAAAAGGCCCTACTTTTGTCATAGGCCCCCCTTTTTTTTTCCGTTTCTTTCTCTTTCCCTCCCCTTCTCTTTTCTCCTTGTTTTTGGTGTCCAAGAGCATCACCACCACCACCATCATTAAGAGCTCAAAGCTCTTGGGCTTGGTCATCATTGGCAAAAGGAAGGAAGGGTAAGGAGGCTTTCCTTCCCTATCATTTACATTGCCATCATGTTGTTATAGTAACAATAGTTGGTGTATTCTTGAAAAGGGTGAAAGACCCTTTGGGGCATAAGGAGAGGGAGTTGAGCACTGGGTGGAGCTTAGAGCTCCATCACCATCATTGGTGTCCATTAGTGAACTTGGGCAAGCTTGGTGTGAGGGAAGGTGTGTGAGTTTTAGGAGCCTTGGGGGTAAAAGTAAGCTACAATGGACTTTTATGGACATAATAATGGCAGTTTTAATATGGGTGAGACATAAATTAGTAGGCACAACTCATTAGCATTTTATGCATTTACAAAAATGACTTGAGAAATAAAAAGTCACATTGTAATTCTTTCAACTCTAAACAAATCACATTAAAAAATTAATACTCGATCCAAAATGGACTTTGCAATCTAAGCAACAAGTGTAACAATCCATAAACATGATGGATATGGACTTTTTGTTACTAGTGGAATTAGAAAACATGCCCACAATTTTGGGAATCCTTCCATTATACACCCATTATACTTAAAATGAAAGGATCTAATAGAAATAGGTCCTTTTTTTAAAAGGAATTTAAATGGATTTGTTCATAATCACAAAAATTTGCAAAGTCCATATGCACATGAAAATGGATCTTTTTTGTTACTTGTCTTCACAAAAGATGTTTAATAATATGAATAGCAAAGGCTTGGAAGGTCAAAAATGCAAAAGGATAAGTTTTGGGAAAAAATGTTGGAAGTCATTGTGATTCAATGACATCATCTATAACATCAACAAAATAGGGTTATGGTTGTGTGGTAAGGTTGTTGTTGCAACTTTTGGAGAATGCGCACTACATTTAACACTTTGAATGTGACAACCTTGGTGGTGCATTTTGTTCTTTGCGCTCACCACTTGGATGCAAAATGGGTCTTATGTATTTTGTAGAACTATGATTTAAGCAAGTGTGGCTATGGAGGGTGCCAAGTTGTTCCTGACATCTCCATTGAAAGCTAGGTTTTTTTTTGAGAATGCACATTACATTCCTTGTTTGCATTTTTTTGTATTCAACAACCTTCACTATGCTTTCTGCACTTATTAATGTAGTTACAAGGTGGGGTTCTAATATATTGTAAAGGTGACAAGCACTTTGACCTTTGCATGGAAGGTGCCAAGCACTTGTTGACCTTTGCATTGAAAGTTGTAAGATCTCATAGTATTGGAAATAACTTGCTTCACCAAAAACAAACATGGTATTGGAAACAAATTACTTGATTTAAAAATGAGTGCAACATTGTTTCATGTGCCTTCCTTCGGATGTTTTTGTAGGTGAGGTTTCTGACCTAAATTATCTTAATCAAACTTGAAATTTTTGTGTATATTTTTTATTATTGTGTTGGGTGCAAGGAGGTATAAGAGACATTTATTACATAGTTTGATAAGGCAATCACACAAAATTTTAAAAGTTGCAAATCATAGTGTTGTTTAAAGGTAGTGTGAGCCTTAAGAGATGTTAATTTATGGAACCATAGTTGCCACAAGTATGTTGTCTTGCAGATTTATCGATAGAAATAATGTTCATGACTTTCTCTCAGGTGGCAACTTGGCATTCCAATACTCTCCTGGCCTTCACTTTGTTTTTCATGACTTTTTCCTCATTGGTGGCTTAGGTAAAACCTATCCCACTTTTTATTGTCTTTGCATGACTTAAACTCAATGCAGTGGTGGCTTGGGATGTAATATTCACCCTCATTTTTTATTTGTCTTTTCACAAGGCTCTACCACCCACATAATGCTAATGCATTTTTATTGCAATAATATGCACTAAGAATTGCAATGTTTAGTAGGCTTCTTCCTCTTCAACTTTCTATTTTATGTATTATTGTCCTTCAATTTTGTTAGCTTTGATTAAATTGATAAAAAATTCTATCCTTGTGATCTTCTTTTGTGATTGCAGCAAAATTGTTCTTGGGAAATTCTCTCACAAACGGTGCTCGAGTAGTTTCACAAATATGCTTGTTTCCAAATTCTCTCATTGGTTTTTGGTCCTTTATGTTAGTTGAAAGGAGGTATCATATCTACGACTAATATTTGTGCTTTTGCATTAATGGCTAAAGGAGAAAAAACAATTCAAAATAACTTGTATTTCCTATTTGTCATGAATGTTGTGCAATTTGGATTGATTTGTTGTTGACACAATTGTTCCATTATGTAACTAAGGCTCAATGTTGAATTTCATCAAAGTAAGTTTGTTTTCAACTCAAAATTGAATAAATTAGGATTATCCTAAATTTACATTGTCTTGAACATTTGATTGATTTGTTTAAATTGTTCCAAATGTGACAGTAGTGTCACAAATGAGGCAGTAGTGTTCCAAATGCCTACTATTTACCTACATCCAATGAAAATTCCTATGCGTGTTCTTCTTCCTCCATCACCCACATGACTTTAACCACTTACTATGTCATCACAATCCAAGACATTTAAGCTTCATACAACAACCGAAATTTAGCGAAGTCGAAACAACATTTGTTTTGCAACCTACTAACTAAATAACACAATAGAAATCTCACACACACCACGCCTCTTTACTTCTTTGCAAATATGAACACAAATCATGGCTTTCACCACCCAACCATGAGCATGGAAGCGCTTTGCTTTATTGCTTCTTTTTAATCTTCCTAACTAAACTAGAAAAACCAAAATGTTCTCTTCTAGCCTACCTTCCTTTATCTTCCATGCTCTCATGTGTGCATGTTTTGTTGTGGTTAAGCTTTTAAATGCTTGCCACATCCTAGGTAAATTTACAAATGCCACCTCCTGCTTCAAAAAAATTTTGAAATTTTTTAACATCCTTTCATCACCTCATTTGGTTGCCAATGTGCTCCCCTTGCTACAAACTTGTTGCCTTGATGAAATGTACAAGTTTTAATGAATGCTTCCAATTTGAAAACTGTTTCTTCTAAGTGTGCTTTCGCAATCAAGTTGCTTGCCTGTGGAACATAATGTTCTCCATCTTCTCCTTGGAAATACTTTGACAATTCGAAATTCAATCCCTCCTTTGCTGCTATAATGGTGTTTCCTATTGACAAGCCAAAAATTAGTGAAATTGTTTCACCTATCAGGAGCATTTCCATTCTTCGTGCCCTTGCGTTTTGTGTAAGATACCTAAAATTACAAATCATTTCTTTCACTAGAGGTGAATGAATTACAAGCCAATCCTTAGCCTTGAACTTCTCAAGCCTGACTTGTTATGCAAATTCTTCTTCTTTACAATTTTTCAACTAGTCTACGTACAATGTGTTTATACACATTGAAATTGACATCTTCCAACTCATTAATGGTAATATCATGTGTGATATCCTTGTAGCATTACTAGTTGGCGACGTTGTTGCCCACAAATTCTCGATCCTTCTTCATGGTTTCACCAAGTGAGATGGTTATCTCCTTATATTAATTGTGCACACGGTTCCAAAGGATCATAGTATATCCCTCATGTGGTGACATGGCAGTCCAATACAACTAATGTTTAGAAAAAAGAAATCAAAGCCAAAGTATAGAATTCTTTCCTCAAACCTTTGGATTTCCTTCACAATGTACACAAGAAGCTTGCCTTTCTTCTTGGTAGTCCGATAGTTCCAAATGTGCCACCAGCTCCTTTCCACTTCTTTGTTGGTGTTGTTTTGGTCATCCTTAGCAAATGCTATGTACCCACTTGTTGAAACAAGCATCTTGATTTTCTTGAGTTTCATCCAACAATCACCAATGTCAATATGTGGATGGCTAAAGTTGTTGTTCTGCTCCAAATCTAAACTCCTTGGCATTGAAAGTATTCTCTTCTTCATCTTCAACTCTTACTTTATCTTTTCACTCTATTTTTGCAAACTAAATTTTCCTTTTCTATCCACACTAATATAGAGTCCAATTTCACTATGAGGTTTAGAATATCCTTCCCAAATGGGTTGAGACCAAAAACCTTTAGAAGCTCCTTCTTTCACTAATCTCTCATGACTATGCAACTTTTTTTAAACTTGTGGCTTATCTCATAAGCTCCACTCGACAATTCTTTCACAATCTCTCTTTCCATACACTACCCAACACTAATGGTGCTATTGAATGGCATGCAACTTTTGCCTTTCTTCCTAATTAAAGAATTGCTCCAAGGGCCAATTATTTGTTGCCATTAGCATCATAGGCTATGGATAATTAGGTGAACGTGTTAACCTACCCTTGTAATTACCATTGTTTTCCTTCCATGACTACACCATTGCAACTTCTTGAGGCCACTTTTTGAGTTTTTTTTTTTGAGGTTAATTCACTCTTTGTTGTGGTGCTTCTTTAATAAATATTGAAGGTGGTGTGAAATAATTACATTTTCTTAAATTGTGACGATGATAGTAACAATTTCTTGCCATAACCTTGCTCTCATGATGTAATTGTTGCCATTGCATGATGTCATTTTCCTTTTTCATGGGCAAAATAAGGATTCAGTTTATGGCTAGTTGATTTCATTATAAATTTTCTTGCTTTTCTCCCCATATTTTTTGTTTAGGTTCAAGATGACAATACATCGCAAGCTGATGAACTCTCCATGACTTTGTTTGGGAAGCATGCCAAGGTTCGACAAATTCATCATAATCTGGAATCACCCACACCGTTGCAACCATGATCATTGTAGGTTTGGGAAGTTTAAATGGTTTTAATTTATTAACATTTAATGTTCCCAAATTATCCTTGCCAAGACTTTTGAGTTTGATAATATTATTAGTGTAAACTTTTCCAACTTTATAAGGTCTTTCCCATGGCATACGAAATTTCCCTTGTTTGATCTTTTCATCCTTTAACATCCATAGAACAAGATCTCCTTCTAAGAATTCTTTCATTCTCTTTCCATGGTCAAATTGAAGTTTTACATATTGTCTGGATGTAATCCATTTTGTCACTTTCTTCCCATTTGAGTTCATCGAATAAGATGAGATCTTCCATTCAAACTTGTAATGTAGCATTTAGATTTTCATCCTGGATTGTCTTCATCTGATAAGTAGGCACAATAAATTATGTAGGCAAAACCGGCTCGATATCATAGACTAATTCATAGGGTGTGTGACATGTTGTAATTTTATATGCCATCCGATAAGCCCACAATGTAGTTAATAACATAACATCATAATTTGTAAAATTAGTGTTTATGAACTTAGTAATGATTTACTTCAAGGTTTTATTTGTGAACTCCGCTTGCCCATTTCCTTGATGGTAATATATTGTCGACTTATATTGATGTGTTATCATGAATTCAACTATTAAAATTTCAATGGTCTCATTAAGAAAATGACTATCTTGATCACTCACTAGGTGTGTGGGACATCCAAACTTGGTGACGATATACTCATAAAAGAATTTAACAATATTTTTTGTTGTGTTGTCCTTTTGGGCTTTGGCTTCAACCTACTTAGTGGTGTAGTTTGTCACTACAAGTATATATTGGTTGTTCATATATTGGGTAGTTAGTTTAATTGGTCCCATTAAGTTGAGACCCCACTTCATAAATGGTTCAAAAGCCATAACTGGCTTTAAGGGTCCTTTGCCACTAGCCCCTAGAGGGCCTAATCTTTGACATATTTCACAACTTTGACACATGTCAATTGTGTCTTTTTGCATAATTGGCCACTAGTAACTAGAGTCAAATATTTTTCTTATTATAATGTTCATACCAAAATGACTTCTAATATCATGTTCATGTAATTAAGCTAAAAAAAATTTGTTTCCTCAATGGACAAACATTGTCAGAATACTCCATCCGAACCCATCTAGTGTAGAATGCCATTAATTAGTGTGTAGGGTTGGGCGTTAATGGTTGTAAGCAAGATAAAGTGAACAACTTGATTACCTTGATAAAATTGAAACAAGTAGATTTAAAATAGCAACAAAACACATTATAGAATTGTGGAACATTAATGTTTTCATTTCAATGACTAAGTATGATATATGTTTACCTTAATGTGCATTGATTTTCATATTTCAAATTGTAAAAGTAGGTTTTTCAAAATGTAAGTAGCTTTTAACGTCTACTTTTCATTGTGGGCTTTTGGTTTCAAGTAGGTGTAAAGTAGGTTCTTACAAAAAGGGAAATTTTTTTTTTTTGATAACTTACTAAAACATATGTTGATACTCATTTCCTAACTTATTACATATCAATTTCATTAATTTTTCTAGCCAAAAGTAGGTTTCAACACATTTTTTTAGTTAATTTCAAATGTATTTTTTATCTACTTATAAAATTCATTTAAAAAAAATTTGTTTAGAATTAGATTCTTATAAACTTAATAGAGCCAACTAATGCTACTTGACACATACTTTCATTTAATTTGATGCTACTTTATGGTAGTTATTTGAGAGGTGCAAGGTTAAAGTGGAGACATCTACTTTTTTGGTATACTTTATCTTACTTTGACCTTAATGGTAATACATTTTCAAACTTCATTAGGGACATGATCCTTGAAATAACCTTGCTTAGATATTTTTCCACTTATCCATATATATTAGTCGATGCTTATTGAAAATAGAGCAACATCGAGTAGTTGGTCTTCCATTCCATAAGCCAACTCTCCATGATCAATTCTAGAAAGGTGAGCAAATACAAAATGGACCCATCTTGGTTTGTATATTACACCAAAATCCAATTATTGTAATAATAATAACCACCTTGTGATTCTTCCAATGACTATCGGCTTGTTTACTAAATATAACAAGGCTTGGTGGTCAATGAAAAACAACTATTATTTAAAAGGTAGTGCTGAAATTTTCTTACTATATAAATAATAGCCAATGCTTTTTTTTCAATGGTCATATTATTTTTTCAATTCTAATCATTAACCGACTTGCATAATTAATAGGGTGATTGATTATATTATTTGGATTTTGAGCGAACATTACTCCCAAAGCAAAATTAGATGCATCAACATGCACATGGAACTCCAATTCCCAATTGGATATAATTAAGATAGTTAATTGGTTATCATGGATGTCTTCATCTATTCCAATGCTTTTGTGCATGTTTCAGTCCAGTTGAATGTTTCATCCTTCTTTAGGAGCTTACACATTGGGGTTGTTTTGGTAGTAAAATGTCAAAAATACCTTTGATAAAATCCAACTGTTCCAAAAAATCATTTGATTTTCGTTACATTGTGGGTGTTAGCATTTTGGTTATAATTGCAATTTTTCTCAAATCAACCAATAAGTCCAAGCTTCTTCTAGAGCCTTTCAAAAATAATATTCACCCCAAATTGTCCATCCAAAAGGACATCACTTATGCCAACTCTACCAATTTGTATTTGTATTATTAGCATGGCTTCATCAAAATCATTTATTTTAGCTGTAGTGACTTTATAAACGTCAACAATTCCTTGCCCTTTTATTTTAAATATGGAAATTTCCAACATATTCCTTACCTGGTGGCATATATTTAAAAGTTTACCCAATTTCACTTCAATTTTTAAATCCACAATGGTGTTAGTAAGCTCAAATTCTTTCTTGGCTTGTAGGGTTGGGTTTATAGTGAACTTGTCTATAAGTTATTGGCTTGTCTCCATTAGCTTGTTCCATTGAAGTTCTTCATTTTTATCGGCTTGTTATGAAATAACCAACTTGTTTGGGTTAGTTGGTTTGTGAGGATTTACATCCATTGTTGGATTTATATGAATGGTATCTAGTCAGCTTATCGTGCTCAAAGTTGTCTTCTAGTATTAATAGCGAAATATCATCCAATAATTGAATTTGTTGCAATTCTTTAACTACATCACAATGGATTGCCTTTTCTTTATCCCATTTCACTCTTTGTCCTCAGGTAGGATTTTTTTTTTTCTTGGGCCACCTTTGCTAGCGTTTGAGCCGCCTTACTCCTGGTTGTAGCGCATACATCTACTAATGGTTGATCCCAATCCACCATGGCAACACTTACTCCCACTTTAGCTTATGCATTCCCAACCTCTTTTTCATAAATATGCTTCCATATTGGGAAATCTTTCCTAAGATGCCCTTCCTTATGACAAAAAAAACACTTTGCATCATTATTACTTCGAAAATTCCAATTGTGGTTGTATCCTTATTTATTATAGCCATGCCCTCGATTTCCTCGATTTTGTTGTCCTTGGTTGTCACTATTACACCAATCATCCCTTCTCATATGTTGGTTGTGTGGTTGATTTCCAAATTGACCTTGATTATTGGTTTTCTTATACCCTTGTTAATGTGGCTACTCATCGTTCTTCACCTCTGTTTATACTGCATAACATGCATATTATTCTTTGGACAATGTCCCACTATATTTCTTTTTGAACACTAATTTGTGTCATGATCATCACTTTTACATACTTTATATAGTTTTTGTAGTAGTTTGCATTTTTTTGTGTAGTGCCTTTCATCATAACAAATCTACAATAAATACTTCGTCGATAGGTGTTTTATATTCTTTCTTTTTGGATCATTTATAGTCATCAACATTTGACTCATCTACAAACTCTTCATTGTTTGTTTCATCTTAATTCTTAGTTAAATACTTTTTAGTTGAAGGTAGTTCTTGCTCCACCATTTTGGCTAAATTTGCCATTTCAGTAATTGTTGTTTTCCACCTACTTAGTATTGCCATCTTAAGTTTAAGTTGCAACCTTTCCTAAAAGGTTTCTTGTAAATATGCATCATTTGGTCACCATGCAATTATGGCACACAACCTTAAAAGTTTATCATAATAGTCTTTTATTGACTCATGTTTCTTCTACTTGATACATTATAAAATGTGACTTTTTAAAATGTCCAACTTGACTAAAATGTCCACATTGACAAGGGGATGGTCATTTTGACTAAAGGCCTGGGGCATGAAAGACACGAGTTATTTTTGATTGAAACATTGCTTAAAGTGATCTTTTTGACCATGTGACAAACCAAACATATGGTCAAAAAAGCTAAAGGTTCATCAAGATGACCAAAGCTTAGTCAAATTAACCATATTCAGTGGCCATTATGATTTACAATTAGTCAAATTGTCCATTTTGATTTGACATTTAGTCAAATCAACCATATTAATTTGGTTATTTACTTACAAGTTTATTTTGCTTAGGGTACATACCAAACTTAAATTCATATCTAGTAGGCCGTAGGTTAGGCATATTACATTTAATAGGTATTTATAAAATTTAATAAGCTACCTACATGTTACCTTTAGGCACATGTAAATATTTAAACTTAATACATTAATTAATTGATAGTTAATATTGAATAATTAATGAGTAATATTTTATAATTAATTAATTAATCACCAAATAAGTGTTAATTAATAATCGATAATTAATTTGTTCATCAAATTGTTAGTTGATTAATTATTATTATCAAATTAATCTAATTTT
>Ga0116229_10013387_pt1 | contig 11604 bp, 7 predicted proteins | sample S1TSphgellanicum_3_FD_87313 | JGI IMG/M metagenome (GOLD analysis project Ga0116229, IMG submission 87313) | Host-associated microbial communities from peat moss isolated from Minnesota, USA - S1T2_Fc - Sphagnum magellanicum MG | ecosystem: Host-associated > Plants > Peat moss > Unclassified... | reverse complement strand
CCAAAAAAAAAAAAAAAAAACTACAAAGGGAAAAAGAAAAAAAGAAAAACCAACCCAGATAAATCCTCAAAAAAAAAAAGTTGATGTTAATGTTCAAGGTCCAAAAGCTTCAAGACATGCAAATGTGAAAAGGAAGGGGGTACCAAGCACAAGGCAACAAGAATGAACTCAAAACAAAGAAAGTGATAATGAAATAATGATGAAGAAAGTAAAACAAAGTAGGGTACTTGAACAAAGTGATGAAGAAGGTGAAACGACAAAGAAAAAGGTAGAACAACAAAAGAAGGCAAAGCAAGAAAGAAAGGGAGAGGGAAAAATAAGGAAAAATAAGAGTAGTTTTTGTCATGCAAAAATCCAAAACACCTTACAAAATCTAAGCACAAAATAAACAAAAACTACACAAAACACATACACAAAAAACTTGGAACACAAGCTAAACCCTTACAACCAAAACAAGAACATAAGTGAGTGGTAAAGAGAAAAGACAAAGTGGAAAACAAAGGAAAGTTGGGCATCATATATTTTATGCTTGTGTAGTACTTACATGCCATTGCAAAAAACCATTGTGTTGGTACCTAGTCACAAGGTGTAACCTTAAAACCCTAGTTCAATAAACTTCACTTACCATTCTTTAGACCTTAGCTAGACCCCTATACCTTTAGACCTTAAACCCTAACTTGAGAATTGGATTTAGGTTTTCCCATTGACACCATCTAGTTTTCAACTTTTTATAATTTTAAAAAAACACCTATTTTTCATTGTATTGGTTATTAGCTCGAGTAAAAATTGATAGGTGGGTTATCAAGTATCATGATGTCTAACACCTGCCAATTCTCACAATGAGAATTAAGCTAAAAATCAGCCAAGTAATTTGGGGGGGTTTGTGATAACCTAACACTAGGTTTATCATTGCTTTGAAATTCTTGAAAGTTGAATTGACTACTACTATGGTAGCCAGATAAGTGTTGGCATATCAAAACTTTGTGGACAAATTTTGTGTATCTTGAAGTAGCATTGTAAGCATATGGAATTGTGTAGGTTTATTAGAGTGTTCATTTTAACTTTGAAATATTACATTCATGATAGTTTTTGCCATGGTGGAGAAATTTTGGATGAATTGGGATTCAATGGTGCATGACAAGTACAATTTTGCATTTACTCAATGCAATGTTGAAAGTATTTACTTGCCAATTTTGCTTGTGGAAAGATCAATGTAGTTCTTTAGTTCTTACATTTTCATCTACTTTTATTGTAATGTGTTTTTGGTGCAAGGCGAGCAAAAACTACATAACATGTGACTAGTTTTGGTCTTTATTTTTTTAACATATAAATGTTTTTTTTTTTTTAAAAAGGAAAGGATTTTTGGATTTGTTTTGATGGTTTTTAATTTTCATGTTTGTCTTTTTAATCTTTGATTTACATAGTTTTTTTTTTCTAGTTTTTTTAATAAAAATTATGTAGGTCTTTTATCTAGAAGCTATGCATCCTTTATGTTTTCTTTGATTTTCCAATATTTCAATTCATCTAAAAACTCAAATCTCACAATGCCTCTTTATCTTTTCTATGATTTGAGAATGTTTTTGAGGTTGTATAGATCTTCTAGTGGGCCCAAGTTCGTTCTTGTTGGAGCAAGGCTATTTTCTTTGAAAAATATGCTGGCATTCTAGTTTTGAACATTTATGTTGGAAATCAACACACACCTCTTATCAACATTGATATTTATGGGGCCATTCCTCAATCAATAGACCCTAGGCATATTATTGATTTGTTTAATTTGCATTTTCACATGCTTTTTAATTTGCCTTCAAACAAATAAAAGTTTGACTTTGATGGGGAGAGGTGCAAAAATATCATATGATGGGCAAAGAAGTTCAAAATTCAATGGGCAATCAAGTTGCCATAGGCAAAGTGTCTAAGGTCTAAAGGTGGGTTCATCCATATAATGAGTTGTACAATTTGTTTTTTGATTGAACACAGAAAACAAATAGGTTTTTTGTTTGTTTGTTCATACTATGGCAAAACATCAATTTGATGGACCTAATGGGGTTTCTATTTGTGTGTTATGGTCTATGGAAGAACTTTCAATTTGATGCACTCCAATGCCCGCTTTTGTTTGTGTGTTTATGTTATAACAATACCTTCAATTTGATGGACCCAATGGGGTTTCTATTTATGTGTTGTGATCTGACATTCAATTTGATAGATCCATGGGGTTTATATTTGTATGTTATGATCTATGGCAAAACATTGAATTTGATGGACCCATGGGTGTCATGGACATCACTTTCACATGACAAATGGAGTTCATTCATATAAATGTCAATCATGATTAATAATTAATGTCATGGACAACACTTTCACATGAAAAATAAAGTTTGTTCATATGAATGTTCATCCATGATTCATAGTTAATTTTTAATTCATTCTTAATGAATTCCCAATTCGTTTTTAGTTAATTTTTAATTCATTATTAATTAACTCACAATTCACTTCTAATTAATTCATAGTTCATTTCTAATATTTTTAATCCACTTATAGTCCATTTTTAGTTAACTTTTATTTGACTCACTATTAATTTTTAGTTCACTTTTAATTAAATCTTAATTAACTTGTAATTCATTTGTAATTTAAAAAACATCTTAAAAAGCTTATCTTATCAATGGGCACATGAAAATTTGTATGGAATTTTTTTTGAGCAAAGTCCCTAAAAGGGTATAAATAAAGATAGGACCCCCATTACATTTAGTCTATTCAACACCAATTTGAAACACGATCTCACACTATAGCCTTGTTATATTATTTTCGTGTTTCCGTTTTCTTACTTCATTACAATAAATATTTATTTATATTTTGGTTTTACACATTTGTTTTGGCTTTAACATTTGTGTTTTTGTTCTGATTCCTTTGTTTGTGTTTTGGATTTAAACTTAAACATATCCTTTCATCACATGTCTTTATAGTTTCCATGCTTGTGACAATGGATTTATATTAACATGTCGTGGTCATGGCAAATCATTCAATCTAATGGACCTATGGCATTTGTATTTGTGTGTTGTGGTCTATAACATAATGTGAAATTTGGTGCACCTTTGGGGTTTATAATTGTGTGTTGTGATCTATGGTGTGATCTATGGTAAAGCCTTCAATTTCCATGATAAACAAGGTGCATGTGTATGTGTCATGTGTTCTATTGTAAAGCCTTTAAATTGATGGAACTAATGGGTTTATGTTAAGGCAATGTGTAAGTTGATGAACTCATTGGGATTTATGTTTGTGTTATGGTCTATGGCAAAGTGTGAGATTTGGTGATCCATTGGGTTTGTGCGTTTATGCTTGTTTGTTGTCGTCTATGGCAAAGCCTTCCATTTCTTTGATAAACAAGGCGAATGTTTGTGATATATGGTCTAAAGATGTCGAAGGATAAATTGCAAAGTTGAATGCTTCATTTTTCAAGCAGTCAAATAATGGATGCCAATGGGGATTGTTTGTCCTCATTCTTGGCTACAATCATACAATCATATGTAAAGATCACCTTTGGTAAAGGTCTGCCCAGAACGGGCAGCTTTTAACAAGAACCACCCAATTCCGGTCAGGATGTGTAGGACCGGTTACCCATTGCCCTACTGACCCCAACTTTAGCTGGTTTGGTTATATTCTAGGTGAAGACTTTGGACAATCTAGGCTAGGGGTGAATCTAACCCACATCCACTTGCAAGGTGACCATGGATGAATGCTAACAACTTGTTGAGTTCATTGGCCTGATATCACACTCCAACACTATGCACATCCCCAGAGTCCATTAGTGACCTCCCAGCATATTTCAAAGTAGATCATTTATATGTTGGTTTTGGGTTCATATACGTCGATTTGGCAACTAAATTTGCACACGATCTAGTGCTCTTTCATCACAATTTAAAATCATTGCACTTGATTGGTTGGTTATAATGATTGGCTTAAACGGTTCAATTTAATAGTTTCTCGCTTTATAGTGTCCTATGTTCAATGTTTACGGATGAGGATTGGGAAACAATTAATACACTATGTTCCGTGTGACAAACATCACTCAAAGCTTGGGTGTGGGTGGAGATGGTCATAGAACAGCTCCACCACTAGTGGTAATGTGGCCTGTACACTGTACTTTGGATGGAGTACAATTTTCATCATGAAAAACAAGGTTTCAAACTTACACTAGGAAAACTAAACTTTCCCCAAAAATTTGTCCAAACAATCCAAAAATTTGTCCTTGAAAACCGCATTTGATCCTATTTGTCATGTTTACATTTTGCAAGACCTTTAACCAAATGGAAGCACGAACAAAGGAAGGATGTCCCTAGAGACAAAACCTCTCATTGTGGATATGACCATTCTTATCTAATTGATATATAGTTGTGCAATCATGATTGCAAATTTTTATTTAATTTTGTTTTGGCTTGGGGCCAATGGTATCAAATAGTGGTCCTTCGAAATATCATAGGACCTTTTCAAGTTTGGCACTCAATTGTTAACTAATTATTTTATTTTTCAAAATCCACTTTGATAATAAAAATGATAATTTATGAAAATTTGATAGTAAATGTAAGTAGCTTTTTTTGACTTTGAACCTCTAACAAAATGAAGCCTTCTACAACATTTTCTTCTATTTCTTTTTGCAAAACTGGGGAAAGATAATGTTCCACCAAATCATAGGACAAAGAGATTTTATCAATTAGTGGATCCTTGCTTTACAATTGTGGATTGGGTTGAAGCAAGAGGCTCTTGCATTTCCACCGATTCTGTATCTTGTCCTCCTTGATATTGTTGTGCATGGCTTTGTTATTCCTCTCTTAGTTATTTTCTCAATGTTGTGAATTCCAACCCGAGGTTAACCACTCTCTTCATTTTTCTCTCAACAAAGGATTTAGTTGTTTCCACTTGAAAAACCTGCATTCCTAACTCTTGTTTGACATCCATGACTCTCTTCTGAAGCTCTATCTTTAGAATTCTCTAACTCCTCTTTAGAGACCTTTAACACCTACCTCATGCAAGACATCATATTTACAACCCTCAAATAATAATCATTATGAAGGGGGAAAAAAAAGCCAAAGAATGCAATAAAAAATTCATGCACCACATAAAATTGACCCAATTCCCAAAATCTTGACATTTTAAATAAGTAATTTCTAAAAGAAATCAACATTTTCAAAACTAATTTAATTACTATAAAACTTGAAAAGGCACTACCATATTAGGAAAGAGCAATTTGTAATCCAGTGTGGAGGTAAAGGCTCCTCATTTTAGGTAGTCCATTTGTAAGTTGTAAGCTCCCCATTTGGGGTATTATTGTTGTAAGCTCCTTACACTTGGGGGCTACTACCCTTTGAGTGTAGGAAGCTTTCCCAACCACGATGACCTCAATAGGTACCCACGGTTGTAGAGTTGGGTATTAGGGAAGGAGAGCAATTGGGGAGGAAGACCCATTAGGAAAAAGAAACCTTTGCTCTCAATGAGAAGCTTGGGTGGAGGAGGTGGGCAATTTCTTTGTTTGCTTTTGAAAGGAAGGAACCCAATGAATTGCCAACAAGTTCATTGAGGGTGGGACCAATGTTCCAATAATGTTTTTTGTGATGGGCCAATCAAAGTGACTCCTTGCAAGAAAGAACCAAACCCCCAGGTAGAAAGAAAAAAAAAAAAAAGCAACTGAACTAACCACCATGGTTAGCTAGGGACCTGGAAGCTTTTGTGTTTAGACACTGAACATTAAACACCAACTTATTTTAATATAAAAATTGGAGTTTCTCATTGTGTATACATGCTCTCTTAATACCCTCATCCGAGGACATTAACCAAACACTTCCCACATCACTTCCTATTCACTCCACATACTGCAAGTTTACAAGTGTCAAATTATTTATTTATTTATTTTAAAATTTAAGATTCATCATGTGAGTTTTTAATTTTGGACTTTTCGACATATAACGAATTTACATATTAAATTATAAACTTGACTTCCAAATTCTCTCATTGTCCTTACGATCGGTCTGTTCTCAACTACTGTGCTTATCTGTACTAGGTCAAGGTTTAATTCCAGATTCTTGCAATTTTTAAAAAAATTTTTTTTTTTTGCCAACAAGGCTAATTTATTTCAATTTTTTTGGAAAATATAAATAATAATTTTATTATTATTATTATTATTATTATGCCAAAGTTGGCTATGTACTACATTACACCAGCACCAGGCTCTGAATACTTACAACACACATATTGAACATACTCAAATTCACTCCACTAGTTTCCAATCCTTGCCATACTAGGGTATATCATCCTTTCTGTCCCCGACCACTTGATCATAATCTTTCAAGGATATTGTGTTTAGATTCATTATAGAGTACACAGTACCTTAATGGATCTTGTACCCTCGGTAGTAGATCTATTTTGATGCAACCATTTTTGAAAGATCATAAATTTTTGGCTTGTTGTGTTGAAACTTGAGATTAGTTATAGAGTGTTAGAATATCTTGAAGGATTTTGGTTTCTTTTTAGAGGAATTTTTTTGAAGATCAATAATATTTTTGCATGGTGAAATGTATTTGAGTTTCCATAATTCTTCTTTTTGCATTTAAGATACTTTTTTTAGTGTAAATGATTTAAGGCCACTTGGTTTCCTTTGGTTGGCCATGGCTAGTAACCAAAATCTAACCCTTTTCTGACCACTCTACTTGAAGATCAAAGGGTGGGTGGCCCCTTCAGATGCTAAGTACACTTACACCTGCCCTCTCATATTTTGTATGTATTTGGTAAGGCTCTCTCATTGAATTAGTGGTACCTATTGTTAGTTCTAATTCATTGTTACCTATGTATAAACCCATCTACTTACTTACCTAGTAGATATCTATTTTCCTACCTACCTAGCTATCTACCTATATATGAGACCTATTTGCTACAGAATAGGTTACCAAGGTGGAACCCAATATTAACTCAGGTTGAGCTTCATCCATAACTGAGTAATAACAGGCATTCATTCAGTGGATGGTGTGCTGGTGGGTGCTGGTGAATACCATCATGGCCCATGGACCGGGCATAGATTTGAGTAGTTGTAAAAAAGCCACTGACATAATGATAGTAAAAGCATGGAGAATCTGAACCCCAATACTAGAGTGCAAAGTAGAGAGAGTACAAGGGCATGTATGAGTTGGGAATAATGTTAAATAAATAAAATAAATAAAGGAAAAAGCACCCGACAAGGGAAGAAAAAAAGAAACTAGAGAGTACGAGGGCATGTATGAGTTGGGAATAATGTGAAATAAATAAATAAATAAAGGAAAAAACACCCGACAAGGGAAGAAAAAAAAGAAAGGACCCAAGTCCAAACAAAAGACAACACCCCAAAGCACCAAAAGTTAAAATCAGCCAACGGTCCCAAATGCGGGCAGTACACGTACAAAAGTACTGCTGCATTATTAATTTTCAATGTCTGCCCTAGGGCGGTCAGTGAAGAAAAGCAAAATAGCTGTTGCATTTTTTTTCACTGTCTGCCCTATGCTTGATCTAGGACCATATGAATTCGGCTTAGGGCAGATAGTGAAAAAAAAGAGAAGGTACTGCTGCATTTTTTTCTCATTGTCTGCCCTATGCTTTATCTAGAACAATATGAATCGGGCTTAGGGCAGTCAGTGAAGACAGAAAAAATAGGTGTTGCATATTTTTTTCACTGTCTGCCCTACACTTGATCTAGAACTATATGAATCGTGCTCAGGGCAGACGGTGAAAAAAAGCAATGCAGAAGTACCTTTGTACTGCCCGCATTTAGGACCCTTGGCTGATTTTAAGGTCTTCCTTGCTGGTGTGTTGTTGAGTGCAAGGCCCTCCAATAACTAATTCATTTGCCTTGTGTCCTAGATATTCTAGTTATAAGAAAAGGAGATTTTGATGGTGAAGGACAAGAGAAAATGCCTTCTTGTCCCTTGCAAGTTCTTGTCTTTTTATGCATTAAAAAAATATTTAAAAAATAATAAAAATCCAACTTTTCACAAATTAAGTGTAGAATGGATGGATGTAGGAAAAGGGTATGTCCAAGGTAATGGTCACAAAAAGATTCACATATCTAATCAACCTAGTTGTGTTCAACTACTTCCCAATGCCCATGGATGATTAAGATGAAAAATTTAGGGATGAAAAAAAAAATCTTCCATTAGTTATAAAACATGTACATAGGGTTTCAAGACACGAGGACTAAGGTGGCCTTCTATTTGAGTGTATAGACAAGATCTATTGTAAAGATACACTCAAATACAATTTTATCTATGGTAGTTCTCTCCTCTTCTTTGACAAAGGAAAATTTTGCAAGTTTCAGATCAACCCATAATTCCCACTACAACTTCATATTATAAGTATTATACAACATGAAATATATTTATTATGTCATCTAAAAATAACTTTGACATCATTTTATTTACCCATCTAGCCAAATCCAAGATTAGTGAACTTACCCATGTTGTGGCTTAAATTTTCACCCCAGTTTGACAATAATATCTAAACATTGGCACCTCTTACACTAACCTTACTTGAGCGATTGCGTCACTACTCCACCAAACCATTTGTCTTCATGCAAACTAGTGAGCCATGTGCTCTTGGCCCAAGCACACGAAATGACTTGTAAGGTCATGCATCCCAATACTATTACAATAAAAAAATGGCTTAATTTCAAAGTTATTTATTTGTTGAAAATTCACTTAAAACCAAAATTCAATATTTTTTCTTCAATTGGTTTGAGAAGGTTATAATGTAATCACATCCAAACAAATAAACAAAACATACAAAAACATACGCACACACACACATATAAAGAAAATTAAAATATGTGAATAAAATCTCAGAAAGCCATTGATATGCTAGCATATATGATCTGTTCAATTTATATTTTTATCTCATATGATTATTAGGCACTTTTTGTGTCGATAAACACAACAAAAAGGAAAGATTTATTTTTAAACAAAACAAAGCAGGTGGAGTCATGTGATTCATGTTTATGTTTGCATGAAGATTTTTAATTTAATTGTATAGAACATTGACTATCATACATTGCTACAAAATTGGTGGGTGGAAAAAATTTTAAAAATTGTGCACAAACACAATGGTAGAAGAATATATGAACTGGCATGTCCATGTTGACATTTTCCCCTAGTTTTATTGCACAAAATGGGAAGATATAAGCATTTCGGAAAATTGTCAAATTTAAAGCCATAATGCATCAAGAGGGAAATCACCACCATAGTTTTTGTTAGTCACAATTACAACTAGAATTATGTGGATTTTCAAATTCCAAATTAAAAAACTTTCATTATAATAAATATTGTAAATTCAAGATTTTTTGCACAATTTCATTTGTAATCTGAAGCACAACAACTCAAAAGAAATGTTTGTGACACATTTTTCATGCCTCCAACATGTTAGTTTCCACTTCATCAAGCGTTTGTCACCATGTGCTTGCACTACCATAGCCTAGGGTCAGTTTCCACATTGAAAAAATGGATAATTATTTATTTACAAAAAACAAATTCGTTTTTTAATTTTGAGATTATTATTATTTTCATCATCTACTATAATATTGTGATATGAGTAGTGAAATTATTCATAGTGTAGTCTATGATCATTATGATGATTTTCAACATGTTAACTTCATATTTTCACAAATTTTCGTTTAACTACTTTGAAGATTATTTAATGATGAAACTAACCATAGGGTAAGGTAGTAACATTGTGTGCATCAAATATTTTACTACTCCTTGTTTGCAAGTGTTTCAATTTGTTTCTATGGCATTTCATGGATTGTTAATGTCACATTTGCTTGACTAGTCTTTTTAGCTTGGTGATTCTCATGTCTTGAGATTTTTCTTTCATGAACACCTTCAACGTGGAAGTAATGAATTATGTCAATACTTACCTAATGGTCACATTGTATGACAAAACAATCAAGGTTACTATTGCATTGAAATTAATGGTTTTATTAACAATGTGTAGTTATGTAAAGATTATATGATCATTGCATGATAGGAATTGTTTTGACCAATTCTATTATGTTGATCAAGACTACTAGGGCTTTATGGGGGTTATCATTTGTTAAATGGTCACAATCCTTTTTTAAGGTGAAGGTTGGATTGGGTGCCATATTTGTTGTGGGGGCTTTTGTTTTAGTTCACACTTTTGAATAATGAACCTTTTTTTTTTGTGGGATGGTTCATTTCAAGGTTTCATCTTTCAAGGTTCGCAATGTTGATCCACTCTAGTCATTTTCTTCTTTAAGATTGCACTTGGAAGGCTTTTACCATTATTTCATGTTTTGAAAAAAATAAATCCTTCTTATGGCATGATGAGTAAAAGGATACATAACATTGGGTTTTGTGATTATTTTCAACATGTAATGTAATATCTTCAAATTCAAGGTCCCTTTTAATACAAGGTGCCATCTTTACCCATCATTTTAGTAACTTGCGTGATGATTATGTGGCATATGACAATATGGGCCATGTTTATTTGGGGATTCCTTAGTGGCATGAATGGTTTCTTTATAACAAACAAACAAGCTCATCATGTAATGACTATGTCCTTTATGGTAGGTTCAAACAAAAAACAAAAAACTTCCCTTATTAGATATATAATTTTTTATGTAGATGCATGCAATTTTATGGAACATGCCCATTTGTCACATGGACACATAATATTCAAGGTGTTAGTCACACATTGGGTCAAAGTTTGAGCCAAAATTGTAGGCCCAAAATCTTATGCCAATGCATAGTCCTTCCTTATATATGGGTAGAGCCAATAAAGTTTATTTCATATTTTAAACTTTGATGTTTTCCATGTTTCATTAAGACTTTGAATCATGTTTAATCAATTTGCATGGAATCACAATTTGGTGCAATGTTTAAAATATGGGATTGTGTTTAAAACATAGAAGTTTGTTACACTATAATGTTAGTTGAAAATTCTTATCATTTCTTTTGACATCATTTGCAACACTTGTTGTCATAATCAATATATGCAAGGATTGCTTGATGCAATGATGTTTAGGTTCACATTTACATTACTACATAACCTACATGCAACTACCAACTGGCTCTTGAATATGGTAGCATGTAAGATATATATCATGATATCATGTTAAAGCCACCCACTAAACTACTAGGTCTTGAAAGAAATAAAATAAGGGAGTAAAAGAAACAAATCTTCTTACTCACCTTAAATAAGCAAAATGTTTTAACACAAAAAAATATTATCAAATATTAGTAGGACAACTTCATAAACTTTATATAGAAACAAACTTGAAGCAAATACAAGGAAGAAGACCTTACATACAAAAAGACAAAATATTCACAACATACCAAAAAAAAAAAAACAAAACATAAAATTCTACGTACAAAAGTATGACAAGAAAAAATTAATCACTCTAGAAAATATCCCCATGTATAGTCCTCAAAGGTATAGAACCTTAAGTACATTTAAGAAAGACAATAAAAAAACGATGGAATAAGTAGTTAACCTTATTCAAAAAAATTGGTCCTAAATATAACTCAATCTAAATTGGTAGTAAATTCGATTTCAGTAGCAAGATTTTTGGTAAAAAAAAGT
>Ga0116229_10013386_pt1 | contig 11606 bp, 9 predicted proteins | sample S1TSphgellanicum_3_FD_87313 | JGI IMG/M metagenome (GOLD analysis project Ga0116229, IMG submission 87313) | Host-associated microbial communities from peat moss isolated from Minnesota, USA - S1T2_Fc - Sphagnum magellanicum MG | ecosystem: Host-associated > Plants > Peat moss > Unclassified... | reverse complement strand
TACGGCCAGACTAAGCTCGATTACGAATATATACTTCATTGGTACGATGTCGCCTACAACATCAAATCAATTGCGCTGCGTTATTTCTGCGCTGCAGGTGCCGACCCAGACGGTGTACTCGGAGAGGATCATACACCGGAGACACATATGATCCCACTCGCGCTCTATGCTGCACTCGGTAGACGCCCCGACATCAAGATGTTCGGTACCGACTATCCGACGGAAGATGGGACGGGTGTCCGCGACTACATACATGTGACGGACCTTGGTTCAGCCCATGTCCTCGCGCTCAATGCCCTCCATAACGGCGCAGAGTCCAATGTCTACAACCTCGGTAACGGTGTCGGTTATTCGGTACGCGAAGTCATTGAAACGGTGCGCGAAGTAACCGGTCGTGAGTTCAAAGCCACGGAAGCGCCTCGTCGCCCTGGCGATCCGGCCCGCCTTGTTGCGACTTCCGAAAAGATACAAAAGGAACTGAACTGGCGACCAAAATACGGTGATCTAAAAACAATAATTAAGACGGCATACGAATGGTTTGAAAAAAATCCCAAAGGTTACGACGATAAGTGATGCTGGTTAGCAAATTTTGGTAATCCAGTTTTTACGATTTTTCAAAGGATTGAACAGCCTGCTGATCTTTATTCCGATCAGCTTTATCTTAGAAGCGTTCTTTCATTATCCGCTTTGGGTTTTCGTTTGCGCCGCAATCGCCATTGTTCCGCTCGCTGGCTTGATGGGCGAAGCAACCGAAGAAATTGCAAAGCATCTCGGCCCACAGTGGGGTGGCCTGGTAAACGCCACGTTCGGGAACGCCACCGAGCTCATCATCGGCCTCTTCGCACTTCACCAAGGACTTCTGCAGCTTGTTCGGGCATCGATCATTGGAAGTGTTATTGGCAATATCCTTTTGGTCATGGGCGCGGCCGTACTCGCTGGCGGTTTAAAGAACGGCGTCCAGACGTTCAATCGTGACCACGCTCGTTCACAGGGGCTAAATCTTCTCCTCGCCGTAGTATCGCTCGCCGTGCCAGCCATCTTCGCCGAGAATCTTGGAACAGGTGTCCGCCTCCAGGCAGTTCCGCTTAGAGATCTCTCAGTCGGTGTCTCATTACTGCTGCTGCTCACCTATATATTGAGCCTTGCCTTTTCCTGGAGCCGACGAGAAGACCACTTTAGAAGTGGGGATATCATCAAAGAGATTCCCAATTGGCCACAAGCGCTGTCTTACACAGTTCTTGCGCTGAGCACCTTAGCGATCTCGCTTGAAAGCGAACTTCTGGTGCGAAGTGTCGAAGGAGCGACTCGCTCATTAGGAGTGAATCAAATATTCGTTGGCATTATCATCGTGCCGATTATTGGAAACGCTGCAGAACACAGCACTGCGGTGACCATGGCAATCAAAAATAAAATGGATATAGCGATGAGTATTGCGGTAGGTTCATCGACACAGGTAGCGCTCTTTGTCGGTCCAGTCCTTGTGTTGTCCAGCGTCTGGCTCGGACATTCACTCAGCTATATCTTCAGCGTCCCTGAACTAACTGCGGTCGGCTTTGCAGTTCTTATCGCGGCGTTCCTGGCAAATGACGGCAAGTCGCACTGGCTCTACGGCGCCCAGCTTTTAGCGGCGTACGCGATTATTGCGCTGGGCTTTTACTTTCTGCCAATTCCCTGACAGTTATCCAATCGCTCCTGCTGGCCCACGTCCACCCGGTCGTGGTTCAAAGCGAACTTTTCGTTTATCATGTTTAAGAGTGCGAAGCCGAACCTGCTGGCGTAAAGCTTGCAGCATCTGTCGACGGCTTTGGGCTTGATGTGGCACAACGACGTGCCATGAAGTATGGGCATAACGCCGAAACCTGGCTGGCAGTTGATTACTCTTTTCTTCGCTCAGCCCCCGCTTTTTTGAACCTATCCATAGTATCAACAAACAGGTGATAATAAATGGAATCCAGCGCAGATTGATAGTCGAACGAGCTGCCGTTACCGTCGAGACCTGTGTTTTTATCAATTTTTTCGCCGTAGATCGGTAAGTGAGGTATGGCTCCGCTGCCGCCAGTCTTGCCCAGTCGGCGACGTGAACACTCGTATCGAGTACTAGCCAGTTTAAGAGGGTTTCGACCAGTTCTGTTCTTGTCGCCAGTGATTGCCCGTAGTTTGGGCCTGGTGCGGTCTCAAATAACAGCGATGCCGTATGATCGTGCTCGAGAAAGTAACGGTGGGCGAGAGTTCCTTCCGAATATTGCCCATAGGTTGTCGCGGCAACCGACTGCTTACTGAGCGCTGCCAAGCCATAGGCCGCACGGGCCTGCAAATCCGCAAGCGATAACAGCAGCTTCTGGTTGGCTATCTCGCCGCGAGGTCCTTCTAAGCAGATCTGCTGAAATGGGTCGACCATATCCCAGCTATGGATATCTAGGATAAACTGCGGATGAATGATCGTGACCTCCTTTTGCACTGCAGCGGTTTCCGGTTGGTGGAAGACGCCCCAGTCTCGATTCAGGTCGGCTAATACTCCATTAAGGCGAGTCCCGGCTTCGGCGCCGTCAGGATTGACCATTGGAACAATGTAGAACTCTGCGAACCGCAGCTCCTTGGAAGCATCGCTAGCGGTTGACAGGCGATTGATCAGGGCTAGCGCTGCCTCCGTACCCGAAGGTTCATCACCGTGTTGGCGACAGAGGACCATTATTCTAAACTTTTTCGAATCGGGTGTACCAACTTGAACAAGCACGATTTGGCGGTGGTGTTTCGCTGAGTAGCCGATTGTGGAGATGTGGACAAGGGCGGATCGACGCTGATCCACGGCTAACTGGCGTAGCATCGAGTCGTAGCTAGTTACATGAGTGGGACCTGTCGCTGCAACAGCATTCGCACTCGATGCAAACAACCGTGACGATATTGTCAGCAACACAAACACCGCGGCCAAAGGAAGAAACTTTTTCAGCACGACTTAGTCTCCTCGATCTCGCTAGCGACCCGCACCAGGCGGTCGCTGATTGCGAGTCGGCGAGCCGGGATAGTGGCTATGTCGCCCACAACGATAGGTGTCGGCGCATCCGTAACATCAACAACAACCATCTGCATCGCAACTCTACCGATAACGGGGGCGCGGAATAAACCGAACGAGACTGCCAAGTCCTGGGGCTTGAGGACGCTCCGAATCGCTGTCGTCAACCCGCGGAGTCCGGTGGTTAAACTAGCGGGCTGCATTGTGATGCCGTCGGCGAACCCGACGGGAATAACCGCAGCGCGGGTCGGCCGCTTCGTGGTGAACTCCGAACCATAGCCAACTGTTGCTCCGGAAGGCAATTCATGGACAAAGACTGTTCGGGCCTTCAAAGCCAGCGTATTTGGTCGCAATCCGGGAACCTTCGGCAGTGAGCCCGCCGGATACTGTCCATATAACAATGTTCCGCACCGGACTAGATCAAGCCTGGTTTCAGGCAGCCGAAGCATTGCCGCCGAATTTGCACAGTGTCGCAGATATCCTGCAATGCCCGTCTTCTTGAGCGACTGGTCGAAGTCGATAAAAGTTTTAAATTGTGACTTCGTGCTGGAGGGACTGCTGGCGGCGGCAGAAGAAAAGTGTGTGTAGATTCCGGTCAATTCGAGGTTTTTTGCTGCGGATACGGTTTGCGCAACTTTGAGTGCGTCGGCAGGCATCAGACCCAGTCGGCCCATTCCGGTATCGACCTTTAGATGAACCTTTGCGGTCACACCTACAATCAGTGCAGCTTGGCGGATCACTTCAAAGTGGCCTGTATCACAAACAGTCAGATGCAGGCCGGCCTTGACAGAAAACTCGGCTTGATCGATGTTGACTGCCGGAGTAAAGACGAGAATGGGAGTTTCGCGAGAGTCTACACCACTCGCAATCAGATCTTGAGCTTCCGCAAGTGATGTGACGCCAAACCATTCGGCTCCGCCTGCTCGAAGGGCGAGCGCCGCGTTCGCAGTTCCATGCCCGTATCCATTCGCCTTTACAACGGCCATCAGTTTAGGCATTTTTACGCTTGAGGATTTTAGATGCGAAAGAACGGCGCGTGCATTCTCGCGCAGTGAGGAAGGATCGACGTGTACCCAAACGTTGTCTAATGGACACTGTGTTGGCATGAGAGTCATTTCGTTCAGTCGGGAGATCACTTGAATTGGTAAACCTGGTAATATTATCGGCATTTTGCCGGTCAGAAATTAGTAAATTTACCAGTATTTTGCGTTTTTTCGCACTGAGACATCAACTCGTCAAAGATTGGGGGGTTAAGTGCCGGGGAAAGAAGTTTTCGGAGTGTTGTGCGCGATACGGCTAAGCGGCTTTGGGTTCGGGCATTTCGTCGTCACCACTGTCAGCGACATATCCCGAGATATGTTCTACGTCGAATGTCTCACTACTGAGACGACGTCTGGCGGCAACCAGAGCGGCTGCGCAGGCAGGATCCCATTGCGTCCCGGCCCCCTGCTCGATAATTGCCAGCGCCGTCTCTTCGCTCATTCCCGTCCGGTATGGTCGGTCGGTGGTCATTGCGCTAAAAGCGTCTGCGGCGGCAACAATTCGTGCGAGAAACGGAATATCTTTACCCGCCAAGTTCTCTGGGTACCCTCTTCCGTCCCACCGCTCATGATGATAACGGATCGCATCTAGTGTGTTTTCGAAGCCTGGAACGGCACTCACCATAACAGCACCTAAGGTTGGATGCTGCTTGATTGCGGCAAATTCCGCGTCGGACAGTACTCCTGGCTTGCGAAGAATCTGATCGGGGATACCGATTTTACCTACATCGTGGAGCAGTGCCGCGATCTCTAAAATCTGCTTTGTCTCCTCGTCAAGCCTGAGCTCTTCGGCAATCTGAATACTATATTCCATTACATCTTCAGAGTGACGGCGTGTGTAGCGATCCTTGTTGTCTACCGCAGTGAGAAGGGCATCAAGAAGTGTGAACCCTTCTCGTGCCTCTCGGGTGCGGCGGCGAACGCGCTCCGCATGCTCGTTGTCCGGCTGGCTATTAGCTACCCGCTTAAGCCGCTCTCCAGCCGCAGCAAGTACCTGCATTCTCGTCAGGCCATCGTGAGGATAAACAGCAGCACCGATACAGCACACAAGTGGGATTCTCGTCGCCTCTCCTGGCGGCTGAAAACCTTGCTTTTGTAGGCTGGAGCTTACCGACTTCGGAAGGGTAATCGCGGCCTCTACATCTACATCCGGTAGGATAACCGCAAACTCGTCACCACCGTAGCGAGCAACGATTAGGTCTTCTGGAATTACTCCGCAACGGACGAATCCTTTGTGGTTGACTAACTCATTGGCAACCACTTTCAAAAGCTCATCGCCAATCACGTGCCCGTAGACATCGTTAATGTAGGTGAAGTTGCTGAGATCCAAAAGTAGAACGGTCAACGGCTGGCCGAGCTTCTCGGACTTACGTATAGATTCATCGAGAAGTCGATGGAATTCCCGGTGATTGTAAACTTCAGTCAGCGGGTCTCGTTCAGCTCTAAAGCGATCAGCGTCCTGTAGCTGCTGCATCTGAGCGGCAATCCGTTTCGTCTCGGAGATATCACGACTAGTGAGGACGATTGCGCCGACCGTGGGATCGAAAAGCTTGTTGGAAAGAGTTCCTTCGGTCCAAAGCCAATGGCCATCGGCGCGCCGAATGCGCATCTCGATTGACTCCTGGCTGGTAAATTCAGACTTGACTACTGAATCGAAGTAACCGGCAAAGGCATTGAGATCGTCGTCGTGAATAATATCGAAGATGCAGCGGCCGACTATCTCTGATGTATCGTAGCCCAAGAGCCTGAACTCTGATGGGCTCTTATAGAGAACTTTACCCTGGCGGTCGAGCAAAGTGACGATGTCGAAGGAATTCTGTACAACTGCCTTTAGTCGCTTATTTACGACTGCGAGCGGAGTACGACCAGGGAGTCGGTCCATGACTTTCTTCTTTAGTACACTTGGTCCACCAGCGATAGATCGCATAGTTTTTTGCTGCATTCTGTTCTAATACATCGGTAGATATCGCACTCTACCTTAGACACCGAGCGGAGAAACGCAGGTTTTTATTCCCTAGGACTCTACTGTCATCGAATTGCAACCGCTTGCCGTGAAAAATTATGCCAGTAACGGCTGGTTTATTGATATGATTAGTTAGCTCGCTTGCTATAGGCAATTCGGGAACCCAAAACGTGGGGCGGCTAACAGGTTTTGGTTAACTGAGGAGTTGGTCAATCGCTGCGGTAATGCTGTTCGCGCGCATGAGGGTTTCGCCAACAAGTATTGCGTGAACTCCAGCGGAGCGCAGTCTTTTGACATCCGATGCGGTCTTGATCCCGCTTTCGCCAACTAAAAGCGCGGATTTAGGGGCGAGCGATGCCAACGACTCAACGATGCTAAGATCGGTGACGAAGCTCTTGAGGTCTCGCGAATTGATGCCAATCAAGTCGGCTCCAAGCGACGATGCGACGTTCATTTCAGCTTCGGTGTGTGTCTCCACCAAAACATCCATGTTCAGACTTTTGCCAAGTTCGAAGAGTCGCGCTAAGGTTTTGGTGTCCAGCGCAGCAACGATCAGCAAAATCGCATCCGCGCCAGCCGAGCGTGCCTCGTATACCTGATATTCGTCGACGATAAAATCTTTTCGCAGCAGCGGCAGCGAGACAGAGTCCTTTATCTGGCTAAGATAAGAGAGATGTCCCTGAAAGAAACGCTCATCGGTAAGAACGGAAAGGCAGTTTGCACCAGCAGACTCGTACTCTTTTGCAATTTTGATAAAATCGAAATCCGGACGGATGACGCCGGCCGAAGGAGATGCTTTCTTTACTTCAGCGACTAAAGCGACACCTGGGGCAGCCGACTTCAGCGCCGCTAGAAAAGGACGTGGCTTCGGTAAACCATTCAACCGATCGATGAGTGCATCCAGTGGTGTTAATGCGCGGGCGCGGGCAACTTCGAGCTGCTTATGATCGAGGATTTGACTAAGAAAGATGCTCATCGGGATAGGTACAATCAGTTACTGACCGTCCCGATTATACCTTTGCCGGTACGATCCCGTTTTCGTCAACCAAGCCATGCCCGATTTCAATATCCACGCCATTGTGCTGCGTCGCATGCAGTACGCCGAGACAGACAATATCCTGACACTCTACTCACGCGAACGCGGCCGGATTTCGGCGATTGCCAAAGGCGCGCGTAAAGCAGTGAGCCGTCTCTCGGGAGCCTGCGAAGTGCTCAACTACTCGAAGTTCTCGCTGGCTTCCGCACGGACACTGCAGATTGTCCGGCAAGCCGAAGTCGTATCGTCTTACGCTCCGCTTAGAGAAGATCTGCATCGCCTGGCGAACGGGCTCTACATTGCAGACCTGGTCGGTGCATTTGTCGATGACGGCGATCCCAACCCGGATCTTTTCGACCTCTTAGAACAAGGATTGCAGCTCATTTCGACCGTACAGTCCCCGCAAGTGGCCGCCAGGTGGTTCGATCTCCGTCTATTAAATTGTCTCGGCTATGCGCCCCAGCTCTTTGAATGTGTCTACTGCGCAGCCAGCCTGATACCGCCAACCCACTCCACATCACTGTCGTCCGCTCAGGGCGGCGCACTCTGTTATCGCCACGCCCATCCGCAGACCTACGAAGATCAATCTGCGCTGGATCGCCCCGCCCTGTTTCTGCTTCAGTCATTGGACGAAGCGCAGGGCCTGAACGAAGAAGAAACGGCAGCGAAGCTCAATCAGCTCATTCCTTCGCCGTTAGCATCCCTGGCGACTAGAAAATACATCCGATACCGAATAGATCGGGAGCTCAAGAGTTTGGAGTTTTTAGACACGGTGGAGGGGTGATATATAGACACCCAAAAAAGCCGCAAACGAATTTTGCGGCTGTGCCAGTATACCGCCAGTAATCGTTCCGAGAGTCCAAAGTACGCCGAAGCGACATGCACAACAAAGCTCTCGTTTTGTTTCTATACATTTTTTATTCCAATGAGTCTCTGCTTTCCCCTCAATCTGATTCTGTAAAAGTACACTGTATTGCTGCACTATCAGGTTGGCGAACCGTGTATGTCGACTCTCCGTCCTATCCGTCCATCCGATGGTGGCGTTATCTTGACGCCCTTTATTGTTGAACCGTCCTTTGACGAGGAAGAGCCTGCCGCATCCAGCGGTTCGATATCGGCAGTGTGAAGCTCAATTGCCGGCAGCAGGTCAGGGAGCGTCTTACTTAACCATATACTCCTGGTCGACAGATAATAAGTAGGATTTTTGCGTTGCGCTTAAGCTTTTATAGCTGGCCAGATCTTCGAGGACTGCCGCCCGTAGTTTTTGCCTGGCGATATTGTCGGACATCGTGTCGCTTCGATCGACTTCGTAATCTTCAAAAACGCCGACCCCTACCGCAACGCCCGCCGAAAGATCGAAGCTGTGCTTTTTGGAGATCTCATTGATTATCAATTCGTTGTTGTTTGCTGAATTTACCCACTCGCTGTTCTCTAGTAAATTCATTATTATGCCCGCGCCGGCGATGTCGCTGTTCAACAGTGCCTTTATGGCGGTATCAGGCGTCATAGACTGTTGCGACAGAAGCTGCTGAACAGCCGTAACAGCAATGAGTGGATTAATGTCGCTGCAGAGCCGCGACAGTTCCGCAATGGCAGCAGCATTTTCCGAAGGCGCAATGAGATCTTTATGCGCTTCGTAGAAACTGACTGCGGGCACGACATCGTCAGCCCAGCCTGCCGGTATCCAGGCGACATTCTCGAAGCTGTCGTAACCAAATTGACCTTGGACGACGGAGCATAAGACATCCGTGACGAACGTGCCGCCAGCGTTGGGGCCGCCGTCCTCGCCCACTTCGACAAAAGGCAAATCTCGTTCCTCAAAAAACCCCTCCTGCTTCGTCAGCCATTGGTATTGTCCGGATGGCGGCACATAGTTCATGCTAAGGGTCGCCAGAGACTTGTATTTGCCGTATATCGAGCCCAAATTATTACCTTCAGGACAGATTATTTTTCCCGTCGAGTCGAGGTACGGCATTTTTGCGGTGAGGACACCGCTCGTATAGCCCGGAGTGGCCTGAATTAGCTCCCATTTCAACTCTGGGTGTGCCAAGACTAATGGAATCGAAATTGTGGAGGCTGCGAACACCGTTCGTAATATCGTCTGTGGCGAATAGAAGTTCTCCGGCCCCCTGTCATTAGGATTGAACGGCGGAATAAATTGGCCGACAGCAAGAATTATTTGGAGAATTTTCCAGTAATTTGATCTGCCGATCTTCATGATTGTCTTTAATTTCTGTGACGCAGTCAAGAAGTACCTGAACCGCACACTTACCAAAGTCGGCACTTCAAAGGGTAGCCGCTCGGAGCGCTGGAATCCCCTCAAGCACCGCCGCTGCCTGGCGCAGGTGTTGGCGTAGCACAGTTCGGCGTTGGCGTTAACTCCTCCGAATCCGTGCCGTATATGACCGTAATTGGAGCCGTTTTTGCCGGCACGGGAGGTGTCGCTGGCGGATACCAGATCTTTGGCATGGTTCCGGCTTGCTGTTGTTGGATGTATTCCAATCGCAACAATTTCAACAGATGTAATTGACGGGGCAACAATTTGGTGCTTGCTGGGTATTTTGCGAGCGACAGAATTTTACGCCCGACAACGATTGCGTTATCTAATGAAGACAGTTCCCCGTTCGTGAGGGCGCACATATTGTAAATCACATACTCGGCAGAATACGAGAGGGCTGAATTTGGGCGAAGTCGAATCATTCTCTTCGCGAGAGCTAGACCTGCGGCTTTCTGCTCCGGCCCGCGCCAGGGCTCCGACGTTCTGCACATGCCATACAAAACATAATAATCGTTGGGGTCTTCTTGCAGAAGCCTTAAGCCGATTTTATGCGCCCACTCTGGCGCGGTTCCGTCGTCGATCGAACAACAGAGAAAGTAACTCCTAGCATAAGCCTTGGTAACGTGGCTTGAACTCGACAATGGATGGAGCACAAAATTATCAAGCTGCGCCTGTGCGTTGAGTCCTTCACTGACACCTAAGAATAAGGAATAACCATATTGCGCTGCAGCCGTTTCATCCAATGGGTTGCTGCTGGCCGCTGCCGAATACTTAGCCAAATCGCCAAGTTTTAGCGGTCTGTTCAGTTTGTCTATTATTGTAAAAACATCAACTGGTGACTGAGGCGACATCCAAGCAGTGCTTATCCAGCCGGGCTGTTGAGCTGCAGCGGCCTGTGGCCAGGCGTTCTGCGCAAAACAGGAACTCGAACACAGGAACAGGACGGCCAAAATGAGTATAGCTTTAAACATATCACATGCCTACCGCACCTGCGTTTTCCGTGAATTTTGCCGTGTAGTAGGTCGTATAAAAACGCCAGAGCGCCACTGTTGATTTACCAGAGAAGCCGTTTGCCCCGTAATTATCGACGTAATACGTGAATTCAGTATAAACATTGTACACTTTGAGGTTTGTGGCCGTCCACTGTTGTTGATATGTTGTGCTTGTCACCCTTGTTGGATCATAGCGTGGTATAAATATTCCCGTGCCCGGTACGGGCCAGTTAAGCTTGGTAGTATCATCAGCCCATACCGTGCTAAAAGGCAAAGAAGTGCTTGGTGCGATCGACTTCTTTAGCTCGTCGGCAATGCGCTTGGTGGCGCCGCCGGTTATAGCTATTCCCGAGCCCCATCCCGGGCTTAATACCGCCAATCCGGTTGCGGCTCGTGAGACCACGCGACCAGCTACCTGCAGAGATTTAAGGTCACCGGCCCAGTGCGATGCAGTGTAGGTCCAATTCGTTCCGCCAGGGCAGGATGCGGGGCTTAGATCGCCTGGCGTGTGCAGGAAGCTTTTCCATCCGACGCGCTTGCTTTTCAAAACCCAGCCCTCTACCGGATAATGAAAGTGGACAAACAGCGGGTTCGAAGATATCTGATTTCCCATGCTGTCCGTGCCCACGACTTGGACTGTGGTATCTCGGTTCAAGTATGCGGCGGTAGACTTTGCAAATTTATAGGTGGCGCTATGCCAAGGACTTAAAGAGTACTCCGGGACTGAGTTCGGCGTAGAAGAATCGCTCCAGGCATACGAAGCGAGGTTAGTCGGTTTTACCGCGTAGACTAGAGTCACGGCCACTTGTTTATTGCCATATGCTTGAACCGCGACATCGTAGGTATTCCGGGGTGAATTGACCGAAATCAGTGTTTGCGACGGATTTGGATCGACGAGCGGAACTGGCTTGGCTGACGAGCTTGAATTCGGCAACGCGCCCTCTTTTGTCTGGGGCGCATTGCTGCAATACAACCACATCGGCCAAACTTTCCCCCCGGGCGATGACAACTGCATACGGCCTTGTGCAAGCGCCAGTGCTGGCCAAAACAACTGCATTAGAAATAGTATCGTGCAAATGAGAGGCACCGCTGCTGTCGCGCATGCGTGTCGAGTTAAAGCATCAGATTCAGTTCGTTTATTCATTTTTGAATATCCAGAGAACATCCAGAGATCATGGAAGGTCCAAAGATCGGGATCGAACCAGGGGATCGCTGACCAGTCTCGCGATGGTTTTGGCAGCATTCATTAACTCACAGCCACGGCTAGACTAGTTCGGTAGACGATGC
>Ga0116229_10013385_pt1 | contig 11606 bp, 8 predicted proteins | sample S1TSphgellanicum_3_FD_87313 | JGI IMG/M metagenome (GOLD analysis project Ga0116229, IMG submission 87313) | Host-associated microbial communities from peat moss isolated from Minnesota, USA - S1T2_Fc - Sphagnum magellanicum MG | ecosystem: Host-associated > Plants > Peat moss > Unclassified... | reverse complement strand
ATGTGCCTTGTCCTATGCCATTTACCTATCTATCAAGCTCCTCAAGTTCCCAAGTTATTCCCCAAAGATGTTCCCAATAGCACCTCAATTTTATCCCATTTGGTTTGCCCAAAGTTCAACTCTCATGTATATAAACTGAAAAGGTACTCTAAACTCGGGCACATTTGTTTCTATTTTGCACCTGGGGTCCAGAGAGCTGCTTCTATTGAAAAGTGCCCAATGTTTCAAAAAATTTGGTCGTGGGCCAATCAATGTGGCTCCTTCACCAAAAAAATAAAAATAAAAGAAAATGTGTGAGAGATCCATGAACTCATTAATATGAATCACAGTTTTTGTTCGGTTTTGTTGGCCTTGCCTACCAAGGCAACAATATTGTGTTTAGATTCAGTATAGAGTATAGTAGCTTGAGGGATATTTTGGCCCATAAGGGTTTTTAGGTTTATTTTTATATGAGGATTTTTGAAAGATGATATTTTTGGCTTGTGTTGAAACTTGAGATTAATTATAGATCTCTAATACCCTGAAGGATTTTGGTTTCTTTTAGAGGATTTTTTGAAGATTATATTTTTTCATGGTGAAATATTTGAGATTCCATAATTCTTCTTTTTCCTTAAGATACTTTTTTACTGTATTGCAAGGCCACAGTGTGACACACCCCTTGTTAGCTTGTGGACATGATGTTCCTGTGCTAATGTTTTCTACTCCATACCCTAGTTGAATAGCAGGTTTGTGGGGGTCTCTGCTGAATTTTTAAAAAATTTCGAAGATTTCATTTTGACAAATAATGTATTCCCCAATACTCCAAAATATGCTTCATTTGCCTTCACCAAAAAAAATTCTTTGAGAAAAATATTTTCAAAAATTTCAGCATGTCTAAAAATAATATAATTTTTGTTGAACCTGCTATTCAACTAAGGTAGTGCACACCCATCCATTCTGTTTTGCATAATGTCCTCCTAACCAAGTCACGGGAATTCCGCCTGTCAAATGCTCCTTGCAGAATTCAGCTTGTATCCCTTGTAAGATGGGATTCCCAATAACCCTAACAAAATCTATTCGTGTAAATTGATGCAAACTAGTTCAAGGCAGTGATTTTTTGGGGTGAGTTTTTGCTTTTTTATAGATTTTTTGTGAAAAAACTTTGATGCAAAAACATAGCTATCACCAAAGCTTTTGCACATAATCACTCCTTATTTGCTTTAGAAATTGATATTTCAACATTAATTATATTATTTTCAAAAAATGTTGAAATTTTCAAATTTTTAGTTTGTTTTGCAAAAAATATTTTTATGGGAGGAAAATAAAGTATCTATTTGAATATCTAGGAATATATATCATTTGTGGGAAAAGAATCCTCATATTGTATTAATTAATTGTCAAACATGTGTCGTAATAGCCAAGGTAGCATGGTATATTGACACAAGACATACATGCTCAGACAAGTTTTGACAGTGGGAATAAGCTAGTTCAGGTTTTTAAGGTTTAAGGTTTAAATTAGTGTGTAATGGTTTTGCCACTATTGGGTTTTGTGATTTGGTGTTGTAATGTATAGCATAATGGTAGCCCTTTTGGCTCTTCCATGTTATTCGGCCCTAAACTCTATTGGGACCAAAAAAACATGGAAGAGCCAAAATGGTCGCCAACATAACCAACATAATGAATAGGAAATCTTTTTTCATTCATCTAAACAAAATTTCAACCATCTTTTTTAATACAATTTGCTACATTTGATGAAATTATAGTTAATTAGGTTTACATGTTACATGGTAATTGTAGCAATATGAGTATTAAAAATGCACTTAAAACCCTACCCAACCCCCCCCCCCTCGCCCCCAATAAGATTTTTTTGTTTATAGCCAACTTAGTTGTGATCATGTTTGGTAAGGTTTAACCAAATCTGGTTATAAACCAAATATGAAATACAAATCTTTAATCATGTTTCTACATTTTGGCTACACATTAAAAACCAAGTATAAAAATCTAATGATTTTTCCTGCTTTTTACTTTTAGCTTTTGGTGATTGGAAAATTCCAAAATCACCTAATTTTCAAACCTTGAATTTCGAATTTCATTGTTTGGTGAAGGTTGATTTGAATCTTGAAAGAGTGGAACCCATCATGGGCTACTTGCATGTTGTTTACATCAAAATTTCTTATTCTTCATCCATCAACCCGTCCATTTACAAGCATGATTGAACGTAATAATGTCGTGATGTGTAGTGTCGTGACGTACGGTGTCGTAAGGATGAAAATACGTAATAAATCCTTCTTAACAAAAAGACTAAAGTCAGTTAAAGGTATTAACTAATCAACTAAAAAGATATGCATGCACACATATATATACAATGCACAAGGGAGGCTGAGATGAAATTTTCATGTATATTGAATTGCAAAGAAAGAAGGAAATGAAATGTATGTAGACGGTGGTCGTGCAATGGCCGTCGTGAACATCTAGAAATCCTAGCTTATTATAGAAGAAACTCCTGACAAAGGAATTCTAAAAAAAATAAAAGGAGAAAAAAAGGGTCAAGCCTTTTATACCACCTCCAACAAACTGAAACCCTAAATACCAAATAGCGTACTATCACCTAAGACCATACGTTAACCCTAAAAGCGCACATAGGCATGCCCGTAACTAGCCATGATGTATGAGGCCATGTACGGGCATGACAATAATGCTCAATATATACATGATGTATAGAGAACTTGAAGAAGAGATCCACAAGTGAAAGCATTGACTACATTCTATTATTGGGTCAAAGCTCTTGCAAGGTTTGTTACATTTGCACTTATTCATAAACCTTGTGTTTTACATGTTTTTTTTGTTTAGTGAAGATAATTTGAAAACTTGGTGTGTCTCCTTATTGCAAAATGTCATTTGTGGCATCATTGTTTAAAATTTTTGTGTGTATTTCAATTTTTGCACATCTATGTGGTTAATCAAACCTTTTTATAACCATTGAGAAGATGGAGAGTTCGTTAAGGTCCACTAGTGTTTACTTAAAACCTTTTTTGTTTATACATGTGTGTCATTTTGAGGTTACATAACATAACAATTAAATGTACATCATGTAAGGTCATAAATTTAATTACACCAAGTTGATTTTATCATGTGAAAGCCTAATTGGCAAGGCTTGATTAACGCACCCCCGAGCTCCTTAATGAACTCAAATGTGAGTCTAAACTGAAAATAGCGGTAGTCGAAACATGCTCCCTAACTCACAACACTTTGAGAGGGGTAAAAGGGCATGTTGGAGCTCTAAGATGGGACTAGAAGAGTAACAAACATCAGCTATTCACATGGACTTGCACAAAACCAACACAAAGTGGTTAGTGCATAATTGGAGCACTTTTGGTGTTAGGACGAGCCATGGGTAACTCGGGCTCATAAAACTCACCACGGCCCAGACTTGGGGGAAGCCACCACCTTTCCCCTTATAGTATACTTTGTGCCTCTCCACGAGGCCCACATGCAAATGGCTTTTTGTTACGAGACTCCCACGATTTTGGGGCCTTATAATTTTGTGTGCAAACCTCCAATTGAAATGAGGTCTAAAGCAAAATTATAGCCCTCATCGAGAGCTTTCAACGATATGTCGCACGCCACTTGAACATAAGGAAATCGAGTCAATTTCCGACTTTTAGTGGTCGAGAATCAAACTACCAATTTGACTCTTGGCCTTTCTTTTGGTCATAACTTATGTTTCAATATCCAAATGGGTGATTCAAGCCCATTTTAGACATCTACGTTTCAATAGCTTTTCAATGATATAAAAAACTCCTCAATCTATTGGGTTTTGATCCCTACAATTTCTCCTCAAAGATTTGAAAGTCCACCAGGACTCTAACTCCCCAAATGGGAGTTGCCTTGGGAGTGTGAAGGTTCATTTTCTCACACTCTCCTACACTCCCAGGAATAAGATGTGTCTCCCGGGCTTCCATCTTGTCCCACTCTCTTGCAAGCCCTTACTTTGATCGCGAGCCCAAGGTTATGGTTGAGACATTGATAGTCCCTATCAAGCTCACATTTGAGGGGAAAGTCAAGTTGCAATCAACAATAGGTTTTTCAATTCTTTCATATACGTAAATGCATTTACATTTTTTGTAAATGTTTTGAGTCTTTAGCTCAACTAAAGGGTGCAAGCAAAGTAAAGTAGACAATTCATGGCTCCTTGTTAAAAAAATTACATGTAGCCATGAAAAAGTTTTAATGTATCGAAAGTAGATTTTTTTTTTTGGTATAATAATTAACATGATGAATCTTTCATTTCATATTTGAAAATTTGGAAAACCCCATTTTGAAAGTAAAATGAAATAGAATTTTTTAAAATGTTTTTACCTACATAAAATGTTTCATTTTACAAAATGGGTTACCTATAAATGAAATATTAATTTATTTAAAATTTAAGTTTAGTGGATCTCTAAAAGATACTTATGTATTATCAAATTATGGATTTTATAATCATAATATGTCAAATTATTAATATGAAGTAAATTTGAACACCATTTTGATCTAGTTAGTTTCAAACGTACTTTCAACCTATTCTTATGAAACCAAAGTTATTCAAACATTTTATTCAACTTCCTATAAACTAAATACAAAGACCTATGGTTTTATATTTCTAATTCAAAATATTTTGAATCTACTTTTTTATGTCTATATCAAAAATTGTTTCATTTTCTAATTGGATTTTTAAAAGACTACTTTTCTTGTCTACTTTACCTTGTTTACACCCTAAAATGAATTGAGGTTTTAGTAAAAAAATTAGGTATGAATGTTCATGCCAAGTTTGTTTCACTGCTTGTGGTTTGATCATTTCAATTACTAAGTTGTAAGGAGCTACAACAAACCATGGGAGAAATTTCTATAGTGTTATTTAGTTATGTTCACTGTTTTATTGTGTTCCTTTAAATAGAAAAAATCACTAGTCTACAAATGAATTTGAGAATTATGACATTGAACCACATGGTGGGATCAAAAGTATTTTGCAATTAATGTTTTTGGTTGTAAATATGGACAAATTCAAACATTTGAAATTTACCTGTGTATTACAATTTGTGTTTTTATTTTTCTACTAAGGTCTGTAAACACAATAAAAACAATCACATGTGTGCGAACAATGTTTAAAATTATAATTTCATATCTTTGAAAAATCACAAGGGGAGCACAATAAATTGAATGTGTAATAAACAAAAATGATTCATTTTTATATGTTAAAAAAAATGGATGCATAATATATATAATATAAAACCAGGATATATTCAAGAAATATTTAACATATGTATGAAAAATGAAAATTTTAATATAATAAATTAAGATATGAATATCACATGTCAAATGCAATCCTTGAAAAATATTTAAACCTTAAATTAGCTCTATGGATGTGCCACACATTATATGAAATGAATGTTGAAAATTGCTCCAAAAATAATTTTTAGGTGTTTGATGAGGTAAGCTAATATGAATTAAACATGTTGATCACTATTTTTACCTTTAAGGGAAAGGGGAACCTGATTTGATATACTTGATTTGATCCTTAATTTCATATACTTTGCCAAATGATTTCCTATGTTGTTCACACAATTTCAATGTGTTGTTTACCTTGTTATCAATAACACCACTTTGTATCCCATACATACTATTCACCCGAAGGTCTATTTTTTTGGGTTGATAGTTAAGTGAAATGGATACCTTATCCCATAAAGTTTGTCTTGGGAGTGCACTAAAGATTTTACCAAACATAAAAAAATTATCCAAATTTTTTTTGAAGAAAAAAGATGAGAGTCATTTCCAAATTTGAAATGCTAGATGGAGGAGGCATTCTATTTTTTGAAACAACCCACAAATGTTAGAGGAAAAAATCTAATGGGTTAAAGTACCTTCCAATTAGTTAGGTATCTAAAAAAATCATAATAAGATAATCAATGAATCTATAACCAAAAAACAAAAGTTTTCAATGATGATTTTTGTTGGCAAAGATCACAACAATTCCAGTTGGTGCCCAACATCAACCCTGAACTCAACAATATCATATGGTTTTTCCTTACAATAGCAAGGTTTTGACTTTTGACCTATGTGAGGTAAAATTTGTGATTTCATTTATTACAATGTAAAATATGTGGTTTTTAAAATAGGTGAATTATATGTTCATTACTATTTGACGTCAATGACATAAACTCATTTGAAAAATTGTAATATTGCAAGTTCAAATTTTGCCATTAGTTTGTGAGATTGATGTCAAAATTCCAATACTAATATAACATTAGTGTAGCCTATGTTGTTGCCCCAAGTGTGAACACATTGAGAACTCAACTGATTTTTCCTTTCAAACCAAATTTTTGTAGTTTGTTTGAATTTCTAGCAATAAAATTCATTAAAAAATCAATATCTTTCACACCTTAGCTCTAAAAATTGTGAAATAATTTTATTAAAATTGACTTGTTCAAGGCTTTTCAACAACACCAAGAATGCCCCCAAATTCCAATACAATTTTCAATTTCAATTTTATTTAATTTTCATTGAAAAAATGATTTAATAATGAATAGTTTCCACGTAGTAGTTCCAAATAGTCTCAATCCAAATTGGTGCACCCCTATTCGTTGAAAGCTGAAGATATCAAGATGATGAAACCTTGCTAAAATTTATTAAAATAAAACACCCAATGAAGGGGAGAATGAAAAACAAAAGGAAAGGACCCACATCTAGGCCATGAAACACAAACCTTTACCAAGAGGACAAGTAAGAAGAATGGGAAAAAATCACATACCCAACCCCCTTGTCACAAGAAACATGTTAGAAAAGGAAAGGAGAGTTATGCTAGAAAAAACCTAACATAGAAAAACCTTCACCAACAATAATGACTCACCTCGAAATAGATGTAGCTGACATTTGTTGCAACACCACTAACACCCTCTAGTTATAAAATGCATGCAAAACCAAAAGAAGAAGACTTTTGATGACTTTTGTTACCTGAGTCATGTTAACAAAACAATGGAAAAAATTGTCGGCTTGTTGATGCAAACACCCAAAAACCTCAATGGCAAGAAAAAAAACAAGTCAATAGGGGGGAGGCCTTAAAGGGTTCGACCTAAGCATTTGCGAGGCTAAACAACTTGTGCCATGAACACTAGCTGAAAGATGAAATGACCAAAAGCAAAGGTCATGATAGAAACAAGGCCAAGGATGTGGGAGTCATCAACTAAAAAGGGAAAAAGACAAAAGAGAAAAGTGCTCGATGAACAATGCAAATCATGAAAATGGGCAAGAATAAAGAGGGGTTTGACAAATAGATTGCCTTGGCACACACCAATAGATGAAAAAAGGATGGACAAATTTCCCGAAAGGAAATGATGACTAAAAAATGAAAGAGATTCGTAAGCATAATAAACATAAACAAAAGGGAAAAGTTATTATAATTCGCCTCTTACTACCCAAAGCTCCTAGAATATGGCCTTACACAAAATGGATTTGAAAGCGTTTATAATGTCCACTTGAAGTAATGCCCAATCAAAATGGACTTTTAGACTAATTTGGATAACATGAACCATAACTTCACACCCACCCCTAATATCCACACCACTGATGTGGTAACATGTGTGAAAAGAATGCATCATTGAATTAAATACGCAATGCCTTACAAGCCAATAAAACACCTCGTTCATTACTATTGGTTGAACACCACCTAAAGGTTTGGCCAAAGTCAAAATCTTAGCAACATTAAAAATCTAAGCAATAGACCCTAGGATACGACCTATGGCCACATGGTAACCCAGCTAGTGAGCTGGATGAAAACATTCATTGTATGCTTTAGGTCAAAAGAATCTTCGAAATGTTTGAAGTCCATGGCTAAAAGACCCATGCTGACAAATGGGACAAATGCATGAATGCCAACATAAAAGAATTAAAAGAAAATTCAAGGTCTTCATTTGATTGAAAATTCATCTATGAATATAATCAACAAAAAGCTAAGCTTGAAAGATACAAAGCTCGCAACATGTTGATAATCTTAGAAGAGGTTAGAGTTGGGGCAAAGAGGGGAGGGGGGGTAGAGCCCTAGAAGTGCATGTGAATTCCCTTGCATGCCTAAGGGCTAAACCTTGTTCAAAGTAACAAACAGGGGGAAGGACAAGCACAAGATCTAAAAAAGGCATGGTCGCCAAAGGAACTTGACCCACAAGCAACATCACCACAAATGCTTGTGCTTTGAGAAGATGTTTTGCTTCATATTTTTCCCAATCATTTGAAAGGAATCATCAAAGGCACGCTTTGGTCTTTTGATGCCCAACCGATCCACCTTTAAGGGGAAAGGTGAGACACCATTGTGGAAACAAAAGGAATAAATGTTAAGTGGCCACATCAAATAGATTTTGAGCAAGACAATTGAAAGGGAGTCGAAAACCTAATTGCACTTCTTGCCACAAAGCAAAAGGTATGTGCAAGTACAAATGGGGGTGATGAAGACTTCAATGAAAGGCACCAAGGGGTTCCAAAGTTAAAACCTAGGCCCATGTAGCTAGAAGTGGAGAACAAACCAAGGGGGTAATTGAAGCACCATGGGCATCGCCTACTAGAAGAACATGAAAATATTTAATAGTGCATTTGGTGACACCCCATGCCATGTTGTGAAAATAATGACCCACATTCGGAATAAGAGATGTTGTGGTGGGCCCCTTTTGACCTATGAGGAACATAAAGGACCAATCGTGCAATGAATATGAAGAACCACACCAAGATTGGAAGAGGGAGGAAGCCTTAAAATCAAAGGTGAAAACATGAGAATAATGAGAATAAAAGACTCAAAACTAAAAGGGGGCAAAACCCCCTTAAAAGATGAAAAATTTGAAAAATAATGGGGAGAGGAAATGGATGCCATCCTTGAAAAAAATAAAAATAAAAGGCAACTCATAACAAAATGACAACTTGACTCAAAAAGGGCAACCATGACCCAAAAAAACAACTTGAAACAAAAGGGCAACTCGAACAAAAAAAAAACCTTCAACAACTACAAGCTTTCACATTTTGCTCATGTTGCCCCCACCTTCATGCTCCTCTTCAAATGCCCATCTCCATTCCTTCTCACACTCCTACCACCAACGCCCCCTCATAGCAATGCTCCTTAAAAGTTGCTAAGGTTGAAGTTCCACAATCTGATGGTGTTGAAACTCAATTCCACAAGTTAGTTGTTCTTGAAGCTCATGTATAAACAACCATTGGAAGAGTAGGAAAAATTAAATTGGGAAGCTCTTTGTAGCCAAAGTAAAATGTAACAATACTAGAATAAAGTTTAGTACTTTGCATCTCATGAACAAACTTGAAAATGGGTCCAAAAAATCATTTTCCAATTTGTCACACTTGGTGGTTGTAACAATAGTGATGGTGAACAAAAGCATGGCATGAAGCACCTTGGTTTGGGAGATCTTAGTGTGACAAAACAAAACAAAATGCATATAATACATGCCATAGTAAACATCACATATTTTACATTGTAATGGATGTAATCACAAAATTGCCTTGACACATGAGCCATGGCATGTCGTTATAGGAAAGACCATATTCCATGTTAATGATTGTGTGAAAAAAAAAAATTCTTTTGAAAGTGCAACAATAGACCCAATTGAATCATTAGCACCCCCCCAAGTCAAGCTTAATGGCACAAGGTCTACATGACTTTCACTTGCACACCATTGGGTTTGAACTAGTTTTGTGCAAGTATATCTTTTACCTTAATATATTCACCATATCTAAATAAAATACATTATTTGTCCTACATTGTTTTTAAAAATCAACAAGCCCTAATGAAGTGCATACCTAAAAGTATCTAAATTTCAAATTTTATATTTTATTCATGACATTACATATATGTAAAACATACTCTTACCCAAAGCTAGATATGTTTTGGAATTCAAGTAGAAACAATTAGTGTATGTATGATTTAACCCATAAGTTTTGTTAATTATGTTAATTTGATGGGTACCTATCTAATCTTTTTTCTTTTTTTCTTCATTTTTTGTAGTGAGGCAATTTGATTGGCACATCACAAAAAAAATTTGAAACTTTGGAAGCTCCCCGAAAATACAATGTTTTATATGATGATGTAATGTTTCCATTTTGGCCCAACTATAAAGGTGGGCATGGGGGAACTCTAAGCAAACCATATATAATAAAATTGAAGATTACGAAGATGTGGTAAAAAGTGCACATGTTAGGAATGATAAGTGTGTGGTAAGGATATATTTCAAATGGAAGGTCCTTTTATTTTGAAAGGTCATAATTTTTATATCACTTGATGAAATTGGATGATTCAAAAGGCTATTGAAATGCCCAAAGATGTGTTACAAATTACTTTCAAACTTTGTCACCAACTAAGCTTCAACTATGACATCATTGCTTTTTAATACACTAATCATTCATAGACATGTTTACCTTAATCACGAATGAATCAAACAATTTGATTGGGGTGCAATGAGCATAACAATAACCCCCCTCTATGGAAAGTGAAGACCAAGGATTTTTTTTGTTTTTTTTTTTCCAAATTTTCTAATGTAACATCATAAACAAGGAAGATTTAACATTAATTGACAACTCCATGTTGCCATATGAAAAGTTTAGGAGGCATTTCATCTTGTGTATTGCCCAAATTAAAGAATTGAAAAGCTGCACGATGCCTAAAATTTATCGCTTTTCTATTTGAAACTTCCTCCCAAAAGACTACCCAATTTTCATAGGTTGCCCATTCAGGGTTCAAACCTATGTATTTTTTTTTGTTTTTCCTTCTTTGTCTTCTTCTTTACCGCTCCAATTTTTGTTTTTGGGGGCGAGGGGTGGATTTGATGGCCTTTTAACCTTATGAAGTAACCCTTTCAAGTTAACCTCGTGAGATTATTTTAAATTGAATTTTGAGAGCAATGTGAAAGGATTCAAATTCAAATTTTAATTTTTTTGTCATTCCATTTCTGGGAGGTTTTCCATCCATACTTAAGTGCAGTCCACAACCTCTTAGGCATTTGCCCTCCAAAATTTATAAACAATGTGGAATTTAAATGCATTGAATGATATGTGAATAACATGATAAATCATGATCTAAATGGATGATTGGTGAAATTAACTAACCACATATGATTTTTCATGGAAAAACCATGATTCAAAGCAATTCATGTCTATGGATGAAATAAACATTGATGGATGAATCTATCCCTTTTGATTAAATGAATTCCATGTATGAATTATGTCCAATGAAATCAAAAGGATTTTTTTATGAATGGGAAATGACCCCACTAATTTCTTCTAATGAATGAATAAACATTTCGATGGAATTTTAGGTTGTTTCAAAATTCAAAAAAAATCATGCGTGGAATATCATCTAGAGATTCATTTCAACTCTAAAATAATTCATCCAAAATTCATTTTATGTCTATCACAATTCATGTAGAGTCCATGAATGAAAATTCATTGATATTGAGGAATAGATAATCTTTCATTCATAACTTGTGGATGAAAATTCATGGCAAAATGGATGGATTTTCCTAAGTGACATTTGATGACATTTTAAGATGAAAAAAGTTAGGAAATTTCATCTACATTGGTTATTCCATCCATGAAATATAGTT
>Ga0116229_10013382_pt1 | contig 11608 bp, 9 predicted proteins | sample S1TSphgellanicum_3_FD_87313 | JGI IMG/M metagenome (GOLD analysis project Ga0116229, IMG submission 87313) | Host-associated microbial communities from peat moss isolated from Minnesota, USA - S1T2_Fc - Sphagnum magellanicum MG | ecosystem: Host-associated > Plants > Peat moss > Unclassified... | reverse complement strand
CCATTAGTTTAGCCATGCTAGAACTAGTGACTAGATTACGAACACCATCTACAACACGTGAGCCAATTAAATGTTTCTTCAAGGTGTTGGATGGGACCCCTGTAGCATGTGGATTGGTAGAAGACCTAATGTAGTATTCAGGGTATCCTTTAGTACTACAATTATGTCCCTGGTGCTTAGCTTTAAATCTTGAAAACTAAACAACGGTGTACTTACAAACTTTTGCACCATTTCACACATTTGAAGTTGGCACTCCATAAGTTAATCAATGGAAAATTGTGTGTTTTCTTAATGTACATGTACTCCTGGGACACAAGAATTTGATGCCCTAACAAATTATGGTGAAGTAATCTCCTCCCCCTTCGCCAACAAGGTGCGTTCTTCTTCTATGCTAAGAAGACAAAAATATTATGGCATGATTGTTCGAGCTCCTCTAGCCCTAGTAATAGGACTTGAACTAAATGCAAGTCCATCAATTGAATTACCTGCCTAGTGGTAGAGACTCTGGGTGCCACAATAGCCTTTTGTGCCGCGAAATAAGAAGGATAAAAAAAAGTGGCAAATTCTGGTGTGAGACTAAAATCGTGTGCATTGGAAAGAACATATTCCCCAACCATGTGTGAAAGGCCATAGAATGACCTAGGAGGTCCCTCCCATGATCCTAAACCCTGTACAAGTTGGGCATGACTAGCTAGTTGGGAAGACGTGCTTTTTAAATTAGTAAGTTGAACCTTCAATGATTCGAGTTCATTTTACAAAGTTTGAATTTGAGCCGCATGGGCTTGAAGCACCCCGCTCTTGTTAGCATGGTGCTCCTTCTTTTTAGCATTCTTACTAGAATTACCTTTGGTGGGGAAAATTTGAGTGGAAGGCTGAGGTGCCTTAACGTTTGGTTGAGGGGCAGGGGAAGATACTCGCAGATTTTGTCATGGTAATCGAAGTTATTTCTATTCCGGGAACTTAACGAAACAAATAGGTTCTTGATGTCCTTCTTTCCCACAATAGTCACAAAAGAGATCCTTAGAAGGAATGTTGCACTCATTAGCTTTATGGGCAGGATTATCACAGTAGTTGCAAGAAGGTAGGATGGGTGTAGCCGAGTGCACTACTTTAGCCCTTAAAGAAAAATGTGATGATCTGGTTGGTGCAGCTAGTAAAGGCTGAGGCCTTGAACGTGATGGAGGCCTCATAGTATTGGCCTCATAGTGTGCATGAGCTAATTCTAGTTTTTCAGAAATGTTATGCACATCTAGAAAAGTGTACGAGTCTCCAAATTCTACAAAAACCTGCGCATGGAGTGTCAAAATACTTTCTAATGAACGAAGATATCGATGGGTAGCTTCCAAGTCTATGATGCTCTAAGTATCCTCTTTAAGCTTGAAAAACCTCCTCTATAACATCTTGAAGGTTTCATCCTTCTACCGAAAAAAAGTGGTGAGTTGTCGAATTTTTTCAGAATTTTTGACCAAAAATTCCAGCTCAAAAACTCGAAAGAATTCCCCCACTGGATCACCAAAAGCTAGTGCATCGATGGTGGGAAGAATGTTTTGTGGTAGTAGTAATGAGTTGTTGAGGAGAAAGGTTTACTGAAGTAGGTACCAAATTTGGATTATTGGGCACAGTCCCATGATGTGTAATGGTAGTTTGCAAGGCGGTGGTGATGGCTGTGGCATAAGCTAGATTGGGGATCTGAGTGATGCCCAAAATCCTTAAAGAATTTTGCTCTTAAACATCCAATGTTTCATAAAGTAAAAAAATATTTTTGAAGGATGGAGTGGATATAAGTTAATGCCAAATAAAAAAGAATAGTTCCCTAAAAAAATACCGAATAATTAATGCACATAAGAGGCCACTTGTTTAAATGTGAATGCCTCGGTGTAATTAACACCATACTTGAGCTCCAATTCACGAACGACAGTTGAAAAAGTTACCTTGAACTCCCTCAAAGAAATAGTACCTGGCCTTCCATTGAACTTCTCAATTCTCCCAGAAGAACTACTGACCTCCATGGTGTATATGGGTGTAAAAATAATGGCTTGCAATGGAATATACGGTGATGGTGTGAAAGCAAGTGCGGTAACATGCGTACCCCACTCATTAACCCTTCCAAATGGACTTTGATGTATCGTTGATGTAATGTAACCTAAACCTAAATTCTTGGTAGGAGTTCTACTAGACAACGGTGGCGTTATAGACACTTGATGGTATTGTCGTGAAGATCATGAACTCAAAGAAATCAGCTCAAATGATTATGTGTTATTTCATAGCTTTGGCTTTGGTTCTAGCTCAACAGTAATGCATTCATCATCTAAGGACATGGTGTTGTCCCATGCCCCAAAATTTTTGTAGCAATATAAAACACTAGTTATAACATTCTTACACAACCATGCAATTAAATACAACTATAATGGAAATTGAAATATGAAGTGCTTAAAACAACATACCTTAAGCAACTTTCAATTTTTGTAAACACTAGTGCTAAATGACGAAGGAGAGGAAAAAAAATTATATATTTATGTATTAATAAAATTACATAAGTGTATGTATGAATATAAAAATAACATAAATATATGTATTAATATTAGATACATAGATGTATGTATTAATACAAAAGTATGTAGATGTACGTATTAATTTTTATTTTATTTTTTAAAAATAAATAATTTAAATTTTTTATAAAAAAATGTTAGTGGATGGATGTCTATGGACGGCGACAAACGTCGGACGGACATCAATTGTGACGGATGTCGAACGGACGGATGTCAGAAGCCACGACACTGTAGAACGCCCGTGAACTCCATAACGATGGCAGATAACGACACAATGTTGAAGGCCATGACCCTACAAAACACCCGTAAGCTCTGCGGCAATGGCGAACAACGACGTGACATCAAAGGCCACGATGCTGCAGAGCGCCCGTGAGCTCCACAGTGATGGCAAATGCGACGACCACGACATTGTGAGGCAACTATGAACTCCAAACAATGGTGGGTGGCAATGTGATGGACGTCGTCCTGCACCTCGCTCGGAAGTTCTGCAATGATGGCAAGTGGCAATGTGATGGACACCAATCTGCAGATTACCTAGGAGCTCTGTAGCAATGGCATGCAGAAGCAAAATATTTATTTATTTATTTATTTCTTCTTCTTACTTGACACTACACTTGGCTCTGGTAGCTTCAAGAGTCTTCGAGGCTTCTTCCGCCTCCTCCTATGTCTCTATGTGAAAGAGAGAGGGAGTTATTTTCTCTTCTTGTGTTGTAGCACGCACGCACGCACAACGTTCAGGTGAGGATTTTGGGTGATGGTACCTAAGAGCTTACTACAACGGTGACGGACAGGTTGCAAGAAGAGCTTGGGGTCATGGCCACTTCCTTTGCCCATGTTGGAGCCATGGCAGGAGGAGGAGGAGGAGTTGGGGTTACTACTAAAGCTGCTCTTGTTGTGGAAGAGAAGATGGCACTTATGTTGTTGCTAGTTCTCTTTCTTTTTTTATGCTTATATTATAGCCACAATAGGAGCACATGAAAGGAGAAGTAACAACAACAATAGTAACAACACCACCACCAACAACAACACCAGCAGCAAAAAAAACACAAGAAACTAAAAAAAATTAAGAAAAATCTGCCGCTTTCAACATTAAGTGACAAGTAGTTTTTCTAGAATTAAATTGCAAAGAAGGATAGAAAATGTAGTGTATGTAAATGGTGGTTGCGTAATAATCGTCGTGAGCATCTAGAAATCCAATCTAACTATGGAGAAAACTCTTCCTGACAAAGGAATTTTAAAAAAACTAACAAGAGAAGGGAAGAGCTTGGCCTTTTATATAGTCATCAACAAGCTAAAACCTTAAACAAGCCATAATCCTAAAACACCTAACAGTGTACAGTAACCTAAAAACATACATTAACCTTAAAAGGCATGATTAGCATGCCCGTAACTAGTCGTCATGTATGAGGCCATGCATACGGGCATAACAAGAAATCTCAAGAGCGGCCTAGAATCTTTTCAATGTGTGTATGTTGGGTTGATCTGTAAATGAATGTTATTGACCTGCATATCATGAAAGAGCACTTTGATTATTGGGAACTTAGAAGAACAACCATAATCCATTGAATTTTACAAAATGGACCATGTAAAGGAGGGGTTATGGTTTTTTGTAAAACTTATGAAGTAGTCACAGGGGAGTTGATGTGTGTTGTTTTCTTGCTTTTATGTGTGGCCAATTTGAGGGATGGTGTCAGGAGCACTAAATTATGCAATTTGTTTGGGCTCAGGATCTATGTTAAAAATATAATCTGGGACTTGGGTTCTTGTGGAAGCTTGATGTGGTTCCTAGTTCATATGGTCTGAAGACATTGAGAAGGAGTGGGAAGGCCAGTGGGTTCAAGAGAGAGAGATCAAAGTGATATGACCCCTTGGAGACCTCAAGCTTCTCTTTGTTGAAGAAGGCAGGAAGTTAGGTGGTTATAGGATTTGAGTTAAGTGGCCATAGGCTCATGCCAGTGGGTAATTCTATGAATGTATCTACTATTCAATATATGTGTTCTATGTTTGGATGATTATGTGACCTAGTTCAACGGGTCCAAAGAGTTTGTGTGACAATCATCTTATAGAATTGCAAAATTGAAAGAAAACAAAACAATGAAAGCCTTATTTTTTAATACTAATTATTGATAACATTTAATTATGATTTTGCAACCTTCTTCCTTCGCTTTTTATTCTTTAGTGTGAAATTTGAATGTGCATAAAAGTAACAATTATTTATCCATTGTTATGTGCTAATTGAACTTGAAATTGTAGAATTAAACATTTATTTTATTCAATTACATAAATTGCAATAAAGTTTCATTGGTTATTGTTATTTTTTCTTATCACAATTCCATCACTCTTTTAGTTTGTTTACAAGTTCAAATATGTTTTCTTCCAAGAACCATGTTGTGAGTGGTTATCTTGTCATTCCTACTTGTGATGTAACTTTTTCATTTCATGATCTTGTTTCATGTTCTCCTCCTTTGTTTTTTCATTGTAGTTCTGATCTTTCAAATCTAAATGAAAATGAAGATGTCGTTATGTCCTTGTGTGGGTCTTCCCAAACCCTTAAAAAGAATTTGCCCATACCATTGAAAGTAAAAAAATGAAACTATGATGTCACAGAACAATTCCAAGACAAATGGATAATAAAAATCCTATGGGTTGAGTTATATATAAGGAAAGATGGAAGCTTGTGCATTGTCAAGTGTAGGATTTATATTGAAGTAAAAGGGATGAACAAATTATTTGCTTGTAAATGGGATTTGTTCTGTAAATATGCAAGTTTTGAAAAGGATAATAAAAATATGGGGTTTTATATGAAAAGAAAGAACCCATATTGTTCCAAAGTGTGTAAGCATGCCAAGAATTAAAAAAACATTTACTTCCCATAATAATTAGTGCACAATTGGTGCTTAAGGTGGCTAGAGAGAAAGCAAAAAACATTGTTCAATTTGTGATTTTCTTTCATTTGTTGCAACAAAGGTTGTTCATTGTTGGAAAATGAATGATAATTGTAATTGTTATATGAATTTTTAGTAATGCCAAAAAATAACAAAACTTTTTAAATGACAATTCATGTTGAACCCTAGCAAAATTCAAGCACCAAACGATGTTCATGAACAGAATTAAGGCAACATTTCAAGCTACATACTACATTGCTTTTAATTACAATGAAGTTTTATAATTGACAACTAATCATGTTTCTGGTATTATGTGGTGGAAAATTGGGTAAAGGTTCCCATTTCCATTTCTTTGGATTAGGTGGTTACAAGGATTATTACAAAATGTGGGTGCAATTCACTAGTTTTAGTTCACTAGGCTAGTGAATTCATTATTTCCCCATTAAATCATGTTCACTATGACTAATGAATTCACTCAACATGAAATAAAATCACTTGTCATACAAGGACACCTTTTGTTGTAGTGAAGTTAAAGAGTAATAACCTAGTTAAGGTGATTATGAAGGCATTGCTAATAGGTGGTGACTTGCCATGAAACTAAATTGCCCAAAAAGTCATTTGTTTTGGGGTAGATGGCATTAATGTTTCTCAAGGCACAAAAAGTGGTGTTACAAAACAAATTCATGCAAATATGGATCTAATTGTTTTAAGATCCTTTGTGTTGCCCATCACACCAATTTGATGATGCAAACCTTATCAAGTTTGGATTTGGTCATCACTTTGAAAATTTGTTACAAACCTTATGTAACTATTTGTACATTCATTTAAAAGACATCTAAAATTTACAAAACTTGTTGAAGTTTTGGAAACAAAGGGGATCAAGATTCTCCAAACTGTGAAACAAAGTGGATTTCAATGTTGAGCTTTGTTAAAAGATTCATGGTAGAATATAAAATGCTCTTAGTGAAGATGGGGTTATACAACCCTACAAACTAACAAGCAAAGATGAATTATGAACATTTATGTGACCTCCAAATTTTGTTGGGGTTTTCTTGTATTTTATTGGTGTTGAATGTGTGCATACTTTCATTAAATTTACACATATGAGGGATGAATTTGTGTGTGATAGCTATTATTGAAATTTGCCAAGGTGATGTATACATGTGTTATAAACAATCTTTCAACTTTATTATAAACTATTTTTGGGCCTTCAAATTATTATTTAAATGCAAGCATGAAAACATCCAAATGAAATGGATAAATAATCTTAATTTTGATTTGATAATTAAAAACAAGGTTTTTAGACAATGGTGTCATGGATGATCTTTGGATTGTGTATCCCCAATATTCGTTAGAACCAAATAGTGAAATGTTTTTTCTTAAAACACCTTTAGGTGATTGATGTAACATTCTACAATGAAGATATTTGTGTTTAAGGTCTTGAATACTAGTGACCTTGATAGTCAACAAGACATGTTCAAGTTGGCATTGAAATCTAATGCAACAATGTGCATGGCTCCACCTTTTGACATCAATCCATTGATCAAAATGTGGCATGTGGTCATGACAACATCTTGGGTATTTGTTTGTAGTTACTTTGAGTATGTGAAATTGGTTGAATTGGCCATGGAGTAAATGGTAAGTAATGTGAAACATGAGAGGTGTTTTTTAAGCTTTTATGAAGTCAAAACTTTATAGCAAGCTCATTACCTATTTGTCACTTGTTGTGCGTGCATATTTGCACATGGGTTCTACACTTTGCAAAATTTCTCATATGTACAATGCATTGAACAATGGAAAGAAATACGACATTGATAATTGTTATGATGGCTAGGTATGTAGTATGCTTTTTGCAATTGTTGGGCCAATTTTTGCAAAGGTAGAATTGTGTTGGTTTCTTCATTTATTTCTATTGAATTCAATGGTTGTTTTACAAATCAAATAGCTTTCTTTCCATGATACTAACATGTTCTATTCAATCCTCACAATCCAATGCTTATAATGTTTTGTCTTTGCATGTTCATATATTGTTTTTGCTTTTTGTTTAAGTGTGCTCGTAGTTTGCATTGTGTGTGCCAAATGCATTTCATAATGCTTACTCACATGCCTTCAATTTTAGGGCTTGGAACAAGTAACTGCTAGATGCTGACAAAATAAATTCACACATCACCTTAAGAACTCCAAATGCAAAAGAAGATTAGCTGAAAACCTCTAACTGAATTCCAAGTATAGCCACATTTCTTCACCTCTAAAATTGAAGGAGGGGCCAGAATTTTCACTTTCAAATTTTAAGTGGCAGCCATGTTGAGATAAAAAGACTTTACCAGTGATGCCAGACAGAGCTCCCGACAAATCTTAGATTTAGCCGGTTTAGCATCCCATGCCGTTCAGCTGTGGCCTCACTGGCTACTTTGCAGAAATGAAAAAACAAAACACTGCTCTGACGTTATAAACTGAGCTTACATAGTTATATTGCTCAACCGGATGACTAGGAACACAGTCAAATACCAACTTCAATGTCTTCCTGGTGATCCTAAATGTACACCTGGTGGCATTCATTAGTATGCGCCGTGAATCCAATTGAGGTTTATGAACTCAGATTGCTATGAGTGCCCTCATAATAATAACATACATCCACTTCAATATGAACGAACTAGCTTCGTAGAAAGAGGTGAAACAGGCTGCAGCAGGTTTCTGATCACGTATCTATTGACTGTAACAGTCATTGCACACTTGTTTTTCGAGGCATGACTGGAGTAGCAGAGCATTCCATCAGCTGCAAGTGTAGGTTGAACTCGTGAACAAGATATATTAATGGTGACATAATTAGGAACGCTCTCCAACAAAAATGGGTTCCATCCAAAGCTGTTAATTTGGAAAATTAAGCTCTAGAGGAAAGTAAACTTGTCTACCAGAGTTGTAACCCAAGATGACGGGCGATTGCCCCAAAGCCAGAATTGTTACATTGTACAGCATACGCTACCTGATCACCAGATCAAACTATCAAATGTAGGCATCAAGTTCAGCGGATCACTGTACATTTGGCGACGCTACTTTGTCAAAGTTGACGTCGATGCATCAAATTACCTCCAAAAATTACAGGGGAATATGGAAGAGTCTATTGCATTCCTCAAATCTGGTGATCTTCAATTTCCTTGTAAATTCCTACCGTCACTTGCCGATTATATTTCGTCGGAACTGCAGGTTTGAAACAGCCGCAAAGTAATTGGGCCATTCGTCTCTTCACCAACAATTCTCCGCCAAAATACTCCTGCCATTGGTCCATCTTGATTGACTGCAGCATGCCACTAATGACAGGAAATTCGTCGCTGCGTTACAAGGCTAGCGTGCAATTGCTTGCGCATTCAGCAAATCACTGTCTGTGGACAACTGTCTGCAATCAAGAAGTTTCTGTGAATAAGTTTACGTACTTGTCACGCCTTTGCGCCTTCAATAATCCGCAAAAAAGAAGTGGGTCCCAAAATCAAAACAAAAATCAGGTTGCCCATCAGCCTTTTTTGTTTATGGGCGAACTTAAAATAAGCAATTAGAAATTGAAATGATTTTTGAGGTTTTCAATCGCCTAATGGAGACAAAAAATAGTTAAAATTGAATTTTTTTGATCTTTGAATTTCAGTTTGTAGTATAAGTTATTGAAGGATGATTGAAGATTTGTACTTCATATCTGGTTTATAGCCAAATTTGGCTGTGTCTTCTTTTGGATGATTATCACTTCTTTTACATCTTCATATGGATTGGTTTCAAACAATTTTTACAGAAAAAAACACTACTGCCCATCCCAAATCTGAGAATTTGAAAGAACTCATGAACTTTTTAAGTCCTAGGGTTGAGGCATTCTCAAAATAAGGGACCTACTGCAAGGCAGTACTTCAGTCGCACCTTCAACCTTGAGAATTTCCCTCACCCAAGTTCCTAATTATTTTCCTCATAAACTTCCTAATGGTAACTTTCCAATATGTCCCTCAGGTGTTTCATATTTTATCCCATATGCTTTATCAAACTTGGATATCGGCCTTTGGGCCACTAAACAACCCCTAACGAACTCTGTCAGGCCCTGATTTTGCTTGTCTTTTTGACAGAGAAACCATGCAACCCAGTTTTCAATGTTCTTTAAAAAAAAGTGAAAGACAATTCACAGGCTTTTCATTACCTGTGTTTTGTGCAAACACTTTTGCATCATGACCTAGGTTTTAATCGTAGAAACTGCAGAAGTTCCCCTCCAAGAAATATGGCACTACCTACTGGCATACTATCAGGCACATAATCGACGTCAAACAGAGCTTGGTAGAGTGTGTTTACCACCCTACTGTCGCCTTTGGTGTGCACTACTACTAACAATGTTCTCACATGTTTTTCAGTAGTTTGTCAATACTTATGTCAATGTCAAATTTAATTTGAATTTGATATAAATATCATGAACGTGAAAAGACACATGTTAATTTGTTTTTTCGTATCCATGTTGGTGGGCAGGGAAAAGGAGTGAAATAATTATATGGATAAGAGACAATTAATAAGAAATGAGTTAGATAATTATTCAAAAAATTAATTTAAAAAATAATTATTAAGAAAAAATGAAATAATTAAGCTAAAATTGAGATAGTTGCCTCCAGAATTGTCTTTAAAATTGTCTAAGGATGACCATACAAAAGCTATACAAATCAATTGTCCAAGAATAACCGTACCAAAGATTCTGTCTACAAAATCTCTCATATACTAGTTCCTCGAAATTTCTCACTAGTGAAATTCTTTAACAATATTCCGACACTTGCCAATGCTCTCCCCATGTTGTTCCCGAAAGTCTTAGTCTCTTTGTTCATATTCCCACACCAAAATCCTATTTACCTCTCCTATTTGTCAGATCAAGTACTCACAAGTTCAATTTTATTTTGGCAATCAGCCAATTTGATTGTCCCATCATCTAGAAAATAATGAAAACTATGGAGGCTCCCAAAAATAGAAGATTCTATTTTGAAGTACAGAGCCCCTTCCCTTTACCCTGACTATCCATCTATGAAGGAAGGTAGTTTGTTTTGTTTGTAGGTATGAGATTCACTGAACCCAATGCTTGACATTGTGTTCTTTGTATTTGGTAAGATTTGGATTCAGAATGTGGGAGATATTAAATTTTAAGTGATTTTTGCCAATGAAGATTGTAATAAATTCCAAAAAACCAAGTTTCAGAAGGAAAAATCAGTTGAGGACATGGTAACAATTGAGCTGTCGGCACAGGCCACACTAATATAGGTGAAAGGAGGACAACATTTGTCAAAGCGTATGGGATAAAAGTGAGGTGCTATTGAGAACTTTTTGAGGAACATGTCAGGAACTTGGGAACTCTTTGCTTCGACCTCCCCCCCAACACAAAACAAAAATATTAGAAGAGCTTTGCATGGATAGTCAACTGTCCACTATCCAAGAGGAATGTGAACAGTGGACAGTTCTAGTAAAGTGTGCCTCAAATGAATTAGTTGTGGGGACCTCAAAGTTTTTTTCCCCCCTTTTGTGATGGGCATCATCGATTTACCTGTCCCAAAACAATTTGATGAAGCTTTGGACATTTCCAAAGTCTACAAGCGTTGTGGTCTCCTCCTTTTGGGCTGGTTATATAGGTTATGAGAGTAGAACTTAGGGTAAAGGATGGGATAAAGCGCGGTGCTATTGGGAACATGTTTGAGAACATAATGCAGACCACATTGAGAACTTAAGGAACATGTTGGGAACCTAGTGGGAACTTCAGATTCCTAGATTGAAGTGATGATTTGACAAAGCAAGCTCTGTACCAAAAACAAGGTCACATTTTGCATTATTTGACATCGCAAACTAGACCTACAGCCAAACTGAGGATGTGACATCAAAATTTGCTCTAAAATAGTACTGCTACGAAACAATGGTTCAAACTCTTTTTACCCACCAAAAGTGGCCGTATTTCGAGTTTCAATTGTCTCCTCAATTTTCTTCAAACAACTTATACTATTGCCATTAACTACTCATAAATCATAAGAGTTCTCAAATCTTGTGCAATAAATATTATTTGATATTTTATTTAAACAATTCACAGTTACTTTCACTAAAATTCAATATTTTGTATCAAACTTTGACTAGAATATATTCATTTTGTGCATACTCAACAAGTGAAGATGAAAGTGAAGACTT
>Ga0116229_10013381_pt1 | contig 11608 bp, 8 predicted proteins | sample S1TSphgellanicum_3_FD_87313 | JGI IMG/M metagenome (GOLD analysis project Ga0116229, IMG submission 87313) | Host-associated microbial communities from peat moss isolated from Minnesota, USA - S1T2_Fc - Sphagnum magellanicum MG | ecosystem: Host-associated > Plants > Peat moss > Unclassified... | reverse complement strand
TGTTTTGAAAATTTTAACATTTTAAAAAGTAATATTATTTGTGCTGACCACCAAGGCACTACCATAATAATCCTTTTTGCTGCTATTTTCACACATCTCTTGGGTAGGCTTTAAGGTAAGTTTGAACCAGTGTTGTCTGGTTGTCGGGTATGGAGAGAACCGCTGGTTCTTGGGCTGAGTTCATATCTAAGAATGGTTGGTCCTGGTCAGTCTCTAATTTCAGGAGATTGAAATCTCTTGGGGTCAAGGCTTGTGACCTTTGGTCTTTTGCATTGTCATCTGCCAGTTCTTCATGATCAGAAGTAGAAGGTCAAAATTTTCTAGTCCGATTTTGGATCAATGAAGATTATTGAGCACTGGACTGCAATGTTGAATATCCTTTCAGTTTCTGTTTGAGATTTGATGATTGCCCATAGTTGGTGAGCAAGAGAAGCCTGGTTTCAAAATTGTCCAACATGCATCTGAACATGCAATGACATAGCTAGGACATTTTTGTGTCATACAAGGACACAAAGAGTAATGGGAGTTCAAACATAATCACAAATAACCTTTCAACTTTTGAATTGTGGGTCTAGAAGCAACAAATTGTGAGCTTTAGTTACAACATATCTCCTTACAAAGTGATAGAAGAGGGTCCATCATGCATAACCTTTGCACAAATTAGCTGTGAATAGGAAACACCATGTATCAAAGGCACAGTGGCCCTCAATCCTACATACATCAACTTGCATGCTTTGTGTCAAAGATAAAGTAGCCACAAAAGCATATGATAGTATCCCATAATTGCAAGGCTGGTTTAGAATGCACAAGTTCACAGTAGGTAGTAAAATGTCTGTTTCTTGCAATACTCCATGTACGTCCATCAAGAGCTTGAACTTATAGATGTGCAAGTTGTCACCCATATCAAATTTTGATTGTTGCTTATATTCCAAATTTTCTTGGAACAAGAGTACCTATGACATGAATCATGTCTTCAAAGTGATTTGAGTTTTCTTGGAGGCATTACTTGCAAGCTAACCATTATTAATGTCTATCCTTGCCAAAAAAATTAATACAAGCAATGGTTTTTTACAACTAGCATGTGCTTCTTTTAAATTGACCTCCCACAAGCTAATGCATATACTACTATTATCAATGGCATATTGAACACATTTTGATGTTGAATGAATATGTCCTAATGGAAGGAAATATGAGGTATAAAGCACCACTTAAAAACTGATATTAGAGTTGTAGCTATAAGTGAGTGAGTTCAAATTGATTCCTTTGTCTTTAAGGCAAGCTATGACTTTATCTACAAGCCCAAAAGAATCAAGCAATGTTTTCATGTCCCTTAAGCACTGCAACAACCTTTTTACTACTCATTTAAAATAAATTGATTGTAATGTGACATGGTTGTTATGTGTCATCAATAAAACTTGTGACATATGTAAATGTGTAAAAGCCTCCACATGATGGGACCCACAAGTTGAATAACGTTGTGCATGAAATATTACTTGGTTTTCTCTTGACATACTTCTCATTGCTTTTAGAGACTATTTTTGGGTATAACTTTGTTAATTTTAGTGTACAAGATGGGAAGACAACTTTATCACATCGTCATAGGACCAAACAACAAAGTTACGGGTTTGTAATTGATGCTATTGGACCACAACTTGTCCGATATGAAGGACCAAATCTACCTATAATGCTTTTTGAAAGGTATAAGATTTGAATATAGATGAATACTATTAAAAAATTCACTAACTTAAGATGGGGCAAGGCCTTTTTTCTTATTTTTTATTCTCTCTAGGCACTTTCAACGTTCTTCTTAGACTCCATGTACCTACCACCTCTTTAACTCCTCTTCGTGTATTAATCACATGTTTTTTCATTGATACATGGTCCCATCTTTCTTCCAACCAATGAACATTTCATTTCCACCAACAAAGTCATGCACATAAAAATAGTAGTCACTTGGGTAGCATACTGTGCATGATATAACTTGAAAAAAAATTCTACATTGATTGAAATCTCATTGTGAAAAGAAAAAAATCCCTAATAAGAAGTGATGTGGTTGTGAAGCACCCTAACTTGGCCATAGATGATCAAAGATGTGAAACAAGAACTAGCTGTGTTGCATTCACTTCTGATTTAGATGTCTACTTAGACTAGATCCCCTCAACACTTATAATCTTAGTCATAATTATATAGTCATTTCATTGAACATCGTTACATAATTAACTCCATGAATGGTTGGCATTGGAATTTGCCATTAGTATTAAATGAGGATTGAATATCCAGTTGTTGACGCACTTGGAGCTTCACCTTACATTTGTGCCCAACTACAGAACAAATTACATCTTGTCATCAAAGACCAAAATAACCTAGATAGACAACGTAGTTAAATGAATTACCTCCAAAGAAAAATCCTGAATCTTTCTCACAATTTATAATGCTAAAGGAGCAAAACATTAGCGCTCGGAACACCTTGGTTTCCATGACAAAAAAATCCATTTGAGCAATTTAAATTTGGTTCATTACTTGTGAAACTCTTCCTATGCACGACAATCACATCCAAGGCTGGGAGAAAGACATTCCTCCACCCATGGTTGCTATTCTCAAAAGAAATAAGTTTACTATGGAAACCCCAAAAGCCTAATCCTAACAAATATGAAACTTCAATGAAGGACTTGTTTGTTGACCTTGCCTACCAAGGCTATTGTGTTTAGATTCATTCTAGAGTATAGTAGCTCAAGGGATTTTGGCTCCTAGGTAATAATAGGTCTATTGTTATATGAGGATTTTTGAAAGATGGAATTTTGGCTTGTGTTGAAACTTGAGATTAGTTACGGAGGTATAATATCTTGAAGGATTTTGGTTTCTTTTAGAGGATTTTTTGAAGTTCATATTTTTGCATTATATCCATTATATTGACTGCAAAAACAAGACCAAAGAAAAAGATCTCAAGTTTAGGCTTGGACAACAACAAGAACATCTGGACCATTGATCTTGTAAAATGTATCTACATTGTTTATATCTGGATTTTGGAACCTGGGGGGGGGGGGAACAGCTGGTTTAATTTCCCTTGTTATTTTTACCAACCCTAAAGCCACCTAAAAAAATTGAATTAAAATTATTTATAAAAATTTATAAAAATAAATAAATAAATAAATAATTAATTAATTAATTTAAAAAAAAAAAACTCTCTCCTGTAGCACACCTGTTCCAGGGTTGTCAAATTCTGCTCAATCAGTCCAGTTGGATTCTTGTGTACTCTTTTTTGAGTTTCAATATAGACCTAGGCCTACCCTCTCTGTAAAGAAAAGATTTGTTGTCAAGGAAAAAGAAAAAAAATAGGTAGGTACGTAACCCAAATTTATTATTATAATAATAATAATAATAATAATTAATAAATAAAAAATCTATAAAGATGAGAATTAAAAAAAAAGGAGTACCTTCACAAAGTCAGCAAAGGTACTCTGCCAGCCTGTTTGGGGATCATATGCAATCCCCAAAAGTTATTGTGGGATATTTTGTCACATAACCGACCTACGAAAAAACAACCAGTTCTTTACCAATCAAAACCATTGCACTTTTGGCCTTTTTCCTTCTTGACTGTACACAGTGTGTGGCCTAGGCTTGTCCACTAGCTACTACTCCCCCCCGTCCAACACCCCCCCAACCCCCCCCCCGTTTTTTTTGTTGCCCTTTGGTATGCATATAGTGGCCGTTTGAAGAGGGTCATTTATTGGTAACGGAGAAGGGGTCCGTCTATAGACCCTTGCAGGAGTTTTGGAGCCTGCAACCGGGCCTTGTGATTGGCACCTCAAATCCTGCAAGGGTCTAAACATAAACCCTTAACCTATGTAACCGGCCCCAACAAACCAAAAGCCTGAAAAAAGAAGCCTCACAAAAGACAAGAAAAAGAAGAAGTACAGTCCATAATGATGGACAAAGGTCCTATCACAGGTTGGCCGGGACCTTCCATGACTTGGAAGGTCCTGTGTCAGACTTCATTCCATAATTGATCTAAATTTACATTTAGAAAAACTTGAGCCGTTCTTTGCATGTCTGAATTTGTTTAGGGTAAGGGCCTAGGGTGGTGGCATTACTGAAATCAGGGGCCGAGGAGTGGATTCTAGCCCACCTTCCAGTAGTCTTAAGGAGTGGAGTCTAGCCCCCCTTTCAAGAACGACCCCTTCCATTGGCCTTAAGGAGTGGGGTTTAGCCCCCCTTTCAACAACAACCCCTTCCAGTGACCTTAAGGAGTTGAGTCTAGCCTGCCTTTCAAGAACTACCCCTTCCATTGGCCTTAAGGAGTGGAGTCTAGCCCCCCTTTCAAGAATGACCCCTTCCATTGGCCTTAAGGAGTGGAGACTAGCCCACCTCTCAAGAATGTCCCCTTCCATTGGCCTTAAGGAGTTGAGTCTAACCTGCCTTTCAAGAACAACCCCTTCCATTGGCCTTAACGAGAGGAGTCTAGCCCACATTCCTTCCATTGGCCTGAAGGAGTTGAGTCTAGCCCACCTTTCAAAAATGACCCCTTCCATTGGCCTTACCCCTTGTAAGCTTTTCAAGAATGTGCTCTACCCATGGGCCTCACCTATCATAAATCACAAGGCCAACATTATGATGAGCCTAAAGATACCTAGATCACAAGGCTGAGGAGTGAGAGGCACCTACAAGAGGCCAAGTAGGTGTAGGGTGCCTCTTGGTTTTGAGGAGAAATTAATCACAAATATAAGGTCCCCTCCAAATACACTAGGAAATTTCTCCTGGGTCCTTAGTTTTGGGACCTCCCTCAACCCAATTATTACTTGTGGAATTTGGTTCCCTTTAATGTACAAACTTGCTTCATGCTCCCCAGCCAGAAAAATAAAATAAAGTAAATAATAATAATAAATAAATAAATAAATAAATCTAAGTATATCTAGTTAACCTGCCCATGACAAAGTACCTCTACCTGACATGTTTTTTGCTGCATAGAATTTTCCAAAAGGTGAAGAAGTCGAATCACTCAAAGAAATGTTTTCAAAGAAATAAAACATGTTCAAAAGGACTATCACAACATGAAAAAGCTAAGCCAATGTGTGAACCAAACAAAGACAGCAAAATGAAAGAGAGCATGCAAAAAGCATGTGAACTTGGCTTGGGGATAAATGTCTTCTTGTAAATACAAATGTAACACTGAAGGAGCCTAGCCAGGTTTGATTGACACATTGATGCCAAATATTTAATATATTTTCTTGTAAGATTCCAGCGTAACCATTTAAAGGAATTATTAAGAAGCATTTTTTTGCTTGTTAAGTATACAATACTTTAATAATTCCTCCAAAAAATATTTGATTTTTTTCCCCTCATAATTATTTAGTGTGGAACCTGCTAGGTTTAGGGTTATCTAAACTGAGGTGTAGAAACTAAATAGCCTTTAGCTAGTTATGATCTTTATCCCTTCATGGATGAGTCAGTCACCAATTTCCAAATGAAAATTGAACTACTCCCACAGAGTCCTCAAATCCATCATAATGGAACCAAAGCAACCTCCTCTCTCATGGTATAAGGAATGTATGCACTACTACAAGTGACATATACTACCACTACTTGATTCAACAAACAAAAACAAAACAGAATTCCTTCAAGTTTTTTCACTAGAGATTGCAAGATGCTCAATGGAACACGCACGCACGCATGCACGCACATCACCACCAGCCACAATTGCAACACACATAATAGCTTAGCTAGCTAGCTGCACATGTGGGTGGTGATTGTCCAAGCTTTTTTTTGAAAAATTATCCTGGGCCAAGAGAGTGGCAGATATGCCACAACAGCTTTGGCCTGTGGGTTTTTATTCTGCTCTAGGTAGGAGCAAAGAAGCTCTCTCACCCTTGGGGAGTGTTCTTGTGGTTTGCCTGTATTTCTTTCTCGTTTTTGGGATGGGGGGAGTGTTGGAAGGTGTGCAGTTTTATGTGGTAAATAAGAGGAATCTGTGCACCCATTCCAAGATCTGAAAGTGGGTACTGGTTTCTTTTGTTGGCAAGTATTTGTTGAAGAAGAAGAAGAAGAAGAAGAAGAAGCTGCAATTTAGTTATGGTTTGCAAATTGTTGTAGTATTTCTGTAGTTGGGATTGTGTGGCACTGAAATGTATGCAATTTTGGGTTTGTGGGTGTTTGAGAGCAGCTGAAGATTTGAACTAGAGGACGACCAGTCCTCCTGACTAGGACAGTAGAGCGAGAGAGAGAGAGAGAGAGAGAGAGAGAGAGAGTGTGTGTGTGTGTGTGTAGGCAGAATTGGAGTTCTGGGTGATGAGAGAATGAGATTGTCATGGAGAAAGCGTGGAATAGAAGCAATAGCAGCAGTGTGGTGGGTGTTGTTGTTGCTGCAGCAGCAGCAGGTGGAGGAGGAGGAGGAGATGCAAGAGTGGAGGAGTTCATAAACCCCACGCCTTTGGCATCTCGCTGTGGCAAGCCCTGTGGTAGTAGCAGCAGTGAAGCTCTGCGGTCTCCATGGATTCAGAGGCTTATTCCTGGTCTCCTTGGAGATTTAGGTTTGCCTTGCCTCGGTCCTGAAGATGATGGAGCTGACTCTCAATCTCATGGGGAGATTCAAGCTCAAGGTCTCCCTCAAGGTGAGTCTCAAGCTCAATCTCAAGCTCAAGCTCAGGGGCCGCTTCAAGATGAGGCTCTGGGTAAGGCAGGAGGTGAGGGACAGGATAAGCTGCAACCTAGGGATGGGGTGCAAGACGAGGAGGCAACTCCACTGTTGCTGGAAGGAACTAATGAACAGGAGGTTGAGGAAGAAGGACAAGGGCAACAAAGTCATTGTAGTAGTGATTGGAGGGAAGCAGTGGTTGTTGTGGAAGAGACTGGTAAAGAAGAACCTAGGGTTTCCAGGAGCTCTACTGTGCAATTGCAGAGTGGGCAGGATGTGGTTGAAGATACGACAAGAGGTGGTGCTGGTGCTCATGAGAGAGGATCAGATGAAGCAGGAAGTGTGGCACATGTTGCTGTGCAAAGAGAGATAAGAGGGAATAGGGCTACACATGGTACTACACACATATCTTCTCAGGTAGATGGGCATGCAGGCATGGCTGGCAAAATCTCACAAAGCTTTTGCAGAGTTACTCCCCGGCGGTGGTGCTTAAAGCCTCCTCTGTCACCTCTGAATCCCCCCCAATTTCCAGGTCCTCCTGATGGGTCTGGCACACTAGGGTTACAGCTGAGTTCCTCTCATGTACCTTCAGACTTGATGGTGTCAGGACCAAGTGAAGATATTCCTGAAAGGGCACTAGGGTTAAGGGACTCTCCATTAGATTGTAGTCAATCTAATGCAGGATTTCATCATCCTGCTGCGAGCTCTCCTGTTTTACCTTACCAACAGCAGCAGGGAAGGGAACAACAATTTCATGCTAGCATTAGTAGACCAGTCTTGCTGGAAGGGATACACCCTCAAAGTGGACAAGCTTTCAGAGGCCCACACAGGGTATCATCATCTGGCGTGGGCACATCAGGGATGATGATGACCTCAGCAGCTGTTGGAGTCACTCAGTTGATTCAATTTCAGAAATGTAAACAGGAAGCCAGATTCAGTGTGGGGGGGACAAGTTATGACAGTCCAAATAGAGTAGGTTCTTCTACTACAAAGGTGACTGAACTCATCATAAAAAAGAAAGATGCAAGCTCATTAATAAGGCCATCTTCTCTTCCACCACTCTCACTGTTCAAACCTTTCAAGCATGTCACAGAGCAGCAGCAGCAGGAGTGCTGCCAAGGTAAAGGAAAGGTAGATGAAAGGGTGTCTCTACTTACACCACTGTTTCATCCCCTGACTTACTTGGGGATTGATGATGTTGAAAGGGATGGGATTGCAGGTGGCTGTACAGAGAAATTGGATAAGCATGCACCTGTGTTGACGCCTTTATATGAACCATTCAAACATCATATCAGCAGCAGATACAGTCATGATTCCATAGCAGACAAGCAAATTCTTGCTGAGAAATCCTTGATTCTGACTCCCATTTTTACTCCTTTCAAATGCCCCAAGGATCGTCATATTCAACGGTCCAATGAACCTTCTCAATGCTCATCAAAGACATCAAGTCTTCCTCCCAATCTCGTTGCTTCCTTGGAGCTGGATACTCATGATTCTGTTGATGGAAGAGAAGGCAGATCAGGCCAAAACAGTGACACAGATTCTAAAAGAAACAGAGGCTCCTCCTCATCAGTGTATGCATTGCAGCTGTCATATAATTCTAGCCCTACAATTATTCCACCGGCTGATCGACAGATCCAACTCCTCCAGGGGCATCATGGGGATACAGGTGTGAGATCATTAGGGTTTGATGTTGGTTGTTATATTCCACATGTGCCCACAGCTACTTCAAGAGGGAAGCAGCTGTCAAATGAGGACTGCCCTCCCCCAAACCCTCCACACAGAACAACAGCTTCCAAAAGTGCATTTGACGACAGATCCCAAGTTGTCAAAGATTTGTCTACTGCACAGTTACTTGAATTGGCAAAAGGCTCCTCCTCCACACAAGGCACTGGGAGCCATGTCAGAGGTAGCAATTGTTGTTGCTTGGATCATCATTCATTCATTCATACATGGCAAGGTTTGTTTTGAGAGTAGTTAGATTCAATTGTTTCATTTTGTAACAGTAGAGGTCATGATGCAAGGGTCCAATCTGGATGCAAATGATTCTCACTCATAGTTGTGAGGGCAAGAAGCTTTTGAGGGTGGGTAATCCTTTTGTGCCAGCATTTCTGAAATGGATTGGAATGGGTTGGAATTTGTTCAACAGGACCTGTAGGTCAACCACACATTCACCTCAATAACCAGGTATGGTTCCTTCTCCATGTCCACCATTGTAGGTTACATTCAGTGGTGTTCTTTGTGGTAGGACCCATGCTTCAGTATGGTCTCCAATATATGTTGCTAAGCCAGCAAGATTCTGGGCAGTAGGATGAAGTTGATGTAAGTTCTGAAATGCATTTTCCTCATATTGTCTTCCATTCTGCTCTCCTCATTTTGTAGTTTTATGTTGGGACTGGGTGGAATGGAACGCAGTTGGATGGGCCAGTCAGAGATCCAAGAGGTTTCTATTTTCCTGTAAGTGAGGGAAGCTGTGGTTCAAATCCCCGTGTTGCTGTAGGCAACAACAGCACTGCTGCTGGCCAGTATGCTCCACTCTTTCAGCCAGCTTCATCCAGTGGCCATACTGTGGCAAACAATCACTTGTACCCAGCTACTCAACAGCCTGCTGTCTACAGGGGAGGATCTCGAGTTAGTGTTGGACCTCATGGAGAGGCAGCAGATTTACAAAGACAAAATTTGCAAAGAAGAATGGGTGGCACAATGGAATTTGTGAGGGCAGAGAGAGAGACAGGCATTGCAAAAAGGAAGGGACAACCAGATGCGAGGATGGGTGAGAATTTGCAGGAACAACCTGAAGATGGGCATGATGGGGCTCTCCTCAAGAAACGGACTCAGGACTCTCCAAGAGCATTTGACTCAGATCCTTCCTTAACATGTTCCAGTGTGCTTGCCAGTACCCCACGTAAGGGAGAAGAAGAGCATATTGAAGAGAAATTGCAATGTCCGGCTCAGTCCCAGGGATGGCTTCAACATTGGATGCCCTTGTCAAACCATGGATCTGATTCAGTGAAACCAGAGGCTTCTCTCCCAGATGCTTCTAGATTGCATGTTGATGGGAAATCAGAGCATGATCATCAGGAGTTGCAGAGAAACAACTCCACAACTGAGGCAAATCAGCCCATATTTAGGGAGCAGGAAAACCCTAATGTGGATGGAAGCTTAGGTTCAAACCCAAGAAGGCCGAGTGTATTTGGTCCAGGAATCCCAAGTGTGGCTGCATTAGCACTGTTGGGCGCAGCAACTAGGACCACCATACCTTGACAATTCTGGCAGGTCAGAAAGAAAGGCAGCAGTCTTTTTACCATCATGAGACTTGTCCAGCGCTGCAATTCCTTTCAGGCCTAACCTGAAGAAAGCTTGCCTCCACAAGTAGAAGTTCAGGTCCGTTGCATGGCTGGGATTTCTCTAGCACAGAAGAAGACTCAACCTAGGTTTGCTTTTGGCCACCATCTACTTTCAAGGTAACCCTCCTCCTTCTGGTTCTAGGGCTGTTTCAGCATCTCATCAGAGTTCTTGAGGTTGTGAAGGTTATCTTTTGGCTCATAGATGTTTTGAAACTGGTTGGAAATGCTGGCTAGAATTAAATGAAGGGGGTGTTGTAGAAGTGCATTTATAGTCTGAACTTTGTTGGTTCAGCATAGATGAGGGTTGTTTTCTTAAATGTTTGAATATCTGCTTTGTATGCAGGTCATGTTTTGCGTAAAGATTCAGATCAAGAACTTAAAATGTTAATTTTGCGTTCAAGTCTACGGTGGAACAGCTGAATCTACAGCAGGTTATTGCAATCTCTGCAGAATCCAGGAAATGCTAGATGTAATATTCTATTCTTCTAGATAGGTCTAGGGCCAAGTTTTGCCACAGGAAAAAAGGTGGCTCATGGTTGCTGCCAGAAAGTATTGGACATAGGTAAACCATTCCCTTTGATCTGTAGCTTGGCTATGCTCATTGTTGAGTCATGCCTCAAGCGATTCCTTCTCAAGCGATTCCTTCCCACTGGTTGGAATCGCTTTCAACATTGCATCTCTTGCACTGAATTAGTGCTATGAGTACATACTACTAGTGGAATCGCGAAGCGATAAAGAGTAGGCAACAAATGTCTATGATTAATGTCTGAGTTGAGGCTTCTCTGTAGCAGTTTAGACATTGATGTAGGCTACTCATTTATCTATTTCCTTTCAGCGTGCTAAAGTTCAAGGTCTACAACTTTTTGCATTATAAATGGAATAAGATTTGTAAAATGTTTTTATGGTCATTGGAGTCTATGAATGCCTTTAATGACCATCAAAATCATTTTTTTCATTGTATAATTTGAATTCTATCATCGTTGTTAGTTGCTAACATGTTGCATAATACATAGAACTCACATTATAAGTTTCAAACTTTCATTGCTTCATAATCCCTTTCAAAAATCAAAATTTGACAAAAAATTTATAATATGTACTTAGAAACATTGTGGTTCAATTGTTTTCCCATATTTTACACAATGAATTCACTACATCTATGTTTCTTAGTACACTAGTTAATAGATTTAAAATTAAAAGCTATGGAATCAAAATGGCCATTAATATATTGGTTAATAAATCTAACATAAGGAAGCACAAAATCAAAGCGACCATAATCACCATGAATTTTTTGAACTCAATCAAATTTGGCTTCAATCTCCTACATGTAATTAGATTCAATTAATTTATTGACTATATTAATACCATACCTTTTTCCATTATTTGATTATTTTTTCTAGGAATGTGAATAATTGAAGTGCCTAGATGACATTAAAGATCACCTATAAATGAAATTTATGATTGGTATGAAACTTATTGTATTTTTCAATGTTTAGGATTTTTGGAAACAACCCAACATTAATATATCAAATAAAGTTTAATTACACATAAGATAATTTTAAAGTTTTTGAACATGTTTTGTAAAACATAAAAATAATTATCACATTCCTATACATGTGAATATTAAACTTTGAAT
>Ga0116229_10013379_pt1 | contig 11610 bp, 7 predicted proteins | sample S1TSphgellanicum_3_FD_87313 | JGI IMG/M metagenome (GOLD analysis project Ga0116229, IMG submission 87313) | Host-associated microbial communities from peat moss isolated from Minnesota, USA - S1T2_Fc - Sphagnum magellanicum MG | ecosystem: Host-associated > Plants > Peat moss > Unclassified... | reverse complement strand
CCGACGGCACGAAAGTGTCACAAACTGCAGCCAAAGCTTCCATCTGCTGCTGCGAGAATCCATGTGAATGCGGTGGTCGACCACCCTTGAGCAACGGATGCACCCCGGCGGACATCCCCATGGGCGATATGTCCACAGTCCGACAATCTCTTCGATCTCAAAATTTTGTGCACGCACACTCGCCGCTAGTGGCACAAGAGAATTGGTGCGCATTAATTGAATACCATTAGCCAAGAAACAATGTGAATCCTCTCCCACTCCCACGAATTTAAACAGTCGTAGAGCACGAGGCAATTAGACTACAAGGGAATACAAAGGATCATTCGTAGACCATCAGGAAATTATGGATCACGAGGTAACGATGCGTCCGGACACATGTTCACCTCTTTTGTCGGTGGCGGAGGAAACGATGTTAAGCACCCCCTACGAAGTTCGCGGCTGTCGTTAGTGCGCAGTCTGCACAATGAATAGACGGGTGCAGGACAAAAGAAGTTGATTTTTCATGTCGTGCTCCTTGAAAACGGATTGGAACCCGTGACCACATCGCTAAAAGGACAAGCAGCATAGTTCCAGCTACTTTCAGTACCAAAAAAAAGCAAAAAGATTTTTTTCTTTTTTCTTTCCTATCTTAGTCAAACCCTGAGGCAGAACTGTGTGGTCGTTGTTGAGGACTGCGCATTGAAATCAGCAAAGTGCGAAGGACGAGCCACGTTAACGCCCTGCATGGGGAACCATCTTATGCGGTCTGACTTGCAAGTTGTTTGGGGGTAGGTGGGAGAGGGGTGGGTTTCAGTTCTTAGTGGTTCCCTTTCCTCCTTGCGGCCCACCTTTGTTGGGGTGTTTGCTTGCCTGGACTTCGGTCCTTGCCCCTTGTTTCATTTTCTCTCCCTTGCTCAGGGGCTTTCTTTCTATGAAGTTTGGCAGGATTTCATCAATGTGACTATTCCGTGGCAAGGGATCATATATGCCCTTTTTCAGGCGTTGTTGATTCTGAGATATAGCTGTTACTCTTCATGGAGAAAAGGCATGAAAAGAAAATGCAAGTTGAGGATTTTTGTTTTGGATATCCCAAAATTCACAAAAAGGGGTTCTTAAAATTTCGTGTAGGAGTTTAATTCAAATTCAATCATTCTGAGCAGTAATTTTTTTATAGAAGGATTTAGCATTAAATGGCAACAGGTTTTTAGAACCTGTCTAAATAGTAAAACAACTAGTTTAAAAATCGCTATGGAACTAAAATAGAAGCCATTGACCCATAAAGGCAGGAGGAAATATCTCAATTTTTTGTTTCCTGACAATTCTCAAGGGCCCCCCCTTTACATTCTCAATTCTGGGACCACACAAAGTGTCTCTGTACCTCTCTTCTTTGGACCATCCTAAAAGGGGGTTAAGAAGAGGAAGACTCACTAGGCCAGTACTAGGTTTGCGTGCAAACCAGTGTTGGGCGGTTCTCAGGAAGCTGGTGAGAATCATCTCGGTTTTCAAGAATTGGATGAGAATCATCTCAGTTTTCAAGCCAATTCTCACTCTGAATCCTGCTGGTTATCACTTTTTCTCACACAGGGGCTGAAAATCGAATTTTTCAGTTCTCACCAAGTTGAGAACTGGGCATCGTGAGAATCCACCAAGTTTTCTTTGTTAAAAAAATTTAATACCCAGGTAAAATATTGAGTCTAAACCCAATCTCAATTCTCATCCTTGTATATAATAAAATAAAACTAAAAATACATGTCAAATGTCACATGACTATTTTTTTTAATCCTTTTGCAAAGGGCAACTAAAAAAACCATCAATTTGATGATAAAATGAGTTTCATCCAATCTTTATTGTTTGAACACCTCCACTACTATTACATATATTTTCACTACTCCTACTTGTATAACTATTATAATTAGTTTTGGACCTTGTGCATTAAGTGCTGAGTTTAGCATTTCATCAGATTTAATAAAATTTCTTTAAAATATCATTAGAATGTAATAAAATAAAATATTGACAAATTCTAAAACATTGTAACTTTTTAATTCTCGGATAGAATATCATTTATTTTTTAAAGACAGGGCTTCAAATGATCAGTTCTTAGTCCAAAGAACCTTGAACAGGGATCAAACAAGGTATGACTTTGAGTCATACCCTGAGGGATTCAACTTGAAACCCCACTTAACCTATGACGTCACAGCAGATAATCTTGGTCCAGGCCCCACCCATTTCTCCTACTACATATTCTCAACCTAAAATTTGACAACCCTGTGTTATAGGGTGTATATCATACTATGTTTCCCACCCTTTTGATCTCCTATTCACCTTTCTCAAGCCAAGGTGACACTTTTTTCCAAGTTTGGGCAGATCTAATAACATCAACTTCCAATGTTTTTTTTGTTAACCCATGTTACAAAATTGTGGGAATGTGGGAGGGACTGAGTCAAAAAAACAGTTTTTCAAAAACTTGTCTTTGCTTTATTATGTGTGTCTTTGCTCTATGCATTTTTTACCATGCATTTTTTCCTTATTCAAAGCTTTTTTTGTGCAGTTTTTTTTTCATCCAGTTCATATGGATGCCTTTTATCTACCCATGAATTATTTCTATCATTGAAGAGTGGTAGTAAGGTCAAAATCTCCAAAAACTCGGAATTGTCAAGGCTGCCCAAAATAAAAAAGATTTCACTTTCAATTGTGTGAATTTTTCATATTTCTGCCAAATCCTTTTTTTTTTCATATGGAAAGATCCGGATTGAAGTCACCTACAACTCTACCCAGTTGGATTTCTCAAATTCTGACATTTTACATAGCTTTTAGGAAGGTTTGCATGGGCTGGTTTCTAGTATTTCAAATGGGACTGTTTTTGGTCAAATGTCGTTTAAGGGTTAAGACCCTGCCCGACTTTTAATATTTTTTCATACCCCGCCAAACACTGGATTTCAGCCCCCAATGGAGTCAGTTGGAGCTTCCATCCGAATAGACAATAATTAGACAGTCAGTTGATGTTTCCATGCCTATAATTGAACAGTTAGACGGTTAGTCGGGGTTTCATCCATTGGGGCACGGCACGGATGGGTGCAGCTTCAGTGGAGGAACAAGCAGGCTTCAGTGGGCCGACGCTTTCGACAATGAGCTTTCCACGCAGTTCGTGAGGGGATGTCTCATTTTTGGCCATGATTTGGCGATTTGCAGATCCGCAAAGTGTGAGGTTGTAGGTGGAGGAAAACATCCTGGTGGTTCGAGGAAAACGGCAGGGTTGTATGTCGCAGATGGCGGCGCATTTGGAGTTGTTTTTTGGCTGCAGGGTTTGAGAAAGTGTGGGTTTCTGGAGTTGGAGAATTGGGGTTTTTCTTTGAGAGAGAGAAGGAATTGTATGGCCGGTGCTGGAATTGTTCGTGGCGCTATGGCCGGGCCTGTTGGGCAGCAGGCTAGCTCTTGTGTTGTTGCCGCGAGGCCTTCGGTTCAATTAGGGCGTTTCTTCCTCTCGCGTGTGTCTCGTGTCTGCTTGCGTAGGTCGGCGAGGATCAATGTTGCGTCTTCTCCATTTCAGTCTGGGACGAGCTTGGGGTTGACTATAGGGCCGCCTGCTCTCGAGCTCGGTAGTGTAGAAAAGAGAGCGGTCGACGGGGTGAGAATGATGGGAGGAGGGCCGCGAACTTTTCCCGGAGGTGTAACGAAATGGCAATGGAAAAGGATGCAGGAGAAGAAAGCGAAGCAAGAGGAGAAGGCCAGGCTTGCGAGGGAGAAGCAATTGTATAATGAGAGGCGGCGGGAGGAAATGATGACGGCTTCTCCTTTCCTCGAGAAGCCCTGGCAAAGAGCTATTCCTGGTTCAATTTCACCGTTTCCTCCCATGAGCGCTGACTCGAGAGTTAGGGCGCTCGCAGATAGGTTTCAGAAGAATAGATCAGAAGACTTGTGGACAGAGGAGGATGGAGCTGTGGCATCTTCTCCCCAAGATCCTCGACCCACGGCTCGCTTTCTCGCCAGGGCAAGCATCCACAGCAATGCTTTTGTAGAGAGACCTGAGCAGCAACCGTCATTGAAATATGCCAAGTCTTCAGGTAGGATCCCTGTCAAGCTTTGACTGCAGTATGTACAGAGATGTTTGAGCTGGAGGAAGCCCCAACAAATACCCTCTATGTAGGCCTCTCTGTGACTTAGGCTTATGCTTGCTTATGCAGGGGCAAGCTAAAATGAAATGAAGCTTACCACTCATGAGCTTGCTGTGGCTTGGTTGAGGATGCTACTGAGATTTTTAATTCTTGTCTCTTTTTGTTTTACTTTGGCTGGAATCAAAATAACTGTTACCTTCAAAGTGTTGTTGTGGAGTTTTCTCGACAATCTGACAAGCTCATAGATATTATGCACATTGATTTGTCTTACTGTGGTCTTGTATGTGATTACCTCATGATTGGAAGTCTTTTGTTGTCCTTCCATTGTAGGAGCAGGTGCAGTCAAACAAAGGGTTCCTCCCTATGCAGATTTCATGGAGAGTAATGGAGCATCAGGTGCTGAAGGGAGCCTTCTTTTGCAGTACAGGAAGCAGAAAGAGTCATCAGAGACTAGTGAAAAAGAGGATGCTGTTGTGACTGAGAAACCTGCTGCCCTTTCTCATTTGTCTCAAACAAGGTGACAAATTTTTTGTAGCCCTGCATTTTGTAGGTCTGAGACAGTTCCAATTAGGGTTTAAGGATCAGCCTGTTGAGTCTTTTTTTTTCCTCTCTTGATTGGTGTCCTTTCAGGGGGAAATGGTGCAATACTGCAGAATTGGGGGTCTGTTAGCTCTTTTACCTGTTGGCCTCTGAAAGAATTGTCTGGTTGTTTGATATCACTGACATGGGACTTGAAATGCTTATTTGAAGTCAATTCCTTTTCAGATCTGAATTTTTTATGATGGCTTGTAACAAGGTTTGCTCAACTTGTGTGCCACTTCACTTCTGTGATCACATTGGAACATTTACTATGCTCAAGCTTCTTGATCTTGTTCTCTGAGTTGCCTAGTTGTATTCTCATGAGGCTGCAGATTGTAGGAATGAGTCAGAGGCTTTGGAGGCACTGATTGATTTGAGAGTCTTTTGTGTGGGTGGCAGGTTTGACAAGTTTAATATATCTCCTCTGTCGCTCAAGGCCATACACGAGGTGATGGGGTTTAAAACCATGACAGTAGTACAAGATGCCACTCTCCCTGTAATTCTGAAAGGTACAATTTCCCTTCTGTGGACATGTGAAAAGGTTATTTGCAGTGATCATGTGTACTTTGTTTCTCACTTACTGTCAAAAGTTTGGTGTTTCTTGAGCAGGTCAAGATGTGCTTGCTAAGGCCAAAACTGGGACTGGCAAGACTATTGCTTTCTTGGTAATTACCTTTCTAAACCTCACTAGTGCTTTTTGCATGCTTTCAAATTTGTGTAGCTGAAGAGGTCAAATACAATAATATAAGTGCTCTCTTTTATGTAATGTGTCTAACTGTGTTGTGTAGCTTCCAGCAATGGAGACAATTCTGAAGACTCAAGGCTCTCAAAGCTTTGTTGGGAGGAGCCCAATAAATGTGGTGGTCATCTGCCCTACCCGTGAGCTTGCAACTCAAGCAGCTAAGGAAGCCACAATGCTCATGACATTCCAGAAAGGTCTAGGAGTACAACTAGTAATTGGTGGGACTAACATGAATTCTGAGACAAAGAGACTTGACAAGCAGCTATGCCAGGTCTTTACTATTCTCTTCCCTGGCCTCGTCAAACCCATGGTTGTTGCTTGCTGCTCTTTTATAGACATTTATTTTCCTTCCAGCAGTTATTAGATTCTGGCATTCTGCTCTTGGTGCCTCTTTCAATTAACAAATGTTAAACCTGTGGACATCTGAATCAAGCACTTTTCTCCTCACTGTGTGTAGCTTCTAGTAGGAACTCCAGGAAGATTACTTGACCATATTCAGTCAAATCCGGACGTGCGGAGGCAGTTGCAACATGTAAAGGTCTTGGTTCTGGATGAAGCTGACCAACTACTAGACATGGGCTTTCGGAAGAGCCTTGATGGCATCATCAAGGTTTTGCCACAACAGCGACAGACTCTTCTGTTTTCAGCAACTATCCCAGATCAGGTCTTTGTGTATCCCTTTCTCTGCTTGGGTGGTGTGTGCAAGTGTTCCTATAATCATATGTTCAGTTTGAGTTTCAGATTTTATATGCCTTTGGACAACAGATGTGGTGGTTCATAACATCCCTTATGTGCATTGAAATTGGATAATGCTGGATGATGTGCAGGTTCACAGCATGTCTCAAATTGCATTAAAGAAAGACCATGTGTTTATTGACACGGTTGGAGAAGAAGACGAGGAGACACATGCCAAGGTGCAACTGCAGTAACCTTTCCTAGTATGTCCATGTGTTTATGTCTATGTGCTTTCTCCATTACCTGCAACTGTTGCTATTATTCAAACCAGTCCTCACTTTTTTGTGGTTTTTAGGGGTTGGTGGCCCTTTTCTTTCCTGTTTGCTGGTATGTTGTCCAATGAGAAATCTCTTTATTCTCTTTATCAGGGTCATTCCTCAATTCTATTCAGGTTATTCTGTATTGGGGAAATTTCACTTTGCACAACAGTGTGGTTTTGCATCAATAGTATTGGACATCATTGTACATGTAATTTGTCCAACCGATTGTGAAACAGGGAAGAAGCATATTGTCAGATTCAAATGTAGACTGGAAGCATGGAATGACTTTAGTACGTTTTGAGCTTTAGTGCTTGTAATGCAAACTGCCAGGCTATAATGTTGGTACTTCTGTTGTGGTTGGATGGAAGTCTGTAGGTTAAACAGGAGTACCTTATTGTGCCTTTGGAGAAACAGTTGTCAACTCTTTATGCTTTGCTTACAGAGCATGCCTCCCAAGATCCTAAATTCAAGGTTAGTTTTACTTGATTATTCCTGCTGGGAGAAAGAGAGACAGACAGAGACACCTATGGCAGTGGTGGTCTCATTTTCCACTAGCGTATGCATCTAATTATGCTTAAGCATGTGTGTTTAGATGGAACTTGCATTTTGCATGGATGGCTTCATAATGTTGAAGTTATTGGATATGTATCTGTTGAATTTGTAATCCAAAACTTCTATCCCTTGAGTCCTTCATCTACACTGCAGTCTATGCAAGCAACTGATGTATCTTTTGGCAATCACATTCAGGTGTTGGTGTTTTGTACAACTGCACGGGTTACGGCTTTGATGGCTGAGCTTTATAAGAAGCTAGGGTTGAACACACTGGAGATTCACTCCAGGAAGTCACAGGTGTTCCGTACTCGTGTGTCAGATGAGTTCCGTAAGTCAAGAGGTGGGGTAATCATGTTCACATCTGATGTGTCTGCCCGCGGTATTGATTACCCTGATGTCACACTTGTTGTTCAGGTAAGATTCTTCTGTTGGTAACAGACTTGGGACTTGTTCAAGTCCAGGTAGCCTGGACTTTTGATCTGTTGAATAGAAGTGTTGCATGAGAGTCTTGACTTTCCATGAGTTCACATTGTTATGCATTTACTGAGACGCTTATTGGAGGTCAACCTTATCTCCAAGTCACATTGTTCATGCACAGTCCATGACTTTCCTTTGTCCCAAGTGTTGTTGTCAAGGGTGCTTCAGTTCTCAGCTGTGGAAGCAATTTGTGCTGGAGCTTGGAGGTGAAGGAGCACTTTCCTATTCCCTCACATGAGTATACTTTATCTGGCTATGGCAGGTAGGTACACCCGCTGGGCGGGAGCAGTATATTCACCGATTGGGTCGAACAGGACGAGCTGGTAAGGAAGGCCTAGGTCTGCTCCTCTTGATGCCTTGGGAGGAGGTATTTCTGCGATCACTAAAGGATATTTCAATAACTCCAGCTCCACCCATAGATGTGCCTGTTGCTCTTGCAGACAAGGTATGTCATCTGTTCCCTTTGTTTTTTTGTTTGTGGTCATTTTGTTGCTGTCTGGTGTAATTATTTTATAGACAATTATGATATGAAGACTCTTGGTGTTTTGTTCTGTGCCCTTCTGCTCCTCAAAAACTAGTTACCCTAGTTGTCCCTCTCACATCTGTTCTTTATCTCTCATGCTATTTTCTTCCAGCTGAACAAAAGTCTACGAGCTATAAGTGATGATACAAAGGAAAAGGCTTATCAAGCATGGCTGGGGTACTACAATTCTTGTACAGTTCTCAAGTGGGAGAAATCAACACTGGTGAAACGTGCCAATCTCTTCAGTGCTAGTTTGGGTCTTGATGAACCACCAACTTTATTGAAGCGAACAATAGCAATGATGGGACTAAAAAATGTTCCTGGATTGCGGTCTGCTTAGAATTTTTCAAGAGGATTTTTTGGGTTAGTCGATGCTCTTGTTTCTGCAGCACATTAAAACTCCAAAAAATGCAGTAAGCAAATTACAATTTGAGCTCCAGTCAGTGAGCAGTGTTTGTTAGCCATTTTGCTCTACATGTCAGGTTTGGCTCATGAAGTCTTCACACAGAAGGATAGCATTACTTGAAAAATAATGGAAAGGATTTTACCAGTTTTGGAAATTAGATCTATTCTTTCAGCCTGATGGATCAGCAGTCCATGGTGATTTTCACGACTTATAAGCAATTGGTTTAGATAATCTATATGAGACATTTCTGAGATGACTATTTCAGTGGGAGTTTGGAAATTTATTATTGTGCATGACCGAAACCAATTGGGTCCAAAAGGAGGGCTGTAGACACTGTGGTTACAGTTTGAAGTTGGCATTCAAAACAGTTTGGGCGTCTGAAGGGTGGAACCTAGTTTTATTTTCTCAAAGAATTGGGCCAGGAATTGAGTCTCATTCTGTTTAGGTGTGGAACCAGAATTGAGATTTTTGAAAACCAATGTGACTAAAACCAAAGATTAACTGACAAATAATCATCAAATTTGGTTTGGGTTAAGAGAACCAAACCGAAGTTGGGTGACTTTCAAAAATTATATCAAAATCAAATTTTGTTTTTCTGAGAACTAGACCACAAACTAGATTCATGATTCCATTTATGTGTGGAACAACTAGAACTAAGATAGTTTTATGTTAGTTTTTGAGTAAAAATTGGAGATTTTCCCATAAAAGCGAATAACCTCCCAACACTAAAACCTATTAAATACCCAATTGTCTTTAAGGTATCACTCCAATTGTAACATAAACTTCAATGTACAATCTTTAGGCTTACACAAAACCTTATTCTACTAAACATTGAAAATAATAATCCCTTCCTACCACACAATAGGATGTCGAGCAACCAACAATCAAGAATCACCTTGAACATACTTGATATAAGGTAAAAAACCAATCTTTTCTTAGTTGGCATTTTTGTACAATATTTCACATCAACTTATGTAATTTTATATAATTGGATCTATATTTTGTAAGTATCATGGTGGGTATGGGCCAGGAGACTCTCATGGAAACCCAAAACCATGCAAGATTTATAAAGCAAGGTTGTTTGGCCAACTTTTCAATCAAGAGGTTTTACATGAGGCTTAAGATTGTCAAAATCACCTTCTACCATCATGCACACACTTGAACAAATGGGGATCCCACCCATCATGCACAAAACTCCAAATCTAGAGCCCAAATGTTTTGATATGTTTCACATATATCATAAACTCTAAAAGACTATGTATGAACTTAATTGGGCTTGGGGTACATAGTGAAACAAATTTATGACAAGCACAAGGCAATCTAGTGGGCACAAGTCAATGTAGGGGAATGCATGATTAAGGATGACTTCATCTAACTATAAGACATTGCTTACTTGGACCAAAAGCACAAAAGGGGATGTTGGCCATTACGCAAGAAACCCATCATTTATATTTAGTCATGGGTATATAGTCACATTAATGATGCTTTTTACTTCCAAGACATGGGTGAAATCAATGGGATCCAAATCCCCTTCACCATAAGGATCCACACACCTACACAACTACAAGCCATGCTCCAATTTGGTCACAATGGGGCTATTTATGTGGATGCTGCTTTTGGCACCAATGGCATGAAATACTAACTATTCACATTGATGATATTTGGTCTCCATTGCACTAGGGTGTTGGTTGCTTGGATCATCACAAGCTAGCAAAATTGTGCAAATTTGGTGGAGTGGTTGACGCCCCTATGTGCAAAGCTTATATTGAAGATGTTAGACTAAAAACCATCTTGTTTCATTGTGGATGATGCCCCACAAGAACTATGAGCATTACTATGAATTGTAGTTTGTTTCGATCTTTTGGTCTAATCTAATCATAAGTGTGGGGTTTGGCTCAAGTTGGGGATTGCATATGTTATAATGCAAGGATGTTATCTTTATGTTCACATTATGTGAATTCCAAGATTGTGTGGAGCTAAAAACATGTGCCAATTTTCCTTTGAACTTGGCGTGTGTTGAAAGCCTAATGCATATGATTTATGGAAAAAATCAAGGATGTGGAAGTGAGGTGTGCAATATTTGATTGCTTGTACACAATGATGTTCATGTCCATCAACCATTGAAAGACCATTGAATCTTTCAAGGCATATGGGAAAAAGAAGGTGGTGGAGTGCTTTGATACCCTTAAGCTTAGTGATGCATGGACCAAATATTTTGGGGCTTACCATTGCCAACTTGGTACATATGTCCATCACTTTCAAAAAAAAATTTCATTTTTGGTACAAAATGGAATATAATTTGTTTCAAACTTAGGTCATTTATTCCAATTACAACCTAGAGTTTATATGCATTATAGATCTCCATGCAAAGCTATGGATGGTAGGCCTTCATCAAGTGCCACACTCAAATAAAATAACCCAAGCCAAATAAAATCTTACCATGGAGATTTGAAATAATGGTTTTCTTTTGAAACAAATGGTCTTAGGGGGTGTTGCATTGACTAGTTGGTGTGGAGGCTAATTAAAACCACGGCATGGCACTGTATGCACCAAGCAAGGTGAATGCACACTACAATGTACACAATTTGAAGGAAATTTGAAATTACATATAGTATTAAAAGTAGCAACATGTAAGATTTCACTCATTTTGAATTTTTTTTAAATCACATATAAATGATTCGGTCTTCAAAAAAAAATTTAATCACAAGAATCATGAATATGAAACTGAATCATAGTTGTACATTTGTGTTAATGTACACCAATAGTTTTATAACGGTTTTTTAAAAACCCCCATTTGACAACAATTTTCCATTTTTTTAAAAATTCAAAACTTCATGTTACTTTTATCAAATGATTAAAAAAACATTTAGCCCAAGTAAATTTTCAATGGAAAAACATTTTTCAACTTTAAAAAATCATAATCATCAACATTATCACACCATAATTTACTAATGAACATTTTTAAATTATTTTATCTAAATTCCACAACCTTAAGAAAATTGAAATACTACTCGAAATTTTGGGTTTTGCAATTGTTGCATGCAACTAAAATTCAGTTACATGCGACACATGCAACTGCAAATTTGTGTAGTTGCATAAAACAAGTTGCATGGGACATGCAATTGCATGTGACATTACGTATGCAACATGTATATACGGTGTTAGTATACATGTTCATACATACATACCAATCCAATGTAGTTGCACCTTATGTGCAACTTTCCTTGCAACTACATACAACTAAT
>Ga0116229_10013378_pt1 | contig 11611 bp, 15 predicted proteins | sample S1TSphgellanicum_3_FD_87313 | JGI IMG/M metagenome (GOLD analysis project Ga0116229, IMG submission 87313) | Host-associated microbial communities from peat moss isolated from Minnesota, USA - S1T2_Fc - Sphagnum magellanicum MG | ecosystem: Host-associated > Plants > Peat moss > Unclassified... | reverse complement strand
TGGGTCTGATCGCTATCGCAGCGATAGGTGCGGCCGGGCGCGATGATGCGGATCGGCGGCGCCTGGCTCATCATGGTGCGCACCTGGACGGGCGAGGTGTGGGTGCGCAGCACCTTGCGCTCCCCGTTTTCGTCGGGGGCGAAGAAGAAGGTGTCGTGCATCTCCCGCGCCGGATGTTTGGGCGGGAAGTTCAGGGCGGTGAAGTTGTGGAAGTCGTCTTCGATGTCGGGGCCTTCCGCCACGGCGAAACCCAACTCGGCGAAGATGGCGATCATCTCGTCCATCACCCGCATCGTAGGATGCAGCGAGCCGCGCCGGCGCGGGGGCGGCGGGAGGGTCAGATCAAGCCGCTCGGCCTGAAGCAGGGCCTCAAGCGCCGCAGCGTCCAGAGTCGCGCGCCGCTCCGCCAGGGCGGACTGCACCGCATCCCGCAGCGCATTGACCGCCGGCCCACGCTCGCGCCGTTCGTCGGGGCTCAGGCCCCCCATGGCCTTCAGGAGGGCTGAGACCGAGCCGGCCTTGCCCAGCGCCCCGACCCGCACCGCTTCGAGCGCGCCGAGGTCGGCGGCAGCGCCAATGGCGGAGAGGATATCAGCGCGGAGCGTCTCGAGATCGGACATGGTCGCGCGCCCCTTAAGCCAGGGCGGCGCGGACCTGGTCGGCGATGGCTTTGAAGGCGGTGGGATCGGCGCCGGCGATGTCGGCCAGCACCTTGCGGTCCAGTTCGATGCCCGCCAGGCTCAGGCCATGGATGAACTGAGAGTAGGTGAAACCCTCGATCCGCGCGGCGGCGTTGATCCGTTGAATCCACAGCGAGCGGAAGTTACGCTTATTCACCTTGCGGTCGCGGTAGGCGTATTGCCCCGCCTTATCCACCGCCGCCTTGGCGGTGCGGATGGTGTTCTTGCGGCGGCCGTAGAAGCCTTTCGCCTGCTCAAGAACCTTCTTGTGTCTCGCGTGGGTGGTCACACCCCTTTTGACGCGCGCCATATCAAATCACCTGTGTTTGGGAATAGGGTCGGTTTGTGTCGATCAGCCGTAAGGCATGAAGGACTTGACGGTCTTGGCGTCAGAGTCGTTCAAAACCTTGGTTCCGCGATTGGTGCGGATGTACTTGGCGTTGTGACTGATCAAACGGTGCCGCTTGCCGGCGACGCCGGCCTTGACCTTACCCGTCGCAGTGATCTTGAAGCGCTTTTTGGCGCCCGACTTGGTCTTCAACTTCGGCATTTTGCTGCGGACCGATAAAGGCCCGTCCTCTGATAGAGCAAATCGAACCGCCATGGCATGCCATTGGCCAGGCGATCCGGGAGCCGTACGATCCAAAGATCGAACATCTCCGGGAAGCCGGCGGTTCTAGTGCGAAACCGCCGGCGAGGCAACCTCCGTCGCAACAACACCCAAAGCGAACCGCCCCCGACCAAGGCCGAGGGCGTCGCGCTTCTTAAAAATCATAAGCGAACTGAATCTTGAATAGCGCCGGCGCCACGAGTTGCCCCGCGGTTCCCTCTATCGCCAAGCTCGGGGCCGAGTTGACGTGCTGGTAGAGCGGGATGGCCACATCGGCGTAGACGCGGACCTTAGGCGTGAGGCGCATATCGACGCCCGGCGCGATCAGGACCCGCTCATAGCCGGAGTTCAGGGGATCGGCTTCCGGGCCGGTATCGTGGAGCCGCCAGCTATTTAGCACCTGAACCACCGGCGCCACCTTGGCGAACGGCCCGACCTTGCCGAAGTCGTAGGTCAGCCCAAACGCGCTATCGAACTCATTGCCCGGCCGATAGCCGTCGCGGGTCATGAAGGCCGCCTGATATCGCCCCTGTACGAAGTAGGAGAGGGTATTGGCCGCGTTCAGGCGCCCGACATGGTAGCCGCCGACCATGATGTCCGTGCTGCCGGTGCCCGGCAGGCTATCCCGGTCGAACTCATATCCCCCCAGCGGCCCAATCGGTCCGGTATAGTTTCCGGTCGGGAGCTTGAAGCCGAGGCTGATCCCGGTGGACTGGTCCGCGGAGAAGCCGGTGTACGTGCCCGTGACCTGAAGGTCGCCGAGATCGGTCAGCCGCCCGGTATAGACCGAGCCCGCCGCGCCAAAAACTGTCCCGTCGTCGGTGGTGGTCAAGGCCCGCTGGTAGGTCGGCAGCTCGGCCATGACGGTCCAGGACCGATTGATCACGTACTGAGCGCCGACCGTATAAAAGCTGGTGTCGATCTGCTTGTCGCCGTTGTCGGCGGCGGCGCCTTTCGACGAGCCCTCCCAGTTCTGGTTCTGGTCCATATAGCTGTACCGAAACCAGGCCGACCAGCCGCTGTCAGAGTTGTTGGGCATGAAGCTGCCCGCGCCGACGTCGAAAATTCCGCATCCGCAAGCGCAGGCCGAGGCCATGCTGGAGGCGGCGAGAGAGAGGCTCGCGCCAAGCGCGAGTGCGGCCGCGATGCGGCCTTGGCTGATGAAAGTCATGGATGTCCCCAATTGATCTGGCCGCGCCCTCCACAACAGGGATGGGGGCGGCGTGAAGCGTTGCGCGGCCAAGCCGCGGCGTGACGAGATCAAACGGAGCGTGGGGGCCCTTGAGACGGCGGCGGAGGCGCGGCGAGGCCGCGACCAGGAACGAGATCGCCCCACCGATCCATGGCGGGCGCGAGGTAGACGAGACCCACCCCCGCGCTCACCACAAACGATGCCGGCGGCGTATTGGCGACATGGCCGGAGAAGGCGCAAGGCGCGTCGGTGGTCGATTTTTTGCCATGGATCGGGTCTGACTTGCCCGATAGATCGAGCGGGCCATGGCCGGTGCAGATCACCAGCGGGAACGAGCCCCGGGTCTCAGCGACCATGAAGCCGGACGGAATGAGAACCTTGAGCGCAACCGCGACCAGGGCCAGGACAGCGAGTCCGAGCCTTAGTCTCCGGAAGGGATGAGAGTGAGCGCCCACGGCCCTTGCGTACAGCGGCGCTAGAAAATGTCTACTAGGCCAAAATGTCTACGGGATTGTCGGGGGTCGAGCCGTTAGGGCGCCGCTGAAACGCAGCGGCTCGACGTCGCGCGAAATGGGCTTCAACGTCTTCGTGCAATACGGCCGGCCGCATATCGTCAAGCGCTTCACGAACCTTGCCCCTGAACCATTTGTCGTGGGTTTGCGGATCGGTCTCAAAATCAGATGGCAAAGCGCGCTGCTCGGCGACGCGCGTATACAAGATACTCAATCGTGTTCGAGGGGCCATACGAGAGGGTTGGTGATTGCAGCGGACGCGTTTTCCGCGCTCTCACGCGGCCCCTCCGACGGCGGAGTTTATCCTCGGGCCGGCCTTCGGCCAGACCCGGGGCCGCCACCTCCCCACGCTTCGCGCAGGGAGTACGGCGGAGCCGAGTGGAACAGACGCACGATCTATAGGCATCGGGCGAATGTTAGAACCTAGACCAGAACGCAGAGGTTGTCCTACCGCGGCGCCAGGATCATGATCATCTGCTTGCCTTCCATGCGAGGCTCGTACTCGACCTTGGCCACGGGCTCAAAGTCGGTCTTGACCTGCTGGAGCAGCTTCATGCCCAGTTCGGGGTGAGCGAGTTCACGGCCGCGGAAGCGAAGGGTGACCTTGACCTTGTCGCCTTCGTCGAAGAAGCGATGCATCGCCTTGGCCTTCACATCGTAGTCGTGCGTATCGATGTTGGGCCGAAGCTTGATCTCTTTGATCTCGACAACTTTTTGCCGCTTGCGCGCTTCGTTCTTTTTCTTCTGCTCTTGGAACTTGTATTTTCCATAGTCCAAGATTTTGCAGACGGGGGGATCGGAATTCGGCGAAACCTCCACCAGGTCGAGGCCGGCTTCTTCGGCGGCTTCGATCGCGGCGGCTGTCGGCATGATCCCCTGCTTCTCGCCGTTGGCGTCGATCAGCAGGACCCGCGGCACGCGAATCTCATCATTGATACGCGGCCCGTCTTTGGGGGTCGGCGGCGCTTGCATAGGACGGCGAATAGGCGTGGTCTCCTTGACCGTTGATAGGCGTTTAGCTGAGGAATATGACGCGAAAAGCGATTCGACGCTAGAACCTCGCAGCCACAGTCCGACGTATATGGTCAAGAAATAAAGCCAATCAAGCGCCGCCGCGGGATAGATTTGAGCCCTTTAAAAGATAGCGTCGGTCAGCATTTTTTGAGCCTCGGCGCCACGGTCGCCGGATCGCAAAGGCGCAGCAGGCGGCGACGCCCTTCAAAAGCCATGGACAAGCTGCGCTCAGCCAAGTCTAGTCGGGTTCAGGTTTTGCTTTAGGATCGCAATATGACCGACCGCCGCGACTTTATGACGGCCTCTCTGTTGGCGCCCGCCCTGTTGGCGGCTGGCGCGAGGCGGGCGGCAGCCCAGACACGCCCGTCGGCCAAGCTCGAGTTACCTTGCGTGGTCTCGACCTGGGATTTCGGCATCGCCGCCAACCAAGCGGCCTGGGCTGTGCTCTCCAAGGGCGGCCGGGCGCTGGACGCCGTCGAGGCTGGCGCTCGCATTCCCGAAGCGGACTTGAAGAACCATAGCGTCGGCCGCGCCGGCTATCCCGACCGCGACGGCCACGTAACGCTGGATTCCAGCATTATGGACGAGCATGGCGACTGCGGCGCCGTGGCGGCGATCGAGCATATCGCCCATCCGATCTCGGTGGCGCGCCTGGTGATGGAGCGCACGCCCCACGTCCTGCTGGTCGGCGAGGGCGCGACCCAGTTCGCCATCGAACAGGGCTTTCCTCGCGAAGAACTGCTGACGCCGGAGTCCAAAGCCGCGTGGCTGGAGTGGCTGAAGACGGCCAAATACCAACCGGTCGCGAACAGCGAGGTCCAGACCTACGGCCACGGGACTTCGCTCGGCACGCCGGGCGGCAAGACTAATCACGACACCATCGGCATGCTGGCGCTCGACGCGGCGGGAAACATCTCCGGCGCCTGCACCACGAGCGGCATGGCGTGGAAGCTGCGCGGTCGCGTCGGCGACAGCCCGATCATCGGCGCGGGTCTTTATGTCGATAACGAGGTCGGCGGCGCTACCTCCACCGGTGTCGGCGAGGAGGTGATCCGCAACTGCGGCAGCTTCCTCGTGGTCGAACTCATGCGCCAAGGCCGCTCGCCCCAGGCCGCCTGCGAGGAGGCCGTGGCCCGCATCCTGAAGCGCAAACCGCAAGCCAAAGACCTCCAGGTCGGCTTCCTAGCCATCAACAAACGCGGCGAGGTCGGCGCCTGGGCGATCCAGAGCGGCTTCAGCTATGCGCTCTGCGACGCGCGCAAGCAGGACGCGTTGCTGCCGAGCGGGAGTGTGTATTGATGGCCGCGCTGCAGACTTGCGAGCTGTGACCCCTTCGAAATAGCGGGCGTAGTGGCCGACAACCCTTTTGCGAAAGAGCCCGCAAATCGTGTCATGGCTCTGTTCGTAGACGGCGCCCTTCCCTCAGATGCGCTGGAGGGCGCAACGGGTCTTCAGACCGAAGAGGTTCGCTTGGGCAGGCGAGAGCTCTTCGTATTTTACCCGAATGGCATGGCGAAAACGCGCCTGCGGCTGCCGAGCGAGCGCACAGGTACGGCCCGGAACATGAATACCCTGGCGAAGCTCGCCGAACGCGCCGCAGCCCTCGCCTAATTCGGCAGGCTGTAGTGGAAGACATAGTCATGCTTCCCGCCGAGAACGATGATCTCCATCGTCCCTGAAAGACCCGTCAGGCCATCGACGCCCGACCCAGGGACGACAGACACGGACAACGATTGACCGTCCTTGGTCATCGAACCGTTCTGTTGCATCGCGAAGGCGCCGTACCGTCCCGCAAGCGTTCCCGTCACGCGCTCCATAGCGACATAGGCCGCGGACCCGTTCGCGGCATTGCGGACAGCAAGCATCTGCCCCGAGCTGGTCGCCTCCAAATCGCCGTGAAAGACCTTGTCGAAGGTCATGCTGCTGATCGGTGCGTCGGCAGGTCCGATGGGCGTGAGCTTAACGTCAAAGCTACCCGTGGCCTTGTGCGTCTCCATAGGCTTGACTGTCTCCGCGTAAATGGGGCCAGCCCCGAAGATCACAATCGCCGCAAAGGCGAAAACTATTCGGACGAGATGACCGCACTTCATAACGCGTATCTGCCGCCACCAAATCGCGATTGCAACGCTGATGCGGGACGCCGACATGGGACGGCTTTGGGATTGAGAAGGCGAGCAACGGCTAAGCAATAGGATCTTCCTAATTGCGACCGCCTCTCAATTGCACTTACAGAACATCAAATGTTTATTGATCAACCGCCCCTTAAGATTTGTTTCAAGTTTGTCAAGTGAGATGGACGTCTAGATTCCCTCTTGCAACGGTTAGGTATTTTTGGGAATCCTCACGTCAGCGCATTTTTAGTGCGTGTTAGGGAAGGATGATCGATGTCTTCGGAACGTGTTATTTCGACGAGGCGGGCGATCTTGATGGCGGCGGCTGGCCTGCCGGTCATCGGCGCCATGTTGCTGCCGAAGCAAGCAGAAGCGGCAGGGACAACGCCTCAGGCCGCCGTCAAGTATCGGCCACAGCCGAACGGCGCCGCTCGCTGCGGCTTATGTAACTACTTCATCCCCGGCGCATCGCCGACGGCGGCAGGCCAGTGCAAGGTCGTGGCCGGGTCAATTTCGCCGACCGGCTGGTGCCAACTCTTTGCGGCCAAGCACAGCTAAGATTAGGCCGTCCGCCGGCTTTTGTCGGCTTTGCAGGATCAGCCCGCGCCGTTCATCGGCGCGGGCTTCTTTTTGCGTTGTGCGTGGAGCGTTCTGCGTGCTTCGAACAAACTGGGGCTTGGCCCCCTACCCTACTCCGAAAAGGCGTAGTGGTGGAGAACGGCCCAGGCGTGCCAATCGTCGATCACCGTACCGGTGAGGAGGATGCCGATGCCGCCGACGAAAGGCGTCAGCACGGCGAACCACCAGGCCCAGCGGTGGATGGATTCCATGGAGGCGTTGAAGCCCATGGTCCAGCGCCAGAACAGGGCGGCGCGCTCCGACGCCGTGCCGCGGTCTGTGATCTGCTCCAGCTCACGCTCCCCGCCGTAGCGGCTGACCGCCAGAATGGTCGCGCCATGCATGGCGAACAGCAGGGTCGAACCGTAGAGGAAGACGATCGAGAGGCAGTGGAAGGGGTTGTAGAACAGGTTGCCATAGCGGATCGAAAAGGAGCCGACCCAGTCCAGATGCGGGAAGATGCCGAACGGAACCGCCTCGCTCCAGCTGCCCATCAAGATCGGACGGATGAAGCCCAGCACCACACACAGCCAGATGGCGGCGGCGAAGGCCCAGGCGACGTGGGTGCCGAGCCCCAACGCCTTGGCGCGGGTATAGGTCCTGACCCACCACAGAATGAGCGAGGTCGTCATGCAGAAGCCGGCGATCAACCACCAGCCGCCATGCTCAAGCGGCGGCATGATCTGAAGCCCATATTCCGGGCCCGGCGGCTGGAGCGACAGCCAGGGCAGCTGGCGCAGGAACTCCGCCGGGTTCCAGCCGACCGAGGCCCACATGTTCAGGCCGATGATCTCAAAGGCCAGGAAGCCAAAGATCAGGGCCAAGACGCCGAGCGTGCCGAGATAGATCGGGCCGATCTGGGCGTTGCCGATCCAGCCCAGCACCTTGGAAAAGCCCGGCGTTCCGTCGCGGGGGAACTGGCCCGCCGGCAGGGCGACGCCCAGTTCGGCGGGGCCGCGCACCTGCACCTGAGTGAGTATGTTCTGATAACCAGCCAAAGCCCGTCTCCTTCTTTCCGGCGCGCGTGGGCTTTTGGGAGCCTGGGCGCCAATCGTCCCTATGCGTCAGTTCTATGCGCGCCGGGGGCGCTCAGCCCCAGATCGGCAGATTGCGCCACCAGTTCCACCACTCGGGCCAGCCGAGCGACCAGACCGGACCGCTGATCACGATGCACACCGCACTCCAGAACACCGCCGAAAGAGCCAAGAGCAGGCCGACCCGGTGAATGCCGAGCGTCCCGACCGAGTAGCCCATGATGTCCCGGAAGAAGGTGTCTTCATGCTCGGGCGTCTTCACCTGCTCGCCCTTGCCAGGGTTGACCGCCGACAGGATCAGGGACCCATGCAGCGACAGGGCGAAGGTAGTGGTGAAGAACAGCGACACCGCGATCATGTGTGCCGGATTATAGTGGAAGTTCAGATACTTGTAGCCGGTATTGGACACCCACTCCAGGTGACTGAAGATGCCATAGGGGAAGGCGTTGCCCCAGGCGCCCAGCAGAACCGGCCGGATCACCTCAAGGGTGAAATAGGCGAAGATGGCCATACCGAAGGCGAACGGCACGTGCAGGCCAATCCCAAGCTTGCGGGCGATTTCGGCTTCGCGCAGGGCCCAGGAGACGAAAGATCCCAAGGCGCAGACCGTGATGGCCTGCCAAAGGCCGCCCTCCCGCAGCGGCGCGAGCGCCAGGCCGTAAGAGACGTCAGGGGGAGAGATGTTGATGCGCCAGATGTTCCAGGTCGGCCCGATGGCCGCGCCGTAGATCACCAGCGCCGTGCCCAACACGGTGAAGATCAGCCCCGTCACGCCGAAGAAGCCGACGTAGAACGGTCCAACCCAGAAGTCGAAGAGGTCGCCGCCGAGCAGCGTTCCCCCCTGGACACGATATTTTCTTTCGAAGCTCAGCAGCGCCATCGGGGCCTCCGCCCATTTTTATGGTCGCGAGCCTTAATGCTCGCGGTTCGAAATTCGGGTCGCGGACGGCGGCTCAGATCTTTCGCCGCCCGCTTCCCAAGTTGCAATCGCCCAGTCGCGATTACAAAAGGTCGAGATCCTCTAACCGGCCACGACCGGCGCCTTAGCCGGTTCGCTCGTGACCAGTTGAGATGTCGTCGTTGGGTGTTTGACGCCCGGACCTTCAATCCAGTTGAACCGCGAGGTGCTCAGCAGGATGAAGTGGATCAACAGAGCCAAGACGAACAAGAAGGCGAACAATCCCACCAGAACTCGGCGCGGATCGAACAGAAGCCAAACTTTCCACATGTCGTCTCTCCTTAGGCGAAGTGGTTGAGAGCAGACTGGACGGCGAATTTCCCCGCCTCGGTCAGCTCTGCATACCCATGAACACTTGGGAACCACGGCCGCCAGAACCACACTAGGATGTGGGCCACGATCGCGACCAAGGTAAAGGCGATGAAGCTCCCCATGAAAATGGTGTGGAACTCCTTCGCTTCGGCCTCTGTCAGGCCGGATAGGCTTGCGCCCTCACTTACTGCCATTTGTCGTCCTCCAATCACGCCTTGACAGCGCCCTCTTCTCCGCAAGGCGCGCAGCCTCTTTCAGAGATCACGATCACAGCGCTTAGCGGCCGCTACAGAGCCGCCCCCGCCGATATTCGAATCAGAGCGACAGGAATCTAGGCGTCGTACATCGGCCAAGGCCTGCCACCGGTAAGGCGCTAGACTCGCCAGCCCCTCATCAAGTGTCAATTTACTTAGACATTGCTAACTGTCAATATTATTGTTCAGCTCTACAGCGAGCCGCCTCTCCAAGACCGCGGCCGGAGGGCCAGAATGCGCGCGCCATTTCCGAAAAGCCGTTCTAGGACAATGGATTTCTCTGCGCCTAGCACCGCCGCACAGATTAGCGGAGATCGCAAATGTCCAATATTTTAGACGTCTTATTAACTTGACAGTTTGGCAAGGACGACCCTAGGCTCCGAACGGTCAAGCGAAATTCGCCTGCCGAAGACATCTCGTGGACCCTGCAATGAACCCCGCAGCGACGCACCTCATCGCCCCCCCGCCTACGGTCTCGTTATCGCCCCCCTCATTGTCATCAGGGGGGATCACGCAGCGCCTTTTCGCCCTGTTCGATGACTGGTGCGAAGTGGTGGCGCCGTGCCCCTGGAGCGCAACTGCGGGGCGACGCGCCATCCACGCCCACCCCACAATCCCGTCTCGTCCTTAAGTCCCCTCGCTGGGAGAGCGCCCGATGCCGCACAACGCCTTCTTCGCCGGAACCTTCGACCTAACGTCGCTCGTGTTCGGCAGCTTCGTCCTCTTCTTCGCCGGCCTTCTTATCTATCTGCGTCGAGAAGATCGGCGCGAGGGCTATCCGCTGGAGGATGACGTCACGGGTCGCACGGAAGCCTTGGGCGGCCTATTCTTCACCGCCCAGCCGAAGTCTTTTATCCTCGATGGCGGTCGAGCGACGGTTCTGAAGCCCAACAGCGCCCGCGACAGCCGCGATATCGCGGCGGACCGGACATCGGCCGCCCCGGGCTCGCCCTTAAAACCCAGGGGCGACGGCATGACGGCGGGCATTGGCCCCGGCGCCTTCGCTCAACGGGCGCGCGCGCCAGATATGATGTCCCACGGCGGCCCCAAGATCGTGCCCCTGCGCGTGGCGACCGACTTCTCCATCGCCAAGGGCGACGCGGATCCGCGCGGCATGAGCGTGACCGGCGCTGATGGCGTCGTGGCCGGCGTGGTCGGCGACGTTTGGGTCGACAAGGCCGAAGTCATGATCCGCTATCTTGAGGTCAAGCTGTCCGCCACCGCTCAAAGCGTCCTGCTACCGATGACGATGGCCGTGATCCACAAGGGTCGGGGCGTTGTGAAGGTCGACGCCATCTTGGCCTCCCAGTTCGCCGGCGTGCCGAAACTGTCGAGCCCCAACCAGATCACCCTCGACGAAGAAGAGCGCGTCGTCGCCTATTACGGCGGCGGCTACCTCTACGCGACCCCAGCGCGTTTGGAGCCCTTGATATGAGCGAGCATGATTTCGAGCCGGTGCGCGGACTGCCCGGCGTTCCGCCAGAAGGCGAAACCATACTTTGGCAGGGCGCGCCGCGGTGGTTCGATCTGGCGACCGAAGCCTTCCACGTCCGCGCGGTATCGGCCTATTTCGCCGCCATGCTGGCCTGGCGCACCGGGGATGCAGTGGTGCATGGCCAAGCCGCCGCCACCGCCATCATGTCCGCCTTATCGGTAACGCCCCTGGCCGCCGCAGCCGTGGGTCTCCTCGCCGGTCTGGCTTGGCTGAACAGCCGAACCACCGTCTACACCATCACCAATAAGCGCGTGGTGATGCGGTTTGGGGCGGCCGTGCCCAAGGCGATCAACATCCCCTTTGGCATTATCGAGACCGCCGCGCTGAAAGCGGGTCCCAACGGCGCGGGCGATCTGGCCCTGGCGCTGAAGGCGCCCAACCGCTTGGCTCTCCTGCATATCTGGCCCCACGCCCGCCCCTGGCGCGTAGCGGCGCCGCAGCCGACCTTGCGCGCGCTTCCAAACGCCTCCGCGGCGGCCGCCCTGCTCGCCAGCGCCATGCAGGCCGAGGTCCTGATCGCCTTGGTGCGGCCCGTGGAGCTCGCCGGCGCCGCGCCGCCAAGAGCGTTGACACCCACAACCGTCGCCTTGGCTTAAGATACGGGAGCGATCTGAATGAGCGCCTTAGACACTGAGCCCTTCCCTAGATTCGCCCTGATCTCGGCCGGCGCCCTGGCCGGGCTGGCGCTGATCGGCACGACGGCGGTGCGGTTGGCCCGCCTGTCAGCCCCAGAAACGCCCGTGGCCACAGCCTTGGCGGAGGCTCCGGTCGCGTCTGTGGACCTCAGGTTCATGGATCAGACGGACGGATCGATCCGGATC
>Ga0116229_10013376_pt1 | contig 11612 bp, 11 predicted proteins | sample S1TSphgellanicum_3_FD_87313 | JGI IMG/M metagenome (GOLD analysis project Ga0116229, IMG submission 87313) | Host-associated microbial communities from peat moss isolated from Minnesota, USA - S1T2_Fc - Sphagnum magellanicum MG | ecosystem: Host-associated > Plants > Peat moss > Unclassified... | reverse complement strand
GCTCAAGCCTGCCTCGACAAGGCCCCCAAGGTCGTCATCGGCGGCACCGGCGTCAGCAGCCCCGCCTTCGTCGACAACAAGGAATACCGCGAATACTTGTATACGACGTTCCACGCCGGCGTCACCGACATGGAAAGCGCCGCCGTGGCCCAGGTTGCGTACCGCAACGAGATCCCGTTCATCGTCTTCCGCAGCCTCTCCGATCTCGCCGGCGGCGACGCCAGCACGAATCAGATGAGTACCTTCATGCAGCTGGCCGCCGACAACTCCGCCACGGTTGTCACCGCCTTCATGCGCGCCCTCCACTAGCCATCGCCCACCCGGACGATCTCAACTCCCGGCGAGAACCTTCATCAAGCGGTACGTGAACTCGACATCCTGATCGAAGACCCGCACTGAAATCCGCTCATCTCTACCGTGGGCGCGCGCATCGTCCAAGTCATCGAACATGGCGTCGATCCCGTAGCTCGGCATATCGATCGCCCGCGTGTAACGGCTGTCGCTTGCGCTTGGGGACATCTCCGGCAGCACGATGACCTCCGGCCAAAAACCGTGCACCACTTTCTCGACCTTGCTCACCAGCGACGGGGTGAGCGGTGATTCCGGGCTGGGCGTCGCAGGCGTGATGGTGCTGAACGTGACGAGTGGGTCGGCCATCACGCTCTGCAGCGCCGCCTGGACCGATTCCGGTGATTCGCCCGGAATGACTCGACACTGCAGACTGGCCCGGGCACGCTGCGGCAAGGCATTCTCGGCATGACCGCCGTCGATCTGCGTTGCCGTGCAGGTAGTACGCAGCATGATGCCGGTCTCCACGACAGCCGATAATCGCTCGATAGCCGCCTGATCATCGCTCCCATGACCCACGGCGCGCATGTCAGCCTGGGTCTGCCCGCTTTCCAGCTCTGCGCGGCGTTCGAAATAATGCCGTGTGGTGTCGGTCAAATGGACCGGGAAGCGGTATTGCGACAGGCGCGTCAGCGCGGCCGCCAACCGGTAGATCGGATTGTCGGCGGTCGGCCGGGAGCTGTGCCCGCCCTTGTCGGTGGCTTCGACGCCAAACGTCAGGACATACTTCTCGCTGGTCTGGACAGCCACATAGAGCTTGCGGCCCTGCTTGATTCCCGCTTCGCCGCCATCGGGGTTGATCACCAAGCCCGCATCGATCAGGTCACGATGCGTTGCCAGCAACCACTTGACGCCATTGGCGTCGCCACCCGCCTCTTCGTCAGCGGTGAACGCCACGATCAGATCTCGCGCCGGTTGGAAGCCCTCACGTTTCAGCCGCATCAACGCCAACGTCATGGCCACATCCTGGCCCTTCATGTCGATGACGCCGCGGCCGTACAGCCAGCCATCCTGCTCCGTCAACTTGAACGGATCGAAATTCCAGTCCTCCCGCTTCGCCTCGACCACGTCGAGATGACCGATATACAGAAGAGGCCGCCCCTTCCCACGACCGCGCAGACGCACCACCAGGTTACCCTTGCTCGGATGCTCGGCAGGCGCCAGCAACGTGACGTCCTGCGGCGCGAAGCCCGCGGCGAGAAAGCGCGCCGCCAGCGCTTGGGCCGCCACGGTGGACCCGTGCGCATGCGTGCTGTTGATCTCCACCAGCTCGCGCAACATGTCAATCGCGGGCGAAGGCACATCCGCAGCCGCACCCGCCGCACCCAACCCCATCAGCCACAGGACCCCAGCGGAGCAGCATCGCGACACGGCTCTCTCCCGCGCACAACTATTCGTTCTTCTCGAGTTCACGTCTTGATCCAGGGCAGCAAGGTCGTTGGACAGTCACCGAATGGCTTACATTAGGCCACCGCGGCATTCGGGGCATCAAGCCTCAAAATCGGCCTGTTCACCCAGAAATGCCCGCGCGTGCCCTAATGCACCGCGCGATCGTTACGATACACGACGCCTTCCTTCATCACGAACACCGGATGCTCGGTGACATGAATGTCCGCCAGCGGATTGCCCTGCACCGCCACGATATCGGCATACTTTCCCGCCTCCAGCGTGCCGGTCTTGTCCAAGATACCCAACAGTTCCGCGCCGCCTGCGGTGCCGGCCATCAGTACCTGCGCCACCGGCAAACCATTCTTCGCCATCAAATAGAATTCGGTCGCGTTCTGGCCGTGAGGTTCGACACCCGCATCCGTGCCCATGGCCAACGGCACGCCGATCTTCACTGCGTGCTGGAACATCTGCTGAGCTTGCGCTGCGGCCGCCCGCGCCTTCTCTGCGATGGCCGGCGGAAATTGATCAAGACGCTGCCCCACCCAGTAGCCTGCAAATAGCGTCGCCACCAGGTACACGTGCTTCTTCTTCATCTCCAGCAGCGTATCGTCCTTGAGGAAGGTGCCATGCTCGATCGAGTCCACGCCCGCGGCAATCGCCATCTTGGCTGCCTTATCGCCGTGGCAGTGCGCCGCCACCTTGCGGTTCCAAGCATGCGCTTCCGAAACGATCGCATTCATTTCGTCCTGCGTCAGCTGCACATTATCAACAGGATCCGATAGCGACAGCACGCCGCCGGAGGGCATGAACTTGATGACATCCGCGCCATACTTGATTTGATAGCGCACCGCCGCGCGGCACTCTTCCGGCCCATTGCACACCCCCAAGATCGGACCCGCCACCGCGATGCGCTCCGGCGGCACCGGATCTTGATCCGCATGCCCACCCGTGGCGCCGATGGCATGGTTCGCCACCAACATACGCGGACCCGGAATCACCCCCGCCCTGATGGCATTGCGCAATCCCAGCGAGATCCAATCCGACGAGCCGAGATCGCGCACCGTGGTGATGCCCGCCTCCAGCGTGACCTTGGCAAAGCGCGCGCCGTACAAAGACTGTTCCGCCGGAAAGCGCATGATCCCCTCGTACCAATCCTCGTAGTATTTCCCGCTGGACTCATCGCTCAAGTGCACGTGCGCATCGATGAACCCCGGCAGCAAGGTCGCATCGCCAAGATCGATGACCATCGCACCGCCGGGGATGGCCGCATCGACGCCCACCGACTGAATTTTGTTGCCCGCCACGACGACCATGCCGTGCTCCACGAGCTTGCCCGACACCGAGTCGAACAGCCGGTCCGCTTTTATTACGACCGGCGCACCGACGCCGTCGGCCGACTCGCTCGGGCGAGTCATGCCGAGTACACCCAGAAGCCCGACAATCCCAGAAAGCAAGAAATTTTTATTCATGCGGCATTCTCGCACCATTGGAATGTGTAGGAAACAACCCCGACCGTACAGTCAAGCTATTCTGGGTCGCACCTATGGTATGGTTAGGTGACTTATGCCACGGATCAACTTCGTCGAGCTTCCAACCACCGATCTGTCCGCGTCGCGTCGCTTCTACAGCGATGCGTTTGGTTCGGCATTCACCGACTTCGGTCCGACCTATTCATGCACCATGACGGGCGATGTCGATATTGGACTTCAAGCGGATTCGACCGAAGCGACTCATGCACCGCTCGTGGTCATCGCAGTGGAAGACCTCGAAAAGGCGCTTGAAGCGGTCAAGCACGCAGGCGGCACGATAACGAAGCCGGTGTTCGCTTTCCCAGGCGGCCGGCGTTTTCACTTTCGCGATCCCAGCGGAAACGAACTCGCCGCGCTGAAAGTCGACTGACCACGGTAGGCATCGTAGCGCTTCGTCAAAACTCAAGCGTGCTTGCGCAATCCCACCGGAATCAACACCAACCCGAGCAGTTCGAACAACGCATGTGCGATCAGCGCCATGAGCGCCGCAGGAATCGCGCCGGTGAGGATGGTCGGAATATCGTTCAAGGACAGCCCCGACACGATCGGCGCACCATACCCTCCCGCCCCCACGAGCGCCGCCAAAGTCGCCGTGCCGATACTGACGATGGTCGCCGTCTTGATGCCCGCCAGCATGGTGGGGCTGGCGAGCGGCAGCACGATGCGGAACAGCACCTGTCGCCGGTTCAGACCGAATGCACGCGCATTCTCCAGATGCAACGGATCCACGCCGCGCACGCCCGTGAAGGTGTTGAGCACGACCGGCAATAGGCTGTACAGGCACAGTGCCGCCAGCGCCGGCTTGGTACCCACACCGAATACCGGAATCAAAAAACATAACAACGCCAGTGACGGAATCGTTTGCACCAGGGCGCTGATGATGAGGATGCCTTGTCCCGCCGCATGGAAGCGCACCGCGATGACCCCGAGCGGAATACCGACGATCAGCGAGAACAACAAGGCTACACCGACCAGCCACAGATGCTCACGCGTACGCTGCCAGATTTTCTGCGCCCCGCTCTCCGCCGCGGGCGGCGCCTTCCCCAAGAACTGCGAGGCCACCTTGGCGAAGCTCTCCTTCTGAATGTCGGCCTGCGCATTCATGTCTTGCATCGCCGTCTCGCTGATCGACCCCTCCAGCTTGCGCAGAATCGCCCACTCCCGCGGATGCTTGTCCACGAACGCCTTGCGAGCCACCCACACCGCTTGATACACGGGAAAATATCCCCGATCGTCATCCAGCAAGCGCAGATGGAATTTCTTGATCTTGGCGTCGGTCGAATACACATCGATGACGTCCACGGCATCATCGTTGATGGCCTGGAACGACAGGCTATGTTCCATGCGCGTCACCTTCTGCGGATCCGGATGCAGCTGATAGGCATCCACCATGCCCGGATAACCATCCTTGCGATCCATGAACTCGTAGCTGAAGGCCGCGCGCAAGGAGGACTGCACACGGTGCAGATCGCTGATCGTGTGCAGCTGATGCTCATCCGCAAAGCGCTCCTTCACCGCGATTGCATACGTATCGTTGAACCCCAGCGGCCCCGAAATCACCAAATCCATCGGGATCAGCGCCCGACGGATCTCATCCAGCGACTTCAATTGCGGTTGCTTCAAGATGGCTTCGGCCAGGGTTCCCGTGTAATCCGGGTACACGTCGATGGCGCCGCGCTTCAACGCCTCGAACAAAATCCCGGTGCTGCCCATGCCCAATTTACGGTCCACCGGCACCGACGACTCCGCCGCCATGCTCTGCGCCGCGATTTCGCCCAGGATGTAGCTCTCGGTGAAGATCTTGCCGCCCACCACGATGGCATCCGCCGCGCGGCCGACCGCCGGCAGCAACAACGTCGGCACCATCACCGCCAACGCCACCGCCCGCAACGCCCGAACCGCGCGCATCGCCCGCATCGCCCGCAACGTCGTCACGCGCGAGGTCCTGGCGCGCAACATCATCATCCGCAATGTCATCACGCCGCGACCGAGGCGGCGTCCGGCACGCCGCGCTGCGCATTGATGAATGACGTCACGAAGGCATCCGCCGGATGATGCAGCAAGTCGCCGAACGAGCCGCTCTGCACCACCTTGCCATCGTGCAGCAGCGTGAGCTGCTCGGCGAGAAAGGCCGCTTCGCCTAGATCGTGGGTCACCAACAAGACCGTCTTGTTGAGACGCTGGAAAATGGACTTGAGTTCTTGCTGCAGGCTGCGGCGAATCAGCGGATCGAGCGCCGCCATCGGCTCATCGAGCAACATCACATCCGGATCCATCATGGCCGCGCGCATGATGGCCACGCGCTGTTTCTGCCCGCCGCTGAGTTCCGCCGGGAATCGTGACAGCGCAGCCGCATCCAGATCCACCAGTTTGCTCAGCTCTTCGATGCGCGCATCGATCTTCTGCCGGCTCCAGCCGCGCAGCCTGGCGATCAACGACACATTGTTTCTGCCGCTGATGTGCGGGAACAATCCGCCATCCTGCGGCACGTAGCCGATGCGATCCGCCCATTGAGCGGGCGTGAACGAGGACAACGGCTGATCGTTGAGTTTGACGTAGCCCTTGTCCATGGGAATGAGTCCGAGCGTGATGCGCAACAGCGTGGTCTTGCCCGAGCCGCTCGAGCCGATCAAGGCATGCGTCGCCCCTTTGGCCACCGACACGTTCACGTCCGTGAGGGCCGGCCGGTGCTCGAAGGTCTTGAAAATATTTTGCAGCATCAACATGGCGGTGTCTCGAGTTCAGTTTCCACCGGCGTGCGCCCTTACGGCTGCGCGGCGATCACCGCGATTTCGATCTTGTAGTCCGTGCCGGCCAGCTGCGGGCTCGATACGGTGGCGCGCGCCGGCGTGGCGCCGGGAACCACCCACGACTCCCACACCGTGTTCATCTCGCCGAACGTCGCCATGTCGGTCAGCCAGATCGTAGCGCTCAACAAATACTTCTTATCCGTTCCCGCCTGGCTCAACAGCCGGTCGATATTCGCGAGAATCTCCTGGGTCTGGGCGGCAACGCCGGTGCCGCGCGCATTGCCCGCCACTTGTCCCGCGAGGTATACGGTCTTGTTATGAATGACGGCCTGCGACATGCGCGGTCCGCTCTCTATTCTCTCCACGGCCATGATCACTTCCTGCGTTTGCTCGAATTTCAAATACGGGCTATACGGTTCATTCGCCCGGATTGCAAGGTCCGCGGCAAAACTTGCTGTGTAAATATTGCAGTGCCGGAGAGAAGCATGGACTTGGGAATTCGCGGCCGCACGGCCATTGTATGTGCATCCAGCCAAGGCCTGGGTCGAGGTTGCGCACAAGCACTTGCCGAAGCCGGGGTGTCGGTGGTGATCAACGGACGCAACCAGAGCCTGCTCGAAGAAACGGCGCGGCATATACGCGAGTCCACCGGCGTCGACGTGACGCCCGTGATCGCCGACATCTCGACGCACGAAGGGCAGGCGGCGCTGCTCGCCGCATGTCCGACGCCGGACATCTTGATCAACAACAACGGCGGCCCGCCGTTTCGCGACTTTCGCGACTTGGATCGTGACGCGCTGTTGCAGGGCGTCACCATGAACATGGTGACCGCGATCGAGCTCGTGCAGAAAGTGATCGATCCCATGGTCGCGCGCGGTTTCGGCCGCATCGTCAACATCACTTCATCCAGCGTCAAGGCGCCGATCGCAGGCCTCGATCTGTCGAGTGGCGCGCGGGCCGGCTTGACGGCATTCCTGGCCGGTGTGGCGCGCAGTGTCGCCGCCGGCAACGTCACCATCAACAATTTGCTGCCCGGCAGTTTCGACACCGCCCGGCAGCAAGCCGGACGCAAAGCCGCCGCGCAGCGATCGAACATGTCCGAGGACGACGTGGCCAGGCAGACGTTGGCGAGGATTCCCGCCAAGCGGCTCGGCAACGCGGAAGAGTTTGGCCAAACCTGCGCCTTCCTGTGCAGCGTGCATGCCGGCTACATCACCGGTCAAAACGTACTCATCGACGGCGGCGCATTCAGCGGCGCGTTCTAGTGCGCCCGGCGCGCAGCTTCTGACCGTCGTGACCGCCGCACGCGCCCCTGATGATTTTACGGGAGCGATGTGTTAAGAACTGGCGATCCAATACACGGAGTGGATATGGCGGGGATGCGCTTGGAGCAACCAGCGATGAGCGGAGCGATGGGCGCCCGTCTTCTGCCCTTCATCGCGGGCTGACGCGCGTGCAGCGACGTACCAGCATGCCGCCGCCCCTGTTTGGTGCGCTGTTCGTGCCCTCCGGCATGTCCCAGGGCTTCGTCTCCGTGGCCTTGGGCTATGTGTTGTCGCACCATGGCGTTGGCGTGGCGGAGATCGCTGCACTCGTGAGCTTGCGGCTGCTGCCGGAGACCTGGTCGTTTCTCGCCGGACCCGTGATCGACTCCTGCCTCACCAGCGTGCGCTGGTACCTGATCGCGGTCGCCGGACTCGCGCTGTGCTTCCTGGGCTTTGCCTTCTACCCCTTGGACGCCGGCAACTCGGCGCTGCTCGGCGCACTGTGCCTCTCGAGCGGCATCACGGCGGTGTTGAGCACCAGCGCCGCATCCGCGGTTCTGCCCCTGACGACCACCGATGCGGTGCGCGGTGCCTGCGCCGGGTGGCGCCAAACCGGTTTTCTGGGCGGCATCGGCTTGGGCGGTGGCGGCGCTCTCTGGCTGACCACCCACGCCGGCGGACTGCGCACGGCCGCCCTGGTATCCGCAGCGATTTATCTCGTGTGCACGCTGCCATTCTGGATCGTGACGGTGCCCGCCGCAGCCCGTGGCACGAGCGTCGCCGCCGCTGCACGTGAGGCAGTCGTCGCATTGTGGACACTCCTGCGCACCCGCCCCGGCATACTCGCGGCCATCGCCGTCACGTTGCCCGCCGGCATCGGCGCGGCAGCGTATCTCATGCCGGCCGTGGCCGGTGATTGGCACGCGTCCGCCGACGTCGTTGCGACGGTGACGGGCGCATTGTCGGGGTTGGCGTGCATACCGGGTTGCATCTCATCCGGCTATATTTGCGACCGCTTTCCAAGAACCACGGTGTTCATGTGGTGCGCGCTGGCCGGCGCCGTGGCCGAAGGCGTCGTGACCTTGGCGCCGCACACCGCGACGGGCTTTGCCGCCATTGTGCTCGTGAACTCGGCGTTCACCGGTCTCGCCTACGGCAGCGTCACCGCGGTGATCTTCGAGCGGCTGCAAAGCGTGGGCGCCGCAACGGTCGCCGGCGTGCTCGGCGCACTGTCCAACGTCCCGGTCGTGGTGGTCACCTTGATCCTCGGTGCCGTGCAAAGCCGCTCCGGATCCATCGTCATGCTGCTGACCGAAGCGGGACTCGGTGTCGTCTCGGTCTTGTTGTACGGCCTGCTGATCATTGCCTGGCGACCGCGGGCCATCGCTCCCCTGCTGCAACCCGCTGTATCTTGAAACGCCCGCGATGAGGATGCTCGCGCACGCTTGCTTCGCGCTGGCCGCCTCGAATTGTTTCGCGGCTGATGCAGCCCTTACCCAGCCGCCACCGCCGCCATCCGGCATGGCAGGCCAGCTCATCGAGCACTACCACATGCAGAAGGTGCCGCAGGAAGGATGCTGGTTCAGCCTCTCCTATTCGAGCGATGACACGCTGGGCGGCGACGGCCTGCCGGCGCGCTATGCAGGTCGCGCGCATCCCGCGGGAAACGCCATCGTCGCGCTCGAAACGCCGCGCGATTTCTCCGCCCTGCATCGCTTGCAGACCGATGAGGTCTGGCATTTCTACGACGGCTCACCCATCGACATGCTGCTGCTCTACCCGGACGGGCATGGCCAGAAAATAACCTTGGGACCCAACGTGCTCGCCGGAGAGCTGCGGCAATTCACCGTGCCGCGCGGAGTCTGGCAGGGCTCGGCGCCGCATGCCCAGGCCGCGAACGCCTATTCGTTTTTCGCCGATCAGCTGGCGCCGGGATTCGACTACGCGGACTTCGAGATCGGTTATCGCGACGCGCTGCAACGCCAATATCCCGCCTTTGCGCACGACATCGAACGCCTCACCCGCGCCGAGTTCGCGCATTCCACGGCGCTAAGCGCCAAGGTTTTCTCCGAATCCGACATCACCGCACTCACCGCGTCGCCGGGCGTGACCTTGAAGGAATTGGTCGGCGAGAAATCCCCCCTGGCGACGACGCCGCGCCTGAGCGTGGCGCAATTCACGCTCGAGCCCGGCCGCAGTTCCGGCACGAGTTTCAATCATCACTCGCAGGAAGTATTCGTCGTGATCAGCGGCACCGGACTCGTCAAATTACCCGCGGGTTCCTCCCAGGCTGAAGCCACAAAGGTCGGCCCAGGCTCGACGGTCTTCATCCCCGCGATGCAGCCGCATTCCATCGAGGCCGGCCCGCACGACTCGCTGGTGTTCCTGGCCATTTCCGCGCCGGCCTTCACGCCGGAGGATTACGTATTGGTACAACCTTGACGATGGCCGCCGGTCCCATGACGCTCGAGGACTACATGGCCTTGAGCGGCCCGGCGCCGAACGCGCATCTCGCCTATGGCAGCGCCCCGTCGCAGTATGTGGAGTTATTCCTCCCGCCGGGAAGCGGACCCTTTCCGGTCGTGCTGCTGGTGCATGGCGGTTGCTGGTTGAAGGAATTCGAAGGCATCACGCAGATGCGCAACCTCGCCGGTGCCCTCATGGCGCAAGGCATCGCCACGTGGAACGTCGAGTACCGCCGGGTCGACGAGGACGGCGGCGGCTATCCCGGCACCTATCAAGACGTCACGGCCGCGCTCGATCTGCTCGTCGCACAAGCGCCGGTACATCATCTCGACATTCGCCGCCTGGTCGCCATGGGGCACTCCGCCGGCGGCCATCTCGTGCAATGGCTTGCCGGGCGCACGGTATTACCGCCGTCGAGCCCGCTGTATCGAGCACATCCGTTCCCTCTCAAACACGTCATCGCGCTCGGCAGCCTCCCTGACTTGCGCGCTGGAGCAAGCAGCCTGAAGAGCACCTGGGGCGTCGAGCCGGCCCAGCTCACCGGACTTCCCAGCGCCGAGCGACCGGATGTCTATTCAGACACCAGCCCCGCCGAGCTCATGCCCAACGGCAGCACTACGGTGCTCATCAATGGCGCGCTCGATACGATATCGTCGCCGCAAGCGGCGGCCGACTACGCCGCGCGCGCCCGCCAAGCCGGCGACCAGGTTTCAACCTTGCTGCTGCCGCAGGCCACCCACTACGACGAAGTGGCCGCGTGCTCTCCCGCCTGGGCAATGATCCTGCCCGTGATTCTCACCGCATTGGGAGTCATCGCGCACCAGTAGCCGCCCGGGCAGGACGCCTCCGGGCAGTGCGCGCGCAGCCGGCCGCACAAAAGAATAGGGCCGCGAAGCGGCCCGTCAAAATTCAATTTTTATTATCTTTTAGGTAGCTACCACTCAAAGCCATCGCTTTTTTTTGCTGCAGCGGCCGCGCATGTCCACAACTCCGCCCGTAGAGAGATGCTAATCCAGCGCCGACGCCAAAATGCCTCAGCGTCGGGTTAAAAGTGCAAATTGCGAGCTGCCCTGCAATCCCGAATTCAATAAGTAAACCAGATTGCCCGCCATCATTTCACGTTTCGCCAACTCACACCGACTCCGCCAGCACCCGCAACGCCGCTGCCGGGTCCGGCACGATCCGGTACAAGGATCGTTGCGCCTCGCTCATGAAGCCCGTGGCAATGAGATGCGATAGCAGCGCCTCGAGCGGCTGGAAGAAACCCTTGACGTCGATGACGATCAGCGCATGCTGCACCATCGCCATGCGCTTCATGGTCAATACCTCGAGGAATTCATCCAGCGTACCCGTCCCTCCCGGCAGCACGATCGCGCCCGTGCTGAGATCCAGCATTCGCAGCTTGCGCTCCGCCAAATCCCGTACCGGTTCGAAGCGCGTCAAGCCTTTGTGCAGCCGCTCCGCCGACCCCAGCGACGGCGGCGCGATTCCAATGACCTTACCGCCGCGCGCCAGCGCCGCATCCGCCAGGATGCCCATGCAGCCATCGCAGCTGCCCCCGTAGACCACGTCGAATTTCGCATCGGCCAACAAGGTTCCCAACTCCCGCGCGGCAGCCGCGTATGCGGGATTGTTGCCCGGCCAGGAACCACAAAACACGCTCACGCCGCGCGGTGGCGCCGTCGATTTTTCCATGCGCCATGTTCACGGATGCTGATGGCGTTAGCAACAATTTGGTGCGCGCCTTAGACTCGGCGAGGATCAGGGTCATCGAAGGTCCGTCTGGGTGCGTCCATCGTGCGTCTTTTATTTCAGTAGGGTGCGATGGGCGTGACGCCATTCGCCGTGGTCGGAGGGCTGGCGGG
>Ga0116229_10013375_pt1 | contig 11614 bp, 12 predicted proteins | sample S1TSphgellanicum_3_FD_87313 | JGI IMG/M metagenome (GOLD analysis project Ga0116229, IMG submission 87313) | Host-associated microbial communities from peat moss isolated from Minnesota, USA - S1T2_Fc - Sphagnum magellanicum MG | ecosystem: Host-associated > Plants > Peat moss > Unclassified... | reverse complement strand
TGGTCATTTGTTGAGTCAGCTTTTGGCAAAGATGGATATTTCAAAATAGCCTAAAGTGGCTATTCATTTTTTGTAGAAATAAGTTAAAGTGGCACCCAGTAATTTTTTTAAGTAAGTCTAACTGGCACCCACCAAAACATCCAGTGCAGAATGTGGCTCCAAGACTGAAAACGAAGGAGAAACAAACTGGAGAATGTGGGCTCAAAAGGAAAGAGAAACAAAGACACTAGAAATGACATTGTTTCAAAACTTCAAACCTAAAAACTAAACACAATCTGTAAACACACTTTGAGGGGGAGATGAACCCCAGTCTGATATCAGACTTTGCCCAATGCAACTCAAAGTTTCACCCACCACACCCAAGTGTTAATAAACTTCATAAAAAACCAAGCATAATCACTAGACTTGTCCGGGTCATGGAAATAGGAACACTCGAGTTTTGTGCTATGAAAAGAATAGAACTTACTAAGCACAACACCAATCTGAACTTTTTGATCTTTCCAAGTTGTAATTGCCTCCTTATAATGAAAGCTTTCTTGAGTATAAAACTTTTGTGCAAACATGTAGAGAGTTGTGTCCAAATGCAAACCCAACCTATTGCGCAACTTATCCTTCATGAATGCAAGTGTGGAAAAAGTCTGTTCGTCTTCTACAAATCCGAGCATGGACACCACTACAATCTCAACCAACTTTAAGTACTTACTCAGTCGTTGAGTGAGTAAAACATTATTACTAATTGTGATCCACAACTTGGTCACTAGATTAGTATCAAAAGGTTTAGCCATAGCTTTTGGCGCCTATGTTTTCATGGTGAGCTTAAATATGCACATTTGCAAATTCAAAATGTTAACATCCAAAGGTTCTGCAACCTGTAGTAGTGAGGGTTTCACCTTCTTTGCTTCACAATAATGTTTCTTTCTAACAACCATATGTAAAGAGAAAGATAAATTTGCATCAAGCTACATCCAAAATTGTGGATACACAATGCCAAGGTCAATCATCAATTCAAAATCCACAAATTGTCGATTTAATTCAATGATGAACATGTTAGCTACAGCATAACATTGACCTCTCACTTGCACGATGCTTGTTTCAAAAACCACCTTGCACACAAGTTGCTTAAACCCAATCAATGGATTGAAAATGTGAGTTGCATAATTGTGACCAACCATACGAAATAAAAATCTTTTTGTACCATTATTAAGGTAAGGAACCCAATCCTGAAGGATTGTGGTAGAATTGTTTTCCACCACATTTGAAAACACTTGGAAATGTTCCCGCTAATAATTACTTGATGGATCATAATACATCGTGTAAACATCTGCTTGTCAAATCTTTATAGTTGCCACAAAGTCACAGATGAAAATGTCCCTTCCCTATGCAAATTTGATTAAAGCATTCACTGCCTACAATAATGGCAACAAACAAGACAAACCTAACAACATATGAAGATCACAAAAAAGGTCTAAATTAAACCTTGCTCAAACAACTAAAGCACTATCCTATGACATCTTCACAATCAGTGCATTATATTCTACCATCACTCATTTCAAAGGCTCCAACATGCTTATCCACCAAGTCTTCACATTTTACAAAATCTTTAGCCTTCTTGTTTCCACAATCTCAACAAGCTTAATGAATTCTAAATGTCATTTTGGGGAATTGGAGAAGTAAAAATACAGTGATTGTAACAATCTTCCAACTTGGCCACCATGGGAAAATTTGACAAAACTTGAACAATAAGATTTGTCTTATGGGCCATGCAATGTTGCCCCATCATGTAAAGAGCAATTTTTTTCTTGAGTTGAGATGTCATTCCTGTGTAGTAGCTTTGGAAAATGGAGGCCCCATTAATGCCAAAAATAAATTAGTCTTTCGTCTATCTCCTCTTGAATCAAACCCCTTTATTACATGAGGGCTTGAGTAATAACAATAGTAAGATTATTTGCATATCCACCTTCAACAAACATGTTCAAATGTGAGTAGAATAGGAATTTTTTTCCATGCATGCATCACATATGCATGCACTGAAATCCAAGGTTGATTATCAATAGTAGTAACATCATCTGCATTTAAAGGAAGAAAGCTTGCCCCAATAACAATAGTTTGAATTTGTTTCAAAACTTTCTTAGACATGCAATTTTCCATCTCCCACTAAGAACCATCAGACTAGTGTTTCATGAGATTATTAAGAACATTCAATTGCACAAATAATGTCTGCATTGTTGTGTATTCTATCGTGGGGTAACCGTGACTGAATAAATGAAAAATTAAGGAAAATTGCACAATTTTGTTCCTCTTATCAGGTAACTAAACTACACCATGAGCGACTTGCTACAACACTATTTTTGAACCCTTTACAAAATAAAGATTTTCATTAGCAACATGGGCATTAGATTTCAAAAAGTAGTGTTCCCCCACCTTCACCCCCGGCATAGCTACCAAAGCTTTATGACATCTTACATGCTTCCAAAAATGAATCAAATTTGGCAACTAAAAGTTTGTCTTTTCCATTAATGAAAGAACATACCTTGCACCAAACTTGAACAACCTTGCCATTAGAACCCATAACAAATTATGCCCAAGGATGTTTGACTACTTAAGTATTTTCAAAGTGCATGTTCATTTCATAGGCCTTCTTTTTTTCCTTAGTCAGTGTAATGTTTTCTTGTGCCAGAACTAGGTCCATAACCTCACAATGAGGTTCCATAACAAGTTTTTTAGTGTGAGGAACATGAAAAACTACATCATCATGAATCTGGCTTCTAGAAACACCATCCTTTTTTGGGATTTTGTCACCAAACAAGTACTTATACTTGAAGTTCTTAAAGGTCTATATCTTTGATGGTAGCTTAAACATGAAGGCTAGAATAGTAGCAACGTGGATGCAAAGTTTAAACCAACACAAAGACAAACCCTAGCAGTAGAGATATAAAAGATTTAACTAGGTTTGGTTATAGGACAAATCAACACAAATACAAATAGCAACTTGACATATGCAAACCAAAAGAAAAACACTAATAAAGTTTAGACAAACATTAGCACAATGAAGAACACGAAGACCACACTCAAGCACAATAGTAAATAACATACAAAGTTTTAACAAAAAAGCCAAGTTGTAGGTTCAACAAAATGTGAAATTTTTTTTTAAAGCAAGCTTACTTCTTTTGTAAGTAGCCTGCTATAAATTAAGGTTCAAGTTTTTTTATCACACTTCAATGGCAAATAGAAACCAACCAAGATGAATTGGTGACTCAACTCCCAAAATTTGACCTCTTGTATTTGGAGCTCCCATTTCCTCCCAACTCTATCCTAAGGTCTCTCTTGCAAATCCATGGACATAATGTTCATGATGGCTTGGAACTGAAGCTTGTGATTATTGGCAATGTTTCCAACTTGCAACACCAAGCTAAAAATCTCGTAAAAAATCTTAGCACATTCATGATTTTCAATTCATTAAATTTAAAACTGTAGACCTTCAACAGCCAGCCTTCAAGGCTTTGACAAATATGTGCAGTCACTTACTAATCACAAAATCAAGCTTAACTGCTTAAAGATCCTTTAGTAGCAAATTCTATAGCAAATAAATAAAGAGAGATGGTGAAGGAGGTGACTATGAGAAGGAGGGAGGTGATTATGAAAGATAAAACATAAGTGTTTGGTGACAAGATTTTCTATGATCTACAATGGAGCTAGCTCCTTGTTGATCAATGATGGAAGGGTGTTGCGATCACCCATTAATGGCTCAATCGCTTTTAGCAAAGCCATAATTTTATTTTATTTTCTCCTTTCTACCATTTGTAGGCCCTATTTTTTTAGCCTTTTAACGAAAATTCGCACGAACAAAAAACACTACTTGTACCTTATTCTAGGGAACTAGACACACTAACAAAATACCAACTATTAACACAATGGGACCTACATTTGAATTTTAGGCACCCATCACCCCATGTAATGAAATATGATATGCACGGTACAAACTCCATAACAAATGGTCAATGTTGGTTTTGAAACTCCTAAATTGCAAAAAAGGCTTTATAAGGACAAAATAACTTTTAGTTGTGTAAGTTTCACGATCAACATAGGCACCCTAACAATTTTGTAGACATTGTCTATCTACTATCACTTGTGATCCTTTTGTTGTGTTTGGAATGTTGATTATGCATGCCCTCATACACATGAAAACATGGTCATGTGTGAGGAATAAAACCTTATGGCTTCACCCATGTTCTCATTGCATATGGATTAATTGACTAGTATCTTAGAAAAGGGATCTTACACCCACTATTCATTTTGGACAAAAGTTTCTTTCAATCTTGATTCAATGTGCACCTGTTGATTTAAATTATCAAGTAGAGCGGCATGTTCAAAATCTGTAATATAAAATTGTCATGAAGAACTAGCATATCCAATTCATAATCTTCACAAGAATGCAATGAGAAGAAAAGATACAAGTGAGTGTTTTAAGGTCTAGCATGGCAACTTGCCCCATACAGAAGCATGGACATAATAATTGCAACATCAATTGTTTCTGCTATAACAAGAACATTTATAATGCCATTGTGAGCTTTGATTTGACATGCACATAGTTGTTGGATGTGACAAGGAGCATTGCTATGATCATTGAGTTCTACAATCTACATAGTCTACATAACATATAAGAAAAGATAAAATTTAATGTTTTGGGGTCTAATGGCAACTTGCCCCATGTAGAAACATGGACATAACAATTGCATCATCATACAATATAATACAATCAGCACAATTCTAGTGCCATTGTTAACTTTGATTTGACAAGCACATATGTTGTTCAATGTTTGACAAGGAACATTGTTGTGGTTGTGGTAGTGTGCAAGAAATGCATAGTTTATAAAACATGCATCTAGTGAAGTAAAATCACCACATGCTTTTCAATGATCATGAAGCAAGTTGCTCTTCATGATTTATAGCCTTGATCTTCAATTAAACATCTGCAATAACATACTTGTAGAAACGCTCATCAAAAAAACTTTACTAATATGTAAACGTGATGATAGAAAACGCATATTAAAAAATTATATTCTTGCACCTTATCATGATCTAATGTTAGGCTTTTGTGATCTCTTCAGTTATGTATTACAATTGTAATTTTTGGATGATTGCACAAATGAAATGGTTGGGTCAATGTCACAAAGTGAACTCACAATCCATTGACAATTTCAAGAAGCACAAGCCCATGATCACCAAGAGCTAGTGAGTAATCAAGCCTCTATGTCATGGCCATTCTTTCAAGGGCTACAACTTGCTCAAATTGGCCTGGTTAGTGGGCCAAGAAATAACACTCAAGTTTTCAAATTCTCCTAGAAGGTTCAATTCCCATAATTTTGAATGATTGAATTTGTAGTCAAACCTTGACCATTGTGCTAACCTTATGTTGTCTGAAATGTATTAGAAGTCTATCTTGGATTGTGCAGAGGAAATGATCTCTAGAATTTGCTACACGTAGGAGAAAGTATGGAACCATTTTGAGGTATGAAAAATGTGCCAATTATCCACCTCTTTTAGCAACTTGTCAAAGGTTACAATGCATGGAGGTTTTCTCCTTTGCCTATAATATGTGACATAAAAGCAATAGTCTTGAAGCTCTTTGAAAACAAATGATAGGTTTAAAAATTGAGGTTCCTAGGCTATGGGGTGTTGGAAAGGAGCATGATGTCACCATGCATGCTTGAAGAAGAACACCACTTAGAATCTTGTCAAAGACATTCAGAAAATTTGCGAATACTTGGGTATGAATAGACAATAAGTGTCCCTCTCCAACACTTTTTCATCTTAAATCTTGAAGAATAGTTTCTCAAAGTTCAAAGAGACGTTTTCTGAATCAAACCTATCTTTGAGTTGTAATTCCCCATAATTTAAAATGTCTTGTTAAATTAAAACCTTGTTACCACAAATCTTACATTTGAATTAGATGTTGAAGCTAGGGTTTGTTTTTGTAGGTCTTTGGTGGATCATGGAGAAGTAATTGGCTTTGGTTTATACATAGTGTCATCATCCTGAGAAGATAAATCTATCACCATAATCTTGTCAGCAATTCTTCTTTTATGTCTTCCTATTATTTCATGTTGTTTTTGAATATCAAATACTTACTTTTTGTTTGCCAAACTTGTGTTTGTTTTGTGAAGCTTGTATTAACTACAAGCCTCTACAAATGAACTAGGCACTACAACAAAGTTCAAGAATGGTGTGAGATTATTGAATTTTGTCTACTTTTTGACATTGAAAATTCAATATAAATCCAAATCAATTTTTTGGAAAAATTGAAATTTTGCACAAACATAATTACTTCTATAAAAGTAGAAATCATAATGCATGCTCAACCCTAACACACCTTATGGTGAACTAAACCATAACCATTTACCGTGACTACTTGGGCAATTGAGTTGATGCAATTAAAATTCATAGCATTAGTTCAATTGCTATCAATTCCAATACGATGTAAAATAGTGTAAAACAAACCTATGAAAGCTACCAAATCCAACTTGTTATGAAACAAAGGTTTCAAGGTCATTTTCATCTTTACAAGAGTTCAACTTAAGTACATAGCACCATTCTCATTTCTAAATTTCCGAGTTACTTTCCTAGTAACACATAACCAAACTTGTACTTCAAACTTCACAAATGAAAATTTCAATATACTTTATTTTTAAATTCATCACTTGATGATGCTCTATTTTTCAATTTTTATTAAATGACATTACTATGACATACTTTTTGAGCTCATAATTTTTATTTTATTTGTGTGACAAGATTAGTGTTATCATTTAAAAAGTTCATTATGAATCCATTTTTAAAATATATAATTCTCCATAAAATCTATGGTAACATAAATAATTTAAATTTTGGTAATGTTAACATTGAATGGGTCAAAGCATGGTTGGGATACCCAAAACAATTGTTTCATTTTATATTCATTGAACCCTTCACTTAAACATGTTGTTGAAACTTAATGACACATTCATATTGAAAGTTTGATTTTGTTTATAAATAGATACATTACAAATGTACCATTCTATGCATTGAATGTTAAATTTGAATAAGTTAAAAAATTCCTACCAAGTCTTTAAAAAAAATTCAAGATTTTGTTTCATGAGAAAAAAAACGTTCAAGGATTTATATAATGAATATGTAAACAATTTTTTTTGGCCCAAGATTTTTACCATAATTAAACACCTTATGTGCTAATGTGTATAAAATGTATGAATGTGACAAAAACCAAATGTCCTATTGTAATGTAAAAAGTTTCAAAATTTTTAATTTATGAAAATTTTGGGTCCACATTGGATAAATTTTATTATTCTCACTTTCATAAATGAAAAAAAAAAACTTCTAATACATGTATAAATTTAAAACAAAATTATTTCATTTGACATGAGGAAAAAAAGTAAGATGTAAAACAAGTCATAGAAAAAGTGAATCTAAGAATCTTTGGAGTGAATCTTTAAGATTCAAATGTAATACCCTAATCATGCTTGGACCCTAATACAATTTTACATTATTGTGGCCCAACACCTAAATCTAGGTTTCCATTTAGCCCAACAATTGGATATAGGTTGATGATAGGTTCTTGTCTCATCAACAAACAAGTTATGGGTTCAAATATGGCCACTGAATGACATTATGATAGCTTGGAAGGGCATGACATCCTATTTATTTGTTATGCCCATAGGGAAGAGACTATGCATTTATGCAGGATTTGGACTTGGGGATAAAATTTTGGCTCATTCATTGCCAATGTGGAGATAAGTGTTCATAGAATGAAAATTTTCACATGGATGTAATTTTCCATGTTTGGGTGGATGTAACCCTAAGTACATTAAGTTTTTAGGTAGTTGAACATTGCAGATTTTGATAACCATCGCAAAAGCTAAAATGATTCTTTTTTTCAACCAAGCTCTCTGCTATTAGATTTATAGCTCTAGTTAGAATGGCAATGTCATGGAGATGTTGATGACTATAGGAGCAAATTAGAACTTGCAAAATGAGCAAGGATGGAGAGCATTACAGGAAATTATTTTTGCAAAGGAGGAATAGATTGTTATCATCATAACTTGGCATTACCAACCCATGGCATGAGCCAATTGGTGTTGTCGTCTCCTTCACCTTTCAACAATTATGCAACACATGTAGGATTTTTACATGGAAATTACTTTCCATTTTGAGAGTTTAGTGATTCCTTCATAGGTCGCATTTATTGAATATGGAAATGAGGTTCAAATCTTAGGGCAAACATTACTCTTGTTAGTTTCGATGGGTTTCACATTCATAGGTTAGATTACAGCTTCTTATTCTTGGGGAATGGAATTGAGGATGGAAAACTTGCCCCAGGTACACTTTGTGTCTTAACCCACAAAGACAAGGAGGTGTCAAATGTTTTGGAAGGGGTAGGTGTCCAACCATTAGAGGCTGAGATTATGCAAAAAGTCATAACAATGTCACAGACCAATATGTACAGGCCAAGTGACCATCCTGTTCATATAACTAGGGAAATTTCTACTCCTATATATAAATCACAGTTAAATATACACTTTCTTTGTTCTATATTGCACATCAAAAAAATTCTTGAGAAACTAAAACTAGATAATTCCTTAGCTCAAGACCTAAATTTTGATTTGACCTTAGAAGACAAGAATTTTTTTGTTGAATCAAAAGGACAAGTGTTCAATATAGGTTTTGCATAATAGTTTCATAGTAATAAACACGAGAACAATAATTACCACTATGCATGCAAGAATGCAAGATTGTTTGTTGTTTTACTACAAGATGGTGAAAGAAACTCCCTGTGGTAGGTATTTATGTCACATAGGCAAAGTTTATTGCTTAGACCACTTGGAGGCGCCAAGAGAAAACAAAGATAGTTGGTGCTTGGAAGTCCAAAATTTATGACATGCATAATGTGTAGGTTAGTGTTCCTTGTTTTTAGCTTTCAAGTTAATTTCATGCGGGCATAATCTCTTTGGAATTAACATGGACTGCCAATGTGGAAAACATTTGACCAATTGAGGTGTGTATTGTGAGGGTGTTACTGTAACATATTTTAATCTGTTGGAAAAGTTTTTTCCCACCACAAACATTTTCCAAATATGCCAATTTTGGTCATGTTTTGCATGCATGCTTGAGAAATGTGCAATGAATTGATGTGTAGTCCTAGAAAGAACAGGAAATGAAGTCCTTCACAACACACAACAAGCTTTTTATTGTTCAATAAAGGCCAACTGGGAGTAAAACATGTTCCTTTTTTTATGAGAGCCCTAACCAAATCCATATTGAACTTCAAATGTGACATTGTTTCCACCAACTTGTTAAGTTGGGTATGTACCTTAATGTAGGAGTTGACTTGGCTATGGTTGATTTGCTAGCCTTTAGTGGGGAAGCAATGAATCCACTAGTCTAATGAATTGCATTAGTGAATTGCACCCAAATTTTGTAATAGTGCTTGTACATTATGTAGGAGTTCATAATGGTCGTATCAATGACATGGAACATTATTTGATGCCACCATTTTTGATCATGTGTTTGCAAAGTATAATATCCACGGAGTTGATCCTACACATCAAGTCCATGCATGTGCTCTTGGTAATGTATTAGCATTGGGCTAGTGGGGATCTCCAATGGACTAGTTAGATGCCACCAAATGGCAAATGTTGCACCTATAAGGTCAATTAGACTAAAGGTAGTGAACGAAATGAAAATTGGTTTGTTGTCAAACCAAGATACTATAACAAGTTTACTTGAAGCATGGATGCAATACCAAAGTTGTCCTCTTGATTTTTTTTTTGGGATCAATAGTCAAAGCACCAAGCCACCCCTTACAATCAGTCCTGCAAGTCCCTTTGGCATGCACCCCAACCTTCAAAAGATCCCAAAAAATGTAAGGTGGGAGAAAAAGTTATCACATGTCACAATGTAATTCTTATTCTTGTACACATCTATCAATCATACACAATTTTGTACTCAATTGCATGTTCAACATCCTCATGACCTACACCACAATACATTTCCATTTTTTGCACAAACTTGGACTTTGCATTAGCCAAACAACAAATCTTCAATCCATATTGGCAAGCCCGTCAATGGCAATTTACAATGACAAAACTACAAATAAAAGAACTTTGTGCAAGAATGTTACACATGAATAGGAACATTGCATAGTTTATGTTCTTTGGTTTTTTTTATGGGCAAATTTTGGAATGCCATGGTGACTCATTGTAACAAGTTGGAGGAAGGTTGGAGCTACATCTTTCCCTTTACACATCCTTTGCATGTGTGTGTAGCTTAGGATTCCTGTCATTGAAACTAAATCAAACTCATCCAATGAGTTCTCGTGTGCAACAACTCAACGTCACACACGATGGCTTTCGTTGGTTTTATATGAGCAAAGTGTGATCGGGTCCCTGCAAACCATATTGGTCTATGTTGACATTAATGGGTTAAAGGTTAGAAGTCAAGAATTGCTCAAGATTGATTCAAGCTTCAAGCAAGTGTTGTGTATCGTTAGATTTCCATGCTTTGGATGACAACAACTTGATGATTTAGGGTTTGTGAAATGTAATCCAACCTATGAAATGTGACCACAGACAAATGTGCAAAATCAAGTATATATATATATATATATATATATATGCTTAAGCATTTGCAAAACAACATTGTAGTTCTTGAGGACTTTCAACCTTTGTCCAAAAATAAAGAAGTTGTTTGTTGTGGTAATAGAGAAATTTGAGGGAGGAATTTGGCTGAAAAAGAATCATAGAGGAGTTTACAAAATTATAGAGCAAAGAGGGCCTTACTATATGTTATTGTGGAGTTAGCTTGTGTCACCATGTGATGGTACTAACATCCTTGGTTCCACAATTCTTGAATGATGAGGGGGAGGGGCCGAGAGAAGGTATGCCTCCTCTAGATGAAAATGACGAAGAGGAAGAAGAGGAGGAGGGTTTACTTTTATCTAGGTTGCCATTTTTTTTAAAAAGCAGAAGATGAACAAGGTTGACATTATCTCGTCTTGGAATGCAAACACAGTATGGGGGAGAGGAAGCTATGGGAATCCAAGGATGAGAAGCTTTGGGTCCATGACTATTTTTTATGAACTTACCACATGAGATGATAGTTTATCTACAATAGTAGGGTTTGCACTAAAGCACTTATGTTACTAATGTAAGATGTAATTTAAAATTCCAAACATTTCATATAGAAATTTCAAATTTCAAATTTTAATATTCAGACATTGCAGTTTTTAGTTTTCAATATTCAGATGTTTTAGTTTTTAGTTTTTAATATTTAGACATTTTCATTTTTAGTTTTCAACTTTCAGTAATCACACATCAAAATTCAGACATTTCAATTTTCAAATTTTCAAATTCCAAATGCTTCACATAGAGATTTCAAATTTCAATTTTAAGTTTTCAGCTTTAAGTATTCACACATCCCAATTCAAACATTTTAGTTTTCAAAATTTCAGATTCTAAACATTTCACATACAAATTTCAATTTTCAATTTTCAACTTTCAGTATTCACACATTGGAATTCAAACATTTAAGTTTTCAAAATTTTAGATTTCAAGCATTCCATATATTA
>Ga0116229_10013374_pt1 | contig 11615 bp, 7 predicted proteins | sample S1TSphgellanicum_3_FD_87313 | JGI IMG/M metagenome (GOLD analysis project Ga0116229, IMG submission 87313) | Host-associated microbial communities from peat moss isolated from Minnesota, USA - S1T2_Fc - Sphagnum magellanicum MG | ecosystem: Host-associated > Plants > Peat moss > Unclassified... | reverse complement strand
TGTTATATTAAATATTAAAAAAAAAATCATTTTTATTGGAGTGTGTGTTTGTAAGTAGTAGTGAATAGATTGGGGGTGGGGGGGGGGGGGGGGGGGGGGTGTTGTATGGAGGAAGCTGAAATTGGGATTTTTTTGGATATATATATATATATATATATAATAAATTCAATTTATTTTTTTTGGTTGAAAATTTGTCAAATTTTTGATATCACAAAATTGAAAATAAAACCTTCCTTGAAAGGCACCCAGAAGAAATGTCACATTAGAATCAATTTCAATTCACAAAATTTAACTTTTGACTATTTGCTTCCTTTAATTTAATCATCAATAATTTGGAATGACAGATGAGTTTTATAAGTTGCAATAAACACAAGGCTGGTTCAATTTTTAAATTTGGTACACATCTCAATATTCTTTTTTTTTAAAAAATTAAGTTCAATTTTAGTTTATTTTTAAATAAATAACATTAATGTGGTGTAAGAATCGATAGGACTAACAGAATTATGCTAAAGCATCAAATTTGAATCAGAAACATAAATTATTATCAAATATCGACTGCCATAAAAATTATAGCAATTACACATTTTAGATTCTTAATTTGAAACATTTGGACAACTCAATCCAAATATTTAATGATAAGAAACACATGGACTACTAAATGAGGATTATTTTATATGCTGTGCAGCACATATGAAACAACTAAATGTGAACAAATGTTAGATGCAAAAAAACATTTCTGACGCATTAAAGTGTTTTAAGTGAGCATGTGCCACACAATTAAAGCTGGCTAATTTTTAGTTATTTATTTATTGAATTATTAAGACTCAAGTGATTCTTGAAAAGGTATTGTATGACCTACCATGCCCCAAATTGCCTGAAGAGGTTTCACTTTAGTAAAGTAACACTTCAATTTTGTTTTGAAGAGTTGCCTCAATGAACTAAAACTTAAATGTTGCATTTGGCCGATGCAAAGGGCATGCAAAGTTCAAGGAGCTTTCAACACATGCTTCTTTAATTTAAATAAAATGTGCAAAAACCCAAACATTTCAACACATTTCCAACCTCGCAACATCCTCTTCATATTAACAAGTAGGGTTCTAACTTCTACCAGATTACTTGTGCTTATTAGAGTTAACCTTAAAGTCACCCTGTCTTCAGCTTCTATTTGGCCTGCTTTCATCCCCTATCCTGTCTTTTAGTGGTATTCGCAAAGTAAGGAAATTTTATTGAATCTTAGTATGAACTGTCGAAACTCTGCATTTAATGCATAAGGTTTGAGACCACTTGTAGTTGTTGTGTAGGTAAGAACATTCAAAATATATGTAGCAGTGGTGGAGGTGCTCAAGAAAAAAGAAAGACAGGATGAAACTCAGTTCACCACCAAAATTGGTAGAAAAACTAGTTTGGGTCCCAATTATTTCGTTTTCCTAAAATTTTCGTTCCCAGTTACCCATGTGATGCCCTATTATGCTGAAACTGGTGGTTCTTGCCCCGTAACTGTGTGACTTTATGGATAACTCTATTGTCTATGCTATTTGTCGAGGTAGATGAACTTTAGGGATGCTCCTTCAACCTGAAGTATTATAGCTCTGCACCTGTAGACAGACTCTTATGCCTATTATGGGCAAGTGACTTTGAAATCATGCAACCATCAATTTTTTCTATGTATTTATTTATTTTTGGTTGCTGAGATCAATGTGCATGTGAATTATCAATTGATGGGCCTTATAAATGAATTTCTTGGGTCTTTTGTCTCTTTCCCATCCTCACTATCAAACGTATATGATATGGCTATTGAAAAGATTAACCAATTAAAATAGAAAATGTTGGTGAAGTTTTCAACAAATGAAGTCATAATTCATAGTAACACAACTAGTGAAAATGGGATTATGTGACTTAGCAATGAGCAACTATGACAAGTGCACCACCGTCCATTGGAAACCCATTATAACTATTTTTTGGATGAACAATAGCTGAGTTGCCAAGGTTCCATCTTGATTATTTATCTCGTAGCCCTCTTATTTCCCCTTCACACTACCTAGATAACTACCAAGGTAAGTGGTTAAACATCATAGATTAATAGGTAGGGAATGTAAACGCATGTTGAAATGTAACAATAGTGTTTTTTTTGTTTGTGCAATGAAATGTGCAGTCATGGGGTAAATGGAAAATGGTGAATTGAAATTACATTCATTACTTGTAGGCCACAAATTTTCACATAGGTACTATTCATATTTGCACATTCTGACAACTGGGCATTGTGACCAAGATAGGATAGGTGCTACGCACACAAATACCTGCTCTTTTTTTAGTAGTGTATCTGTAAATATTTTGACATCCAATAAAAAACCTTATGGGCATTTTTTTAATGCAATATTTAATCGGTATCTTCCATGTATCACATAATTTTTTAACAAAAAAATTGAGCGATCTTTCTGTTGTGTAAAACCTTGGAGGTGGGCTTTACTAGATTTGGGTTTATACTCAGCTTTACTTCATGGGGTCCTTATTTTGGTAAAGTGCATTCCCTTGGGCTTTACCTTACACTAAATTTCACCAAGAAAATATTTTTGTACCATGAGAATATTTTTAAATACGTTTTAAAGCGTGCAATAATAGGGTCATATTCTACCATAGTAAATTTTAAACACCAAGACCTTGATATTTACAAGATACTATTTTGGTTAGTAAAATTTTTCAAGTGATTTGAACTGGCATGCACATGGTCAGGAGGATGAAACTTCAAACCTTACGAGAAGTCCCAAGGTTGCCAAAACAATAAAATGCAACGATTCTATCCACGAAGATGTATGGCCACCATGACTAAGTAATATATTAGTGAGTTATATGAGGCGACACTAATTTACTAGTACCTGGCCAGAGTGAACCAGCCTCCATGCCTGCACCAGTTGGTCGTTCTGTCCACAGGATGAGTTGTGTTTTTCATCTGCCTCTTCACCCTACATTAACTAACATTCTACCGCTATCAATTTTTTTGCCTGCTGACCATTGATCGTTTTTGTTTTTGGGGCCAATTTTTTCCCAATCCTCACCCTCCATACTACCCTCCCACCTAATTACCCTACTAACCTACCTACTCTACTATTTAGCCTAAACATTGAACCCAATCAACTAACAACCAATCCCTTTCCTACCCTTTCTATCTTTTCCGAGCAAAACCTATATCTATACTTCTATCTTTAAACAAAGCTTATAGCTTTTCTTGGCTAAACTTTTTTTTGACAAAAATTATATTTCTTATCGTTTAAACTTTTATCTCTTTGCAAAACCTTTTTTTTTTTTAGCTAAATTTTTTTCTATTGGGAAAACCTTTTTTTTTTTGGGTTAAACTTATCTTATTAGCAAAACTTGTATCCTTTCTTGGTTAAATTTTCTCTATTGGCAAAGCCTATATCTTTTCATGGTTAATTTTTTAAATTGGCAAAACCTATATCTATTATTGGTTAAATTTTTCTCTTTTGGTAAAACCTATATCTTTTTTTAACTAACCTTTTTTCTATTGGAAAAAATTGTATATCTTTTTGGCTAAAATTTTCTTTCTTAGCAAAACCTATATCCCTTTTTATCTAAACATTTTATCTCTTGGCAAACACTATATTTTTTCTTAGCTAAACTTTTATCTCTTGGCAAAACCTACATATCTTCGTAACTAAATTTTTTTCTCTTAACAAAACTTATATCTCTTCTTGGTTAAACTTTTCTCTCTTGACAAAACCTATATCTCGTTTTGGTTAAACTTTTTTCTTTTGGTAAAACCTATATCTATTCTTGGCTAAGCTTCTAACTTTTGGCAAAACTTAAAACCTACATTTAACTCTTGGCAAAACTTATATTTTTTCTTGGCGAATTTTTTCTCTTTTGGAAAAATTATATATCTTCTTGGCGAAACCCTTACCTCTCAACACAATCTTTTTGCATATTAAGTAAACTTTTACCTTTCAACAAAACCTTTCTATATTTTGGGTAAACCTCTCTATTTTATGAATAAACTTCTACTATTTTAAAGGGAAAAAATAATAATGGAATCCACAAGGTGTAAATTGAACTTTAAGATTATTTTTTATATAAATCAATCAAGGACAAAAAAAATAATGTTGATTTTAGTTTTTTTTTAAAATTAAGGAGGTAAAAGAAAAAAATCTTATATTTTCAATGATTATCTAATTCAATCACTTAAATCATAAGAAAATTAATGTAAAACATATGGCTTTTAAAAGAGGGTTAAATTTACATATAAAGGTTCAAGGTTTAGGTTCTAGGCATTACAATGTTCATGTCAACTTTAAATTAAAACACCATGTTTGCAATGGTTTAAAATTCCCAAAACTAACACCTATTGTATGGGTAACATGCAAGTATTGCCTATTATGGAAAATACTAATAATAGTTGAAGATTCAATCCTAATATGCAATACTCACATATGAAAACAAGTCATTTGTGATTGAAATGAAACTTTTTTTTTGAATTTTTTTTTGCTTCTTCTAGATTATTTTTCTAATTTCTTGTTTTTTTATTTCTCATTCTAAAATTGTATTATATTTTTTCTTGTTCTAAAATTGTATTGTCTTTTTTCTTGTTCTAAAATTGTATTATCTTTTTTCTTGTTCTAAATGATTTTTCTTCTATTCCTTCTTCACAATCAATTTTTTAATTTCTAATTTTTTTCTAATTTAAAACAAATTCAAAACTATCTTTGTCAAATTTTTTTATCATTAAATATGCATATTTTATGCCCAACATTTGGGTATTATGTGAAACATGAAAAATCTAGCCAACATTATATGCCTCAGATGGGAGTATTACATAGTTTTTCTTTTCTTTTCTTCTTTTAAATATTTCTCATCACAACCTCAAAAACGAAAAATGAAGGTATTGCATACAGTGGACCAATCATATTTTGGTGGAGCTTGAATGAAAATGGGCCTAGATTTTGCAATACCTTCATGATAAAATTGGGGCCCCATTGGAATCGAAATGCCAAAAAACCAACTCCATGCAATTCCCATATAATTTCTACCACCAATTATATTTCATTTATGTAAAGGTTTTAATATACAAGTATTGCAAATACTTGCCCCTCCATCATTTAGGTTATAGTTACCAAAAAGTTTCAAAAACTACAATATTTAAATTGTCAATATCCAATAAAATTGTTGAAGTATGGGTGAATGTAATTCCTACACACTCAATTATGATTATTCACTACATACACCAACAAAACAAATACTCTCATCATACATTTAAACATGTTGATATTGCATTACCTTTATCCAAAAATGCATTTCCTTGCTATGAAAATGAAATCATTAGCAATACCTAAAACTAAAACTTTCACTATAACCCCATGTTACATTACCTAGACCCATTAAAAGGAAGTCTTCACTATGATAACAACAAAAATGACAATACTTACATCAAAATGGGAAATCCCCCATTGGAAAGGTTATGGGATGGGCAATACCCTCATATATCACAACAAAAAGTCATTGTGTCCCATGTAATATGTGAAATTCTATGCAATATGAAAAAGATTTTTATTGATATAGTATATAATAAATAGATATTTTCATATATTATATATATGTGATTTTACATGATAAAACTATTGGATGAAAAAAATTATGTTTTCATGCATGAATATTATGTTTTACATTTTTATCAAGTGAGGCCCACAATAAAATATAATTTAGTTGAAAAATTTATATATCATATGTATACATAATTTTATTATCTTATGTATTTTATATCTTATTTACATATGTATTATAAATTATTTGTTATATATTTCTATGTTAAAAAATATTGATTTATTTTTTTGTTATAAACATCTTGTAACATTTTATTAAATAAAGGCAGAAAATAAAATCTGACCTACTTTTCAGAATTAAAATAAAATTTTATTTAAATAATATATAATTTGAAAACTTTAGACAAGAAGGGATAAAAGTTTTTCCCAAGAATTATAAGTTTAGTTAAGAAGAAATATAGGTTTTGCCATTGCAAAAAGAGCAAGGAAGGTGGGTAGATGGGGTAGTTGGGTGAGCATGGGTGGTACAAAGGGGGAAAAACAAATGACTATTGGAAGGGGAGCAAAAAACAATTCTAATTCAACCTTTTTTACTTTGGGAGGTTCAATAACTAACATGAACACTAGTTCATCCCAAATGGATTGGTGTAGTCATGGGGGTTGGGTCACTCCAACCCTAGTGGCTTATAGTTACAAGCAGAAACACATAAGCTCACAACACATAGGTAATAGGTACATAGAAGTTAGAATAGGTAGGTAGGGGCTATTGAATAGCTTAGACTAGTACGTATTGATGTCTATCCACACTGTGTCGAGTTTGAATCTAGAATATTTTTATTCTTCTTCATAATAATAATAGGCTTGGATTCTTAAGCTCATGAATCTTTGTAGATACTCATATTTTCTTTTTTCTCTAAATTCCTGAAACTTAGAAACAAAGTGCACAAGAAACCCATTTGTGCATAATGAAGTGTTATTTCGGTCAAGATGACTAAGAAAACAAATGTAGATCACCAAATCTGACAATCCCATTGGCTTGAAAATTAAAATCTTCAGGCCTACACACAACCTTTTGCTGAACATTGAAAATATTGATCCTTTTCTACCATTTTCCATTGGTGATTTAAATTTTCACAAACCTACCAAACCTTATTACACCTTTAAATAATAGTTCACTCAAGATAATCAAGACACATAAAATAAAATAAAATAAAATCACAAAATCTAGTAATTTCATTGGCCATAACATTTTTTCTTCACAACTATTTAAAAGCTTATTCAACATTTTTTGTATACTTAGGCTCCATGCTACTACACACTACTAGTGACATTCAACTGCATGGTTATGTGTTTGGGGGATGGAAATATGTTTTTGTGGTTTATATTTGTGTGGAAATGCAACCCCATATTTGGGACAATGTAGATAGATTATTATGGGTTGAATACAAATGTTATATTGGTTGCATATGATATTGTAAAAAGCCCATGATATGGACCATTCGACTATTGCATGATATTTGCATTAGCATATAACAAATGTTTAACATTAATTATTTTATTAATAATTGTCTAGTATCATCTGATAATTTTTTTGTTGCCGGTGTGTTTGAATCATATATTGTGTAATGTAAATCTAGTGTGTATGCATGTATTTGGACTAAGATCCAACGGCTATTACTGATGAAAATGCATTGTATGCATTTGGATAAGTATCTATGTACAATTCCTATCATCGTGTATGTGTGTTGTTGGTATCCTAATGGTTGTAGTTTTTAAACATATAACATTTGCATTGTTACCATCATATGTTGGTCAATCAATCATCTTATACGATTTAGAAAGACATTTTCACCATTTACAGGTAATTGAATATCTTCATGCTAGTAGTCAATTATACAATTATCAATTATGTTGTTTAATTCTTCTTTGATCATGATTAAAAAAAATTGTTGTCGCATTTCAATGTGTAGTGTTTAGAATTTTGAAAAAAAGAGTTATATCATGTTTTGAAGAAGGTGTTACCATTTTTATTGGTCATTTTTTGAATTTAGTTTTGCTTGTGTTTTATATAGTGAGATCTTGTAGGATTATTAGTCCATCTATGGAATGTAAACGTGACAATGTTATGTATATGTTGTGCACATTAGTTGAACAATGTCAAGTGGTTGGCAAAGGTCTATTATCAAGTCGTCAAATGTTTGAATGTTTGTCACTTAATATTAATTAAATCCTATTCTTTAAATCTTTTTTTATATTTAGTCTTTCAACGAATGGAAATTTGGTCATTTTCATGCTCATTTTTTGGGCTACTTGTTAATTCTTTTGCAATCGGTTTGACTACATTTTTCAAATTGTTGATTTGCAAAGAAAAAACATATATTTGTTGTATTAAAATGTCTTTAAATATTTTGAGGTATTTAATTTTTTTTCTTTTAGTGTTTATTGTATCTTTATTTTTATGTAATCTTTCTTTATTTGTTCTGATTTATTTTGTCTTCGTTGACCTCTTTGGTTTTAAAAAAAAAAATTGTTTCATTTCATGTCTTTTTGTTTCTTCTATTTCTATCGATGTTGTTTTTATTTGTTGTTTTGGACAATTAGATGTTATTATATGTGTAATGAAGATTCAAAATTGTATAAATAAATGTAATTAATTTTTTGATAAATGATGTTCGAAAATTGAATTGAAAAAATGTGTGTAAATTTTTATTTTTACATGCTTGATAATACTTTCAAAAATTTCAACAAAATTACAAATCAATGTATTTTGAAAGATTTTTTTTCCAATTTTATGTTGTTATTTTCATTTATTAATTGAAACTCACAAAAAAATGTTACAGAAAAATATAAATTGGTATTGTAATAATTATGTTGAATATAAAATTATCAGTGATTATGAATTTTTAAAAAATCAATGAAAAAAAGATTTTTTCCGAAATTCCTACAAACCTAATGATTATGTTTGAAGGAGCTAGCTTTTTGTTTATGATTGGTTACAAAATATGCACTTGAAAAAGAAAATGTAGATTGAATTTTATTTTATTATTCTAAAAATCAAACAAGCAAACATGAAAAATAATAGAAAGTTGAAAATGAGCTTTTCTTTTTTCCAAATTTGATTTATATGATAAGTTTATAAACATTGTAATTTTTTTTTATTGTATTTGCTTGATTTAAAAGCTGAATTATATTTAGTTCTAATGTTAAATTGTGCTTTTTGGAAGAGAAATGTTTCCAATATTTGATGTAATATTTTATGGACATTAAATTTCCTGAATGAATCACGTCCCCATCATTTAAATATATTGTCAATATCAAAAAAATTATTTTACAAAATTCTTCAACATTGTCATTTTCTACAGTGATTTTCTATTTTTTGAATGTCGATTCAACAATTTTTGATGTTGTTGTATTTTTTGTTTTTACTATTTAAAAAATAATAATCTCTTGATTTTCGTGTCAAACTAAATTTGTACATGTGTTTTTCCAATATTGATTCTAATTTGAAATTTTGTTTTTGTATTCTTGTATGAACTTTGAGTCATCTAATGCAATGCAATGCAAAGTTTCATCTGCATATGTGTTTGTGAATGACACTTGGTTGTAATTTTTTATTTCTCCCACCCAATAGATCCTACAATTTTTACAAATAGTGCAAAGGCTATTTCCTTTTTCTTTGGATTAAATAAGGTGTTGTGATAGTTTGCACTCTTTCAAAAGAGTGCCCAATTCAATGTCTCTGATGTTTAAAATGTGGTAATTGTGTTTTTTGTATTGGTCGTAGTATAGTGTTTCCGAAATGTTATCTTCCTACAATTGTTTTTTGATAATTCAAAAGTATTATGTGTTTCAAACATGAAATTTACAAGTCATATGTTTTGATTTCAAATTTCAAATTTTATTTTTTAGTTTGGATATGAATGTATAGATATTAACCTTAGGCTTTGAAGATATTATAGTGTTAAATATTGTTACTCTTGCCATTTTTGTCACATTTTTTTGTATGGAAATGAAACAAATCTAGAACAATTAACACATGTAGAATTATTATTGTCCAATTATGCTGATTTTAAAACATTATTATTTGTGGTTTGTTGGGAATATATGAGTTTAGAAAAATAAGTTTATTTTGTTTAAATTGTTACCTGATTATATTTTTTGGTGGGGTTGAAAAATATGATTTCAATCTATATAAATTATCGACATATTATTTAATTGTAAATATATATGTTGCTGAACATGTCCTTAAAAAAAGTTATTGAACATGTGTTTCCTTTTCTAGGCAATGTTTAAAACACATGCTTAAAGACTTGTATAGTTTGGAATTTCAATGTTTGCCAAACTCATTAACCAAAATGATCACAAATTGAATCTTATAAACATATGGACAAAGTTTTCAAAGAAAAATAATTAATTATTTCTTTATAAGCAAATTTCACCATATTCTACCACCTTCAATACTCATGCTCCATTTGTACTATTTGAAAAGGCATATTAGCAGCTCACACCTTTATACATTTAATATATTCCACAAGGATAGTTGACTTTTCTTTATTTTATTGATATTCTTGTTTGAATAAAGTTTTTTTGTTACATGTTGCACATTGCATCATTTCATTGTTATCTTTTTTTTTATTGAATTTCACTTATATCATTTTATCAAGATTATTTCAACATGTCATGTCATTGACCTATGAACATGTGTTATTTAATTGGGCTCCGCATTCATGTGTTTATCTTGTTCAAAAGATCATTAACAAAGGAGCAACTCGATCCAAAATGTGAGTATGGAAAAATGCTTTGGCATTCATCATGTGAAAAAACCACAATAGAATGATTATCATTCCATACTATTCATGGTACTCAATTCCCATTTTTTCTCTTCCAACTCCTTTTTTCACTTTTATAGATCATAAATTTTACAAATTTTTGTGATTTCTTAAATTATATAAAGATTTTGTGAGAGTTGTTTGTACAAAGTGCATGAGAGAGCAAATGGCAAGCATGCAACGAGTTTGGTAATGATCCAATGAAAATGTGTTTCAAATACAAAGCAAAGATGACATTGTAAGAGAAAGAGCTTGCTTGAGGCAAGTAATGAACTTGATAGATATTCAATAAGGTGTGTAAACTAAGTGGAAAGTACCAATTTTTTTGAATTGGTTGAAATTAGTTCCTTCACTCTACATTAAAAAAGAAACAACTCATTTTCCACAATTCTCAACATAAATGATCAATTTTCATGAGGTATATAAGTAGGCCCAACATGTGGTATTAATATAAGACATGGGTGTCACGTAGTTCTTTTTGCAAATTGACATATGCAATACTAGAGTAGTTTGATTGCAGTTTGGATTGTAAGTTGTAAATTTATAAATTGATTAATTTTGAACTAGATAGGTTGCAACCCCGCAAGAAGCTGTCAAAGAAAAAATTAAGGTTCTCAAGGGTAATATAGTAGTGGATGTGATTGTAGTTTGGTTTCTCAGCTTTAATGGAGTGCCAATCCTGCTTTTCTTGTCCATTTTTTTTGGGCATCCTTGATTAGATTTTATGTATTGTTTCCAAATGAAATGGGTTAGTTATAAATGGTGTAACCTACTTATTTTGGCTTTGTTGTCTTTCCAACCAAGGATCTGTTAGTATGAGGTCTTCAGTGGATAGTGTGCCAAGTTTTGAATTGGGGAGATGTTGCAGAGGATTAAATCTGTGGCACTGCTGTCCCCTCCTTGGTTACAAATTGATGCCACTTTGGCACATATTGTAGTGGAGATGGAAAAGAATTTGACTGGAATTCCTTCAGGAGGGATTGTGGTGTGCAGCAGTATCTCCATTGCGCTCATCAATCTAGTAAGTTCCCTTGAAGTGGGTGACCACTTTGGAGGTTAATGGTAGCCCTTACCAAAGAATCTGAAGCAAACACACATGGTTTTTCAGTAGGAGACGTTTCTGCAAACATGCTACTGTTCCAAGTTCATTATTGGAAGGAATGCCACACTTTAGATCATTATATGCAGCATGCGGATCAATTTCTATTTACTAAGAAAATCCCATCTTGCTCATTGC
>Ga0116229_10013372_pt1 | contig 11616 bp, 10 predicted proteins | sample S1TSphgellanicum_3_FD_87313 | JGI IMG/M metagenome (GOLD analysis project Ga0116229, IMG submission 87313) | Host-associated microbial communities from peat moss isolated from Minnesota, USA - S1T2_Fc - Sphagnum magellanicum MG | ecosystem: Host-associated > Plants > Peat moss > Unclassified... | reverse complement strand
TTTTTGAAAAATAAAATAAAAATTGCAACTCATATGGATTTATGGAAGTATGGTTTAATTTTAACCATTCAAAAGTCCCTAACTATTAAACAGTTAAGGTTTTCAAAGAAAAGATTCTTCATATGAGTTTATCATCTTGTATTACATTATATATTGAGTCCCAATAAAAAATTTGGAATGTGAATCAATATAAAAAATTCCATTTTGTGATATTATAGTTAGATGATTAATTCATATTTTTTGACTTCAAAAGCTCATTACTACTAACAAATGAGTTTTTTATCAATAAATAACCACACAATTTTTCTCATAATGAAGTTGTTAATTTGGATCAAGGGCTTGCAAGAGGGTGAAATAAAAGGGAGACCCAGGAGTGCAAGAGAATGTGAGAGAATGAACCTTCACACTCCCAAGGCAACTTCCACTTGGGGAGTTGGAGTCCCGAAGGATTTTTGAATCTTTAAGGAGCGATTACAGGGGTCAAAACCCATCGGTTTGAAGAGTTCTTTATACCATTGGAAATCTACTGAAACGTAAATGTCTAAAATGGGCTTGCATCACCCATTTGGACATTTGAAACACAAGTTATGGCCAAAAGAAAGGTTGAGAGTCAAATTGGCAGTTTAACTCCTAACCACTAAAAGTCGAGAATCGACTCAATTTCCTTACAAGCAGGTGACATGCCACAAGGGCTATAACTTTCTTTCAGACCTCATCGTGATTGGAGTTTTTCACACAAAGTTATGGGGCTCCAAAGTTGCGAGAGTCTCGACTTTGGCAATTTCGGGACTCCCACTTGGGAGTCTCAGGACAAAAAGCCATTTGGATGTGGGCCTTGTGGAGAGGCACAAAGTATACTATAAAAAGGAAAGTGGTGGCTTCCCCCAAGTCCGGGGCATGGTGAGTCTTATGAATCCAAGTTTGCCTATGGCTCATCCTAACACCAAAAATGCTTCAACTATGCACTAACCAACTTGTTGTTTAATTTGTGTAGATCCGAGTGAGTGATTAAGTGCTTGTCATTCTTCATAGTCCCATCCCGGAACTCCAACACACCCCTTTACCCCCCAAAGTGTTGTGAGCCACGGAGCATGCCCCAATTCCTTGCTTTTTCGTTGTCTTCAATCTGGATTCACATTTGAGTTCGTTAAGGAGCCTAGGGGTGCGTCAACAAGCATTTGAATAAAAGGTACCTAGGGAAAAAACAATGTTTCGTCACAAAAGTGAACCACCATAGCTTGCATCTACTTGAAAATAAAATTGTAACTAGAAGTCTAAAAAGATAATTAGATCAACTTATAATACATGAAGAAATGGAAAATGGTGTTGCCATAAATAGGAATTTGAATACAAATCAAATAGATCAACAACTTTTAACACCTAGAAAAGTTTTTTAATTAGAGCAAAAACATCTATGGGTAGAAAAGACACATGCATGCCATAGAATGCCTTAGGTAGCATTAATAATTTCTCGTGAAATGCAAACTAGTGAAGCACAAAGGCGCACTAATAATCTGCAACAAAATTCCAGGAAAAAAAAACATTATATTGAAAATGAAGATTTGCAAGTTGAGTTAAATGAAAAAGTTGAGAACCTGAACTTCAATGAAAAGTTGCACTATAGTCAATAGGTCTAATGCAGCAACATGATTCTGATGTTCTGATTCGTGGAAAAAAATAGAAACTCAATAAGTCAAAATGGGAAGAAGTAGTACCAAGGTATAGATCTATTTCACTTACTTACTATCAAAAAGAACATGAGGACGAAGAGCTTGAAAAAAGAAAGAGCTCAAATTTTGAACTTTAGATTCATTACGTGGTTGAACAAAAAGCCACACCTTAGGGCATCAAAATGTCCAAAGGAGTTGAGTCGATACTTCTAATGAAACAAGAAATTATAATCTTACCAAAAGCAAAACCAACAGTAACAGAAGGTGTACCTATGGCTGTTAGAATAAAACATAGTGAACCCAAACTTAATCAATAGAACGAAAGCATTATTAGAGGAGTAGCAAGTTTAGAGCAAAGGAATTCATAATGTGAACACTAGGTCCAAAACCCAACCTTCCATGTTGCACATATTGTCATTAGATTGGACATCATATCAATGAATGTCCATTTATTGAAAGTAATGTGAAGCAAGAATTTAATGAACATTTCTAGAATTTAAATCCAAAACATGCAAGAACAGAAGACCATGGAGATTTTGAACTAGAGGATCTATACCATGAGAGGGTTAAAATTTTAAATAAATTCAAATATTCAGATTTGGAAAAACAACAAAGTGAAAATGAGAGCTCAGATTATGACAGATGTAATACCTATTTTTATAGCTCCTACACCAAATCTATTCCATCACAATAATGTTGGAGTTACTTATGCATGAATTTCCAATATCACAGTGGAACCAGTAAGATCTATACCATTATATTTTGTGGCAATGGCCCACTTTATGGTTATAGTTATTGAAGTTCCATTTACAACAAAATAGGCGATATTATTGCTAATATGAAGTCTACACCATAGATTCCAAAGGGAACAAACCTTGTGAATGTGCACATAAAGATGCCCAAAAAGGTGGACGAGATTTTTGCTAAATAGCCATCAGAAACAAGAGGAAAGGGATCAAGCCCACTAGGACCTTCAAGATATTTTGGATTACTAATGGTGAATCCAAGCAAACCACCATTACCACCAAACAAGCCTTATCATTGAACATTTAACTACCTTAAGTATGTGAAGGATTATAACCTAGTTGCTCATGTCAAAGTTTTTAAGGCTGCCATTAAAATAAATGGTGAAATAAAAAATGCAAAAATTATTAACATGTTTAGTTTTACCATTAGAGATATTGTATCCGATTGGTGTAACAATTACCTAAGAGAATTTCTAAAGTTGAAACAATAAGTAGTCTATTAGCACCACAAAATAGTAAAACAATATTGGCTCAAAAACCTCAAACAATTACATAGAAAACAATAATGTACTTTACAAACTATCACAAGACAAATCACAATGTTGAAACATGTAAAGTCAAAAGAAAAGAAGAGTCTATTCTTGAAGTTTTTGAGTTACCACTCAGCATATTAGAATATAGAGACCTATGAAGTATTCCTATCATATTTGTGGTGAGACTGGACATAAGATTATATACTATCCTAAGTATAATGACATGCACAATATGTTGAAGAACAAAGGAATGACGACTATAGAAAAACCATCTGTGGTGGAACCCAAGGTTGTTAATCCTTGAGTTCATGTATTGGGTGTCAACATGGCCATCATTAGGAATAAGGTTATTGAAGAACAAATGTTCAAGGATAGAGAGCCAAACAAGAAGAAGTCTGTTGTTTACTGGGAAGAGGAGCAGAAACTACAATAATCTTTTATCAAGATTATACAAAAGATGTAAGTGGAAGGCCCACCAAAAAGTTTAAATCAAAAGGAGAAAGCATAGTGGAATACAAGTTGGGTAAGATTACCAACAACTAAAGCATCCATAGAACCAATTGTACCACAAAATTTGTTTGCTATTCCTAACAATAAAATAATGTCTATGGAACAAATATTTCAAGATATCAATAAGATGCGGGAAACTACCTATACCTTGAGGTTAGGTCAATTGTTGAAGGTAGCACTCAATCTTAATAAATATATGTGGCATAAACTACAGCTAGAAAAACCCAATATAGATACTAAGGTGATACTAAAGCTTAGTGTAGCCATAATGATTGAGAAACATTCTAAAATTAACACTGTAGCTATAAAGGTAAATAACCAAATGGTAATTATCCAAGTACAAGTTGGGAAGAACACTATTGAGGATGTTCTGTTAAATGGAGGAGCAAGTGTAAACATCATAACACAAAACCTCAAAACAAAATTAGGTTCACCCAAACCAAGATTAACCCCATACCACCTCAAAATGGTAGATCAAAGTATGACCAGACCTTTAGGAATCATCCAAAATTTGAAGATTCAGCTACATGTCATACCATATGTAACAACATTTATCGTTTTGCAAAATAATGTGGTAGATTTTAGCTATTCCATGTTGCTAAGAAGACCTTGGCTTGGAGATGCAAAGGTTAGACATGATCGAAGGAACAATGTGATTACTGTTCAAGGCAAAGGGACAATTAGAACAATATCAATTAACAAGAAATTGGGCTCAATAGAAACTAGAAGGCTCCAAGTACTTGTTTATTATGACTTGATGGAAGGTCTAACAAATGAAGAGGAAGATCTGATCTTTGAGATAGAACCAAAAATGTTCTCAATTGGTATAATCACTATCTCAAATGAAACAGTTTCATGGCTAAGTGTTCGAGTTACATATATCAGAATCAATGGAGAATCTAAACCAAAACAAGGGATATCAGATCAAGGAGCAACAAAAGTAGTGGCTTCAACAACAAAAACAATAGAATTTAATGTTAGACCATAGACATCACTAGGAAATAAAGTCTATCTAAAAAATTATTATCATCATGGCTAAGTTCATATTGAAGTGGATGAAACCCCAACCAAAATTTAAGTATAAAATCTTCATATTGTAGGTTGGATTTTGACTAAATAACAACAGCTTGTTAAGCTAAACTTGGCACATACGCAAATCCACAGTGCATCAAAGTTAATGCATAATTAACAAGGAGAAAACTGAGGAGCTTCAAACTTTACTAAAGGAGTTCAAAGACATGTTTGCTTGGACTTATAAGGATTTGAAAGGCATAGCTCCAGAATTGGCTCAACACATAATTGAATTAAACACCTCATATCACACCAACACATCAAGCAAGGTACAGATTAAACCCCAATTATGTTATAGCTATCAAACAAAATATTGAAAAATTATTAACAACAAGATTCCTTTAACCAGTAGAGGAAGCTACATGGTTATCACCTATAGTGGTAGTATTTAACAAGAATGGAAAATTGAAAATTTGTGTGGATTTCACAAAGTTGAATAAGGCAACCAAAAAAAATCCTTATCCTTTACCATTTTCTAATGAAGTACCGAACAATGTAACATGGTATGAAGCCTATTCATTCTTAGATGGATACTTAGGATACCATTAGATTTTTATAGCCCCTGAAAATAGATATAAAACAACCTTTGTAACAAATTGGGGAACTTTTGTTTAGATGGTGATGCCATTTGGTGTCAAAAATGGGCCACCAACATTCCAAAGAGCAATATGAAGCTTTTAAAAAATATTTAGATTAGTTCATGAAGATATTTTTAGATGACTTCACAATCTATAGTGATATGGAGATTCATTTGATGAAGTTCAAACTTTTCTTTAAAAAATGCAAAGAATACAAAATCAATCAACCTAGAAAAATGTGCCTTTATGATATTTTCAGGACTAATTTTAAGGTTCATAGTTTCAAAGGAAAGAAAAATACAAAACCTTAAAAAGGTTCAAGCAATAGTTAATATGCTAGTTTTTACAAACCCACAACAAATTCAAGTCTTTAATGGTATGGCTCAATTTTATAGATGTTTCATCAAGAATTTTGCCTTTATCATGGCACCAATCACAAAGTTGATGAAGAAGATAAAACCGTTTATTTAGACTACAAACAATCAGGAAACTTAGGATCAAATCAAACAAAGATATGTGGAAGCACCAATTTTGATACCTCCAAATTGGCAGTTAGATTTCCATGTGTACACAAATGCATCTTTACTAGTAATAAGTGCAATGTTAGACAAAACCCAATTGGTAAGTATGACCAGCCTATAGTATATGCATTTAAACTCCTAAATAAAACAAAGCAAAATTATACTAATATAAAGGAAGAAGCATTAACAATGGTTGATGCTATGCATAAATTCAGACATTTTTTGTTGGCAAACAAATTTGTCTTTTATGTAGACCACATGGCTCTTATATATCTAGTCAACAAACCATAGGTGTTTGGAAGGATAGCCAAATGACTGTTGTTATTTTTGGAGTATAAATTTATAGCAGTTTACAAGCCTGGTAGAACACATGTGGTAACTAATGTTTTATCAAGATTATTAAATAGTTTAGAACCATTGGGAGTCCCAAATCAATTATTGATGCATCATTATTTTCAATAAAACCTATATGGATGCAAGAAGTGAAGAGCTATTTAGAAATAGGTTAGATGTTAAAATTTTTGAACTTGGTTCAAAAATAAAAATTAGCTAGACAAGCAAAACCTTTTTCTTTGAAAGAGGGGAAAATGTACAATGTGGGACAAGATAAGAGATTGTGCAAATGTTTGACCATCTCAAAATCATGGATTGTTCTAAAGGAACTACATGAAGGGATGGCAAGAGGACATTTTGTTGCAAATATTACTACAAAGAAAATTTTGGATGCACATTATTGGTGACAAAACTTTATTCAAAGATACTCATGAATTTTGTAGAAGTTGTGATAGTTGTTAAATAATCAAAGGACTAGAAACAAAAGTTTGGCCAAATTAGTAACAACATTTCCAAAGGAACCTTTTATGAAGTGGGGTCTACATTTTATAGGTCCAATTAAACCAACAAGAAGATTAACAGGAAACAAACTTTTTTGGTAACTACAAATTATGTAACCAAGTGGGTAAAGGCAAAAGCACTTGGAACCAACATTGTAGTATTTATAGCTAGATTTCTGTATGAGTATATTTTGACTAGATTTGGATGTCCTCTAACCATAGTTATAGATCAAGGAGTATATTTCATCAATGATACAATAAAACATATGACAGAACAATTTTTGTTAAAACATCTTAGATTTACTACTTATTATTGATAGGGAAATGGACAAGTAGAGTCTACTAAAAAAGTTTTTGGTAGATTACTAACCAAGTTAGTCAACGAGAAAAACACAAACTAAGATGAACATTTCTCCATAATTTTGTTTTCATACAAGACAACTTACAAGGTAGTAACATGATATAGACCTTACTAATCAGTCTATGGTTCGCATCCTTTAATGCCACAGAATATGTTTTATCGGTTATTAATGAAAACCACAAATATGGAAAACCCACAAAAGTACTAACTGTTAGAATTACAAAACTAAAGAAGTTACAATAGAACATATTAGAGGTTTAAAACAATGTTGGAGCAAACCAATGGAACGAATTTATGTGGAGTCAATAAAAACACACAAAGAAGAAGTTTCAATTTGGAGATTATGTTTTGTGGTTTCCTAAAGGAGATAATAAACATTTGGGCAATTTTAAGAAAAGATGGTTTGGCCCATTCAAGGTACATTATTGCTTACCTAATAACATTATGATTTTTGTTTATGTAAACAATTTTGAACCAAACCCAATATTGGTTAGTATTAACAAGTTGAAACCGTACAAATATGTGGATTAAACATTGAAGGGGATACATAGTTCAAAGAATTAGAAATCTTTAAAGTTTATAGATTCTGACCACAAAAAAAAAGAAATTTGATGAAGATTTAGAAGGCAAAAGAACATCAAAGATCATAGATATTGATCAAATAGTCACATCAAAAGAAGCCTCAATGAATCTGATGAATCAAATAGGTATGATACTACTCAAAGACCATGATTACAAAATTTCACAACCAATAGACTATAAGTTAGATATGTTTGTAACATTAGAACAAAACTTTGTTGATCTAATGGTTCAGCACATGACAAAAGAAATATGTAGTGTTGACAACATTAAATCATCAAAATTAGAGGTGTTATTAAAAGAACTTAGTGCCATATCTACATAGTTACTAAGTCAATAGGCATTAACTATAGTTCATATTGCTATTAGTATGATCTCAAACAAAAGTCAACATGTGTCAAAAAACAAGAAAAAAAGACAAATCATTAAGACACTAACCCTACAATGAAAAATGAAACGTCATTACACGAAATGAAATGATGGCATTTCTACAACCAACAAGGAACACAAGAATGCTTTTTCTTTGTTTTCTTCAAACAATTTTTTGTCATTTTCCATTTCTAGAATGAACGTAGAAGAAAGCTTTATTGAAAAGTTAAAGAGACAAACTAAAGAAAGACTACAAAATTGAGAGAAGAAAAGTAAAAGAAATTAAAAAAACAACAAATTATTTTTAACATTTTGCCTTTGAAGTCTAGGTCTCCAAAGAAAGGTCTACCATTTCCATCTCCTATTTATTCTTCTTATTCTTGGATGTAAGTAAGATTAGGGGTACCACTAGGAACATCACATGTCCTGTTTCATGAAAGGAGTTAACTTTAGGACTAATTTGTGATCACATAGTTTGGTGTTTTAGAAGATGGCCCATATTACTACATTGTGCATCTTTGGGATATTCAAATGGGTCACGTCCCATAAGATTTGGAAATGTTTTGATGTTCCTACACCTTTCTTATATTAAAAGCTTCAAGAAAGTCACTTTTTGGGGTCATGAACACAAGAAAACAACAAGAGCATTTCTTGAACCCATTTGATTTTATTCCCTATTTTAGAGGAATCCTACAATTTTTACATAGGGAAAAAAATAGACAAACGTAGCAAAATGTGTCACAATAATTACTTATATATTTTTCAACATTAGGAAATGTGGTTTTAATAACGCCATATGGATCAAAAACTTTATTTTGAATTTTTTAGCTTGATTTTGATTTCTCCTAGTAGGGCATTTCAAGTAGCATCTATTTATGTTGAATATTCATTAAAAAAAAAATTATCAGTATTATAATCTCCAACATAAACTTTTTGGCATTTAAACACAACTTCCTTGTCACAACCCTAACCTTAGGCTCGCGACCAAGGCAAAGGCTTGCAAAGGTATGGGCTAAGAGTGAAGCCCAGGAATCACATTTCATGCTCCTAAGAGTGTAGGAGAGCGTGAAGGAATGAACCCCATACTCCCAAGTGAGCTCCCACTTTGGGAGTTGGAGTCTTAATGGAGTCCCGAATTTTCAAAGGGCGATTGCAGGGGTCAAAATTCATTGCATTGAAGATTTTTTTATACCATTGGAAAAGCTCTTAGAGCATAAATTTTTAAATCAAGTTTGCATGACCCATTTGGGTACTTAAAACATAAGTTATGGCCAAAAAAAAGGTTAGGACCTAAACTGCCAATTTGACTCCTGACCACTAAAAGTTAAGAATTTCCCTAGTTCACTTGCGTGTAGGTGGTGTGCCACATATAATTAGAAAGCTCTTGATGAGGTCTACATTTTTTTTTTAAACCTCACCTCAATTGAAGGTTTGCAAAAGAAGTTATCGGCCTCCAAAGTCGCAAAAGTCCCAATTTCGGGAATTTTAGGACTTTCAAGTTGGGAGTCTCAAGACAAAATGACATTTGAGTGCAGGCCCCATGGCCAAGCATAGAGAATACTATAAGGGGGAAGGTGGTGACTTCCCTCAAGTTCGGGCCGTGGTGAGTCTTGTGAGTTTGTGTTTGCTCATGGTTCATCCATGCACCAAAAGTGTTCAAACTATGCATTAACCAACTTGTTGTTTGGTTTGTGCAAGTTCATGTGAATAATTGACCCGTTTGTCACTCACCTTAATCCCTATTTCGGATTTCCAACACGCCCCTCTACCCCCAAAATGTTGCGAACCAGGGAGCATACCCCAACTCCTTATCCTTTCGCTATTTTCGCCTTGGACTCGTAATTAAGTCTATCAAAGAGCTTGGGGGTGCGTCATTCCTAAACCCCATTTTTAACATATTGATGATGTGGATAGATTTCCATCCTTCAATTTGAAATTTAAATGATAGGAGCTGTCAATTTTGGTGAGGGTAGATTTTTCCATCTTTCACCAAAGTTAAGGTTTTTAAAGAACATATTAATGGCGATACATCTTTTCTAGGTGCTTACCATCACTCTCTTTGAGTGTTGTTGTAAACACAATGTGCATGAATGGAGTTAAGGTTTTCAAAAAAAAATTCTCGATGGTGTGAAGTGACTTTTCATCCCCCTACTTCTGGTTCCATGAGGTGATTATTCTTGAAAGTACATATGTTATTGGTGAAGGAAAAATGAAAAAATATTTTTAGATATTAAATTACGTTTATAATTGAAAACAAATAGTTTGCCTCCTATGCATCATTTATGATTTGGATTTGATAAATATATTTTTTAAGTTCAAACTTTTCAAATCCTAAAATTTTATGTTAAATTGTCACCCACTTAAACCAACTTCTAAGGATTTGACAATATGCTCAATTTGATAACAAACTTCCAGTCACTCAAAACATTATTCCCATCACATATGTTATCCAAATCTAGCTTGCATTAATTCATTAGAAAGATAGCTACAAAATGCACTTGCCTACCAAATTTCAAGCACTAGATTTAAATTAGTAAAAAGTTGTGCCATAGAACCCAAAAGGGTTTCACAAAAGGAAAAAACTTAACTTGGCAGTAAACCTTTAGTCACTTAAAACATTGTTACATGCACATATTTTATTCAAATCTAACTTGCATTAGTTCATTGAAAATCTACCTACATGGGGCACCTGCCTACCAAATCTCAAGCTCTGCACCTAAATCAAGAAAAAGTTATGCTACAAAACCCAAAAGGTCTTGTGAAATTTCTTTAAAATTTTAGGCTCTCAAAACGATCCCTATTCATTTCCATTGTTTCAAAGGTACTACTATCATCCAATCTATTCTCCATTTTTCCACCATCTATTAAGATTAATCAATCTTTTCCTCCTAAGGAAAGCTGTAGGAATAAGTTTTCAAAGAGTTAAATCGAAAATTATGTCCAAAAAGAGAGTGCCAAATTATCCAAATTCACACTTTTAAAAAGAAAGAGAAGGAAGGAGGTGAAGGAAAACCTTAACTTGGTGGCTCTTGGAAGGTTCCAAGTTTGGTGGCCAATGGGGAAGCATCTTGCTTGGTGGCCCTTGGAAGTTCCAAGCTTGGTGGCCAATGGGGAAGCATTTTGTTTGATGACCTTTCGAAGGTTCCAAGCTTAGTGGCCTTTAAAAGGAGAATGAGAAACATCCTTTTCACCTGTTTCCATTTCCCCTTAAACAAATTTTACTTAAATTTTTTTTTTATTGATTTTGAGGTTTTACATTACCATGGTTCTAGACCATGACTATATGTTTTTCCTTCTTTTTCCTTGACCTATAAATTGTAACCATGCATTTCCATGTACCAAGTCTTCCACACATTTATCACCAAGTTGATTTTGATTGAAGATTTATTCCTTTCCTTGAATTCATGGTGTCACACATGACCACATCTTACAAGCCTCAAACCGCACAAATGAATGAAGAACTATTTCGAAAACCATCCCTAGATTTGACATTGACCCAACATTCTCATGATGAAAACCTTGAACTGCGAAAGGTGGGCCTCATCTTGAAGTTGAACCCCTTCGAGCTTGGTATTATCACATTTTTCCAAATTGTCGTATCTTGGTGATTTTGTTGCAGGTCAACCCCACTTTTGGTGATGAACCTAAAACTGTCTATAAAGGTTTTTACGAATTTGAAAACACCTCCATCTTTGCATGGTCGTCAATTCTTAGCATTAGACATTATCGTTGGTTGTGCGGTTTGATTCATCAACTGCCTCCTAGTAACAAGGCTGATTTTTTAATTTGCACCATTTGACACATCCTAGTTTTTTACAATTATGAGCTATCATTATGACATATGA
>Ga0116229_10013371_pt1 | contig 11616 bp, 7 predicted proteins | sample S1TSphgellanicum_3_FD_87313 | JGI IMG/M metagenome (GOLD analysis project Ga0116229, IMG submission 87313) | Host-associated microbial communities from peat moss isolated from Minnesota, USA - S1T2_Fc - Sphagnum magellanicum MG | ecosystem: Host-associated > Plants > Peat moss > Unclassified... | reverse complement strand
GTCGCGCTTACAACCCAACCATCCGACCGACGACCCGGCAGGCATCGCCGCCTCCACATTCGACGGCTTGCTGTTTGGAATGGGGGACGCCGTCATCGGCGTCAATCCAGCCACCGACTCCGTGGCCGCCTGCATCGCCCTAAATCAGATGCTGGACGATTTGCGCCAGCGGTTCGATATCCCGACCCAGACCTGCATCCTGGCCCATGTCACCACCACGCTGAAGGCGATCGAACAGGGGGCGCCGGTCGATCTGGTGTTCCAGTCTATCGCCGGCAGCGAGGCGGCTAACGCAGGCTTTGGCGTCTCGCTATCGCTCTTGCGCGAAGCCGCCGACGCGGCCGCCTCGCTTGAGCGTGGAACCATCGGCCAGAACGCCATGTACTTCGAGACCGGCCAGGGCAGCGCCCTGTCGTCGGGAACCCATTACGACATCGACCAGCAGACCATCGAAACCCGCGCCTATGGGGTGGCCCGCGCCTTTTCGCCCCTGCTGGTGAATACGGTCGTCGGCTTCATCGGGCCGGAGTACCTGTACGACGCCAAGCAGATCACGCGCGCCGGTCTGGAGGATCACTTCTGCGGCAAACTGCTCGGTCTGCCGATGGGGGTCGATGTCTGCTACACCAACCATGCCGAGGCCGACCAGGACGATATGGACGACCTGATGACGCTGTTGGCGGTCGCCGGGGTCAACTTCCTGATCTCAGTTCCCGGCTCCGACGATGTGATGCTGAGCTATCAAACCCTGTCGTACCACGACGTGCTGGGCCTGCGTCACTTGCTGGGCCGCCGACCGGCGCCGGAGTTCGACGCCTGGCTGGCGCGGATGGGAATGTACGACTCTGAACGTCGCCTGGCTCCGCCGTCCCTTGGCGGCGAACCTATACGCCGGCTGTTGGGGGCTTGAGCGTGGCTGCGCCGGATCCTTGGGCCCAGCTGCGCCAGGCCACCCGAGCCCGCATCGGCTTGGGGCGCGCCGGCGACGCCCTTCCGACCCGCGCTTTGCTTGAGTTTCAGCTGGCCCACGCCCAGGCGAGAGACGCTGTCCACGCGCCGATGGACCTTGACGCTCTGGCGCAGACGCTGGCCCCACGCCAAATCCTTCGACTGCAGAGCGCCGCGCCTGATCGCACCGCCTATCTGCGCCGCCCAGACCTGGGCCGCCGCCTCAATGCCGACAGCCGAGACCGCCTGCGCGCCTCAGCTAAAGCCCCCTCGCCGGACCTCGTTTTCATTGTCGCCGACGGCCTGTCAGCCCATGCGGTCGGACGCCACGCCGCGGCGGTCGTGACGGCCTGTTTGGAAAGGCTGCCCGAGCACGCGGACGCGCCGATCATGATGGTCGAGCAGGGCCGGGTGGCGATCGGCGATGAGATCGGCGAGATCTTGGGCGCCAAGCTGTGTCTGGTCCTGATCGGCGAGCGACCTGGCCTGTCGGTCGCCGATAGCCTTGGCCTCTACCTGACCTGGGCGCCGCGCTTGGGCGTGCAAGACTCAGCCCGCAATTGCATCTCCAACATCCATGCCGACGGCCTCAGCGCGTCAGAGGCGGCGGCCCAAGTCGCTTGGCTGATCCGGGAGGCGACGCGGCGAGGCCTGACGGGCGTCGATCTGAAAGCCGCCTCGCCCGAAGACCTGCTGGAAGACCGCTCGCCGCGGGCGAGCTTGACCTTCAACACCCCCACCAAGGATGGCGCCCCATGAAGCCCGACACGCCGCCCGCCGCTGACGATGTCGCGACGCTTCACGCCATGGGTTACGCCCAGGAGCTGTCGCGCACCATGGGGCGGTTCTCCAACTTCGCCATTTCGTTTTCAGTCATCTGCATCCTCTCGGGCGGGATCAATTCCCTGGCCCAGGCGACCAGCGGGGCCGGCGGGGCCGCCTTGGGGCTCGGCTGGGTGATCGGCGGGGCCTGCACGCTGCTGTTCAGTCTCGGCATGGCCCAGATCGCCTCGGCCTATCCGACGGCGGGGGGCCTCTATCACTGGAGCTCGATCCTGGGCGGCCGGTTCTGGGGCTGGCTGACCGCCTGGTTCAATCTGATCGGCCTGATCACCGTGCTGGCGGCGGTGAATGTGGGAACCTTCAGCTTCTTCGTCGGCGCCTTTGGGCCTGCGCTCGGCCTCCAAGCCGGCCCCCTGCCCCAGTTCATCTTCATGATCGTGATCACCGGCGCCCAGGCGCTGCTAAACCACCTTGGCATCAAGCTGACGTCGCGCCTGACCGATCTTTCCGGCTATCTGATCCTGTTCGGCGTCGTCCTCCTGACCGGCGTACTGCTGGCCTATGCGCCGAGCCATCACGTATCGCGCCTGTGGACGTTCACCAACTATTCCGGCCCGGTAGGCGGCGGCGTCTGGCCCAAGACCTCGTCCCTGGCGTTCGTCTTTCTGCTGAGCCTGCTGCTGCCGCTCTTCACCCTCACGGGCTCCGACGCCTCGGCCCACACGGCTGAAGAAACCCATGACGCGGCGCGCAACGTGCCGCGCGGCATCGTCAGTTCGGTGTTCTGGGCGGCGGCCGCGGCTTGGGCGCTCTCCTGCGCCTTCGTCATCGCCATTCCCGACATGGACCAGGCGGCCAAACAGGGCTGGAACGTCTTCTTCTGGGCGATGGACAGGCTCGTCCCCGCGCCGCTCAAGATCGCCATCTATCTGATCCTGCTGATCGCGCAGCTATTGTGCGGCCTGGCGATCGTCACCTCCGCCTCGCGCATGATCTTCGCCTTCGCCCGCGACGGCGGCCTTCCCCTCTCGGCGCGGCTGAAGATCGTCAGCCCCCGGTTTCGCACGCCCGCCGCCGCGATCTGGACCAGCGCCGTCCTGGCCGTGGCCTTCACCGCCTATGCCGACGCCTATTCCACCGTGGTCTCGGTGACCTCGATCATCCTCTACCTGTCCTACGCCATGCCGATCGCCGCAGGCCTCTTCGCCTACCGCCGCCGGTGGACGACCATGGGTCCATGGGACATCGGCCCCTGGTTTCCAGTGGTCGCCGTGCTCTGTATCGTCGTCGCGGCAGGCATCTTCTACATCGGCGTCCAGCCGCCCAACGCCTTGGCCCTGACCGTCATGCTGGCCATTTTCGCCGTAACGCTCGCGTTGTGGTTCGCCGTAGAACGCAAACGATTCAAAGGACCGCCAATCGGCGCGGCGCTCACTCAGCGGCAGGTTGCGATCACCACGGTCGAAGCCGAGCTCGACCCGGCCGTCGGGTAGATCAGCTTACTCGGCGGTGCGGGCTTCGAGAAGCGAGCAACCTCGCGGCTCAGCCTGACGAATGTCTTTGGGTCCCAATAGGGTCGCTCACGCTAATGCCCCCCTGCAACGCGGCTTAACGCACTCATCGACACACGACAGGCCGCTAAAGCATCCCGCCGAAAGGCGGACGCAGATTTTCGGCAAAAAGCGATGCTCAATCAAATATCTAGTGCTACAGGCCCGATCTCGGATCAGGCCCATCGCTCTAAAATTCCGCCCAGCCGTCCTCTGCCGCCGGGCTGGGGGGGCTGGCTCGACCGCCGCCCGCGAAGGCGGCGACCTTGGCCTGCACGGCGTGGACGGGGTTACGGGCGGGCGCCCGACGCTGGGGGCTTGGGCGCGCGACGCTGGCCAGGTAGGCGCCTACCTTGAACTGGCCCATCAGGTGCGACAGATTCTCAGCCTCATTAGCCAAGGCTTGGCCAGCCGCCGCGGCCTCTTCGACCATGGCCGCGTTTTGCTGGGTCACCCGATCCATGTCATTGACCGCGGCATTCACCTCGTTAAGGCCTGTGGCTTGCTCCTGGGCCGACGCCGCGATGTCGGTGATAACACCGTTAATTTCTGCGATCTGGGTGGCGATGCGCTGCAGGGCCTTGCCGGTCTCACCGACCAGACTCACGCCAGACGCCACGTGGGCGCCTGACGCGGAGATCAAGGCCTTGATCTCCTTAGCGGCCTCAGCGGAGCGCTGCGCCAGGGCCCGGACTTCAGACGCCACCACCGCGAACCCACGGCCGGCGTCGCCGGCCCGCGCCGCTTCAACGCCCGCGTTGAGCGCGAGAAGATTCGTTTGAAAGGCGATCTCGTCGATCACGCCGATGATGCTGCTGATCTGCTTGGACGACTGCTCGATCTCACCCATGGCGGTGATAGCTTGGCTGACCACCCGGCCGGAATTTTCAGCATCCGTCTTCGCGACAGCGACAACACTGCGGGCTTGCGTGGCGCCATCTGCCGTCTTTTTCACCGTGGCTGTGATCTCATCCAGGGCGGCGGCGGTTTCCTCCAGGCTGGCGGCCTGCTGTTCGGTGCGCTTTGAGAGGTTACTGGACGACTGGCTGATCTCATTCGTGCCGGCTTGGATCGTAGCCGCCGTAGAGCCGACCTTTTGCATCGTGCCCTGAAGCGTCTCCATGGCGAGGTTAAAGTCGGTGCGCAATTTATCGAGTTCGGGGGGAAAGGTCCGATCGATCCTCTGCTCGAGATCCCCTGCGGCCAGCGCCGTTAGGGCGTCGCCAATATCGTGCACAGCGTCGACCCGCTTGGTGACGTCCGTCGCGAACTTCACCACCTTCACGATCTTGCCGCTGGCGTCCGATATCGGATTATAAGAGCCCTGGATCACAACCGTGCGGCCATCCTTAGCGATGCGATTAAATTCGCCCGCAAAGAATTGACCACGCCGTAACGATTCCCAGATATTGGCGTACTCCGCACTGTTCCGATATGCGGGGTCGCAGAACATGCTGTGGTTCTGACCTTTAATCTCCTGAAGCGAATAGCCCATCGCGTCGAGGAAATTCTGATTCGCATCGACGACCGTTCCATCGGGTTTGAACTCGACAAAGGCCTGAACGCGGTGAATGGATTTTATCTGTGCAGCGTAGTCGATATTGAGCAAACGCTCTTTGGCTCTGCTCCATTCCACGGCGTAGCCAACCCTGCGCCCCCCGTCCATCAAGGGGGTAACCACAAGATCAAACACCCGCTCCCCTACCCAGATGGTGGCGCTGTGCTGCGTCGTTAGGCGGGAGAGCATGCTTCTCTGATGAGATTTGTCCTTGTGAAAAATATCCATATTGGAGCCGATAAGCTTTGACACGCTAAAACTCGGCAGCTCCTTCTTCAAATCAGGCTCAACATCTATTAACATTTTACGGACTGACGGATTGAGATATGTGATATTAAAGTCGGCATCGGCGAGCATGATATTGGCGCTAACCGCTTCCAGCGCCAATAATTTGACGGACACACCTTTTGCACCGTTGCCAAACATCTTTCAGCTCCACGCTTGCCGAAGACTTTGCGATTAAGGTCGCTCAGCCAAATCATGTGACGCATTATGAAAACCACAGGTGGTAAATTTTTCGATAATAATATTATATTCTATAATAAATACGATTTTGGCGTGAAGCCTCGATGCGAGCATTTCACAATCTATTGGGGCTCGCCCATAGCGTCGGAAAACCTGATTTTCGGGTCATCTGCGGCGAAGCGTTCCTCCGCCACGACCAAGCGGCCGCTCACGCGTCGCCTGCCCGCAGAGGTCAGAGGACGGGACGGAGTGGACTGCCAAAGCAAAACTCTGTCGATATCGAAAAGGCCAATGACCTTATTCAATAACAACATTGAGAGACATGATTTCGCCGAAATACGATCAATTATTAAAGCCTCGCGGCGTCCGCCGGCTAGGCCATTTTTAGCAAAAGCTGTCGAAGTTGATAGGCTGGAGAGGAGTCTGGCGCAGTAGTCCGCAAGGGCCCCGCGCTGTTTATTGCGACATCGAGATCGTTCACGAGCCCTGTCGCAAGCGAATAACACCAGCCATGCACAGTCACGTTCGCCCCGCCGGCCCAAGCTTCCGTAACAATGGGGTCGGTCGCCACATTCTCGACCTGGCGCAGCACGTTCAGTTCGGCCAAGCGGTCATGGCGCGACTTTTCATCGGGCAGGGCGTCCAACTCCTGCTTGTGCAAGCGCGCCAACTCCCGGACCGGCGACAGCCAATGATCGATTAGGCCCAGGCGCTCATTACGCAACGCCGACAATATGCCGCCGCATCCATAATGGCCTACGACGAGGATGTGTTGGACCTGCAGTTTCTGAACCGCAAACTGCAATACCGACAAATAGCTTGAATCTTGGGGAGGAGCGAGATTGGCGACATTGCGATGGACGAAGAGTTCGCCCGGATCCAGGCCGACAATCTGATTGGCGGGCACGCGACTATCTGAGCACCCGATCCAAAGATAGGCGGGGCGCTGTTGCGCCACCAAACGTTTGAAGAAACGAGGATCTTTAGAGGTCTTCTCCGCCGCCCAATTTCGGTTATTAGCGATCAGATCTTCAATGCCGAGCACTTCGGCGGGGGGACGGCGTGTGGGCATACGGAAAATACCTTTACATTGTCTGGAACGACTGTTTTGGCGCGGCCCACTTGTTACCTGCGAATTAGGACACAAGCTTGAAGCCATCTAAAGCATTTCAACGAATTTAGCCCACTAGCTAACGCCTCATTAATAACTACGACCTGACCTTAACAGTCATAATTTATATAGTTTAAAATTTAGTATAATATGCGCCATTGATGCGGCGCATTTTCAGGCCTGGCGAAATCCGTTTAGGGCCATCGGCCCATGTAAAGGTTTCATAAAGACGCGGTCGAGGGTGCAATGGCGCGCCGCCTGCAAATACTCAGTTACTCAGCCGCTAACTATAATCGTGATATTTTCTCGCGGAGCTTGGCGGCGACCACTGGATCAGCCCGGCCAAAACGATCGCCGGCCGGCCTCGTCGCTCATCGCCCCAGATGGCGCCTACTGGATCGTCGAGATGGAGGGGGCGGCCGCTGGCCTCGCCAATCTCACCGGGATCGACCTGATTCACAGCCGCTGCGAGTGGGTCTATCTTCTAGCGACGCCGGCGGCGCGGGGCCGTGGGCTGGGATCGTGCGTCGAATACCTAGGCCTGGGTCAAGCCGGTATGGACGCTGCAGCTTGTTACGCCACGCCAGTCACTTGGCGGGCAGGGCTGCAGATTGGTATCTTCACCAGCTTTCGCTAAGCCCCACCGAACTGCTCAGCCCATGCGGCGATCTGGGCGTCATCGATCTTCTTGAACAGCACCTCGGGCGCGCGGATCGGGCTGCCCGGCGCCAGCACGCCCAGGGCCTCAGCGGCGTCTGCGGCTGGCCAGGCGCCCAGCAGCGGCTGAGCCATGAGCGCCTCAGCGATCTTCTCTGCTGTGAACGGAATGAAGGGATGCGACAGCCGCGCGAACAGAACCGCCAGGTTCAAACCCGTCCGGACAATCATCCCCGCCCGAACCGGATCGGTCTTGATCACCGTCCAGGGGGCGGCTTCGGCCAGATATTCATTGCCAAGCCCCCAGATCGCCCGCAGCGACTGAGCGCTCTTGCGAAGCTCCAGCCCCTCCATCTGCGCCGTGAGGTCGGCCAGGCGCGCCGTGAGGTCGCCATAGAGCGTCTGCTCCAAAGGCCCAGGTTCGCCACCGTCCGGCACGCGGCCCTCAAATCGAGTCTCAGCGAACTTGGTGATCCGGTTGACGAAGTTGCCCAGCACATCGGCCAGGTCCTTGTTCACGGCGGTGGCGAACTGGTCCCAGGTGAAGGCGGTGTCGGAGCCCTCTGGCGCATTGGCCGTCAGGTACCAGCGCCAGTAGTCCGCCGGCAACAGCTCCAGAGCCTGGTCCATGAACACGCCGCGCCGGCCGGAGGTGGAGAACTTGCCGCCGTACCAGTTCAGCCAGTTGAAGCTTTTCAGCATGTCGACCGTCTTCCAGGGTTCAGCTGACCCGAGGATCGTCGCCGGGAAGCTGACCGTGTGGAAGGCCACATTGTCCTTGCCCATGACCTGAACATAGCGGACGTCGTCTGCGCCCTCATCCAGACGCCACCAGCGCCGCCACTCTCGCTCTGGGTTGGCGCCGCCCTTCGCCGTCGCCCATTCGCACGTCGCGGCGATATATTCGATGGGCGCGTCGAACCAGACGTAGAAGACCTTGCCCTCAAAGCCTGGCCGCGCCACGCCCTGATAGGCCACCGGCACGCCCCAGGCGAGATCGCGCGTAATACCCCGGTCGATCAGGCCTTCGTCGAGATGCTTGTAGGCGATGGAGCGGGTGAGCATCGGCCAGTCGGCGTGCTGGTCTACCCAGGCGCGGATCTGATCGGCGAGCCGGGTCTGGAGCACATAGAGATGGCGTGTGTCGCGGACCTCCAGGTTGCGCGAGCCGGAGACGGCGGAATAGGGCGCGATCAGGTCGGTGGGGTCGAGCAGCCGGCCGCAGTTGTCGCACTGATCCCCCCGCGCCTTCTCAAAGCCGCAATGGGGGCAGACGCCCTCCACATAGCGGTCCGGCAGGAAGCGGCCGTCGTCGATGGCGTAGATCATCCGATCGACCCGCTCTTCGATCAGGCCGTTCTGTTCCAGCACATGGGCGAAGTGCTGGGTCAGCTCGCGGTTCTCCGGGCTAGACGAGCGGCCGAACCAGTCGAACGACAGGCCGAACCTTTCGGCGATATCGCGTTGAGCCGCGTGCTGGGCGTCGCAATAGGCGGCCACATCTTGCCCCGCGGCGGCGGCGGCCAGCTCAGCCGGGGTGCCATGCTCGTCGGTGGCGCAGATATAGAGCACCTCAGCGCCCCGCGCCCGCTGGAACCGGGCGTAGATATCGGCCGGCAGCATCGACCCCGCCAGATTGCCGAGATGCTTGATCCCATTGATATAGGGCAAGGCGGAGGTGATCAGGATACGGGCCATGCGAAGCCAAGCGCCTCATCTACAAACAGGGGGATGAAAGGGTTGCCAACCCGGCGGATGCGAACCGAAGGGCTCGCCCCTCCCCCGGCCTTCCGCAGATCGGCTTTAGCCCATAGACCTCAAACAGGCGGCGGGCAACCCAGGCAATATTAAACCATCAATATCAATATCTTGAAGCATTTTTGGACTTTGCATCCTCAGGCTGAAACGCCTCTGTGGGTCTGGTACGCTCAAGCGACCCGGGCCGCGTGGACCATTGCGATCTGAAGCCGATTAGGATGCCGCGCTCAAAACCATCGAACCCTACTTCGAGCACGAACCCCAGCCGGGTTCAGCTGACGCCGACCGTTTCGACCTTCTGGCTCTGGTGATCGCCGATTATGAGGCGAAGTACTGGGCTGTCGAGGCGCCGGACGCGCCAGATCTTTTGCGCGCGGAGATGGCGAACAGAGGCCTGAAACAAGAAGACTTGGCCGCGGTATTAGGCTCCAAAGCCCGCGCCTCCGAAGTCCTCAATCGTCGCCGTCGCCTAACCCTGGATCAGGCCTGGAAGCTGCACACAGAATGGCGGTTGCCGAGGGACGCCCTCCTGCGCCCCCACCCGCTTCGCCGCACCCGGCGAGACGGGTCTAAGCCGTCCTCGGCCGCGCGATCGTCGCGCTTGGAGAGTCACCGAACGTCCGACCCCTGAGCTTTGGACTCGAGATCCTGGAAAGGCGTGGCGCCGACAGAGGGACTCGAACCCCCGACCTTCTGATTACAAATCAGCTGCTCTACCAGCTGAGCTATGCCGGCGATTGCGCCCCGGTCGGACGAACTGAAGCTAACGGGAAGTCGTGACGGTTTGAACCGGCTAGCCGCCTCGCCCCCTAGTCTTCCTTCGGGGTCATGACCTGACGGCCACGGTACATGCCGGTCTTCAGATCGATGTGGTGGGGACGGCGCATTTCGCCCGTCTCCTTGTCCTCGATGAAGCTGTTGCCGCCGAGCGCCTGGTGGGCGCGGCGCATGCCCCGGCGCGAGGGGGAGGTTTTACGCTTCGGAACGGCCATGGTCGTCTCTCAAAGATTGGGCGGCGCCCAAAGCGTTTAGCCGCCAGCGAGCGCACATCAAAATAGCAACGGCGGCTCGCGAGCCGCCGATTAAGCCGCGTCTTATGACGCAAGCCCGCCCCCGACGCAAGCCTTACAATACAACCTTATAATACAGCTTATACCAGCCGACTCTGCTCCATGGCCGCAGCGATGAAACTGGCGAACAGGGGATGGGGCGCAAAGGGGCGACTCTTCAGTTCGGGGTGGAACTGCACGCCGACGAACCAGGGATGGTCCGCCCGCTCGACGATTTCCGGCAGGACGCCGTCCGGCGACAGGCCGCTGAGGTGAAGGCCGGTGCGCTCCATCACGTCGCGATAGGCTGTATTGACCTCGTAACGATGGCGGTGGCGTTCGGAAATGGACGACTGGCCATAGATTTCACAGACCCTGGAGCCTGGCGCCAGCACCGCCTCATAGGCGCCCAGCCGCATGGAGCCGCCCAGGTCCTGGTCGGCCTTGCGGACCTCCACCGCGTTGCCGCGCACCCATTCGGTCATCAGCCCGACCACAGGATCATCCGCCGGACCGAACTCGGTGGACGACGCGCCGGGCACGCCGCCGAGGTTGCGGGCCGCCTCGATAACGGCCATCTGCATGCCAAAGCAGATGCCGAAATAGGGCACGGCGCGCTCGCGGGCGAACTGGACGGCGCGAATCATGCCCTCAGACCCGCGCTCCCCAAAGGCGCCCGGCACCAGGATGCCGTGGACGTTCTCCAGCCGCTCAGCCACCTCAGCCGGATCGCGCTCAAACGCCTCCCCTTCGATCCAATCGAACGTCACCGCGACGCCGTTGGCCAGGCCGCCGTGATGCAGCGCCTCGATCAGGGACTTATAGGCGTCCTTCAGGGCGGTATATTTGCCGACGATGGCGATTGAGACCTCGCCATCGGGATGGGTCAGCCGACGGGCTATGTCCTCCCACTGCCGCAGATCCGGCGCCGGGGCGTCGTGGATCGAGAAGGCCTCCAGGATTTCGCGGTCCAGGCCTTCCCCGTGGTAGTCCAGCGGCACGGCATAGATGCTGGCGCTGTCCATGGCCTGGATCACGGCCGATTCTCGGACATTGCAGAAGAGCGCGATCTTGCGCTTCTCGTCGGGGGGGATCGGCTGCTCGCAGCGGCACAGCAAGATGTCGGGCTGAATGCCGATGGCGCGCAGCTCGCGCACCGAATGCTGGGTCGGCTTGGTCTTCATCTCGCCCGCCGTCTTGACGAAAGGCAACAGCGTCAGGTGGACGAAGACGGCGTGGCCGCGGGGCAGCTCCTGGCCCAGCTGGCGGATGGCCTCGAAGAAGGGCAGCCCCTCTATGTCCCCCACCGTGCCGCCGATCTCGACCAGCACGAAGTCCGCGCCGCCCGCGTCGGACAGGATGAAGGATTTGATTTCGTTGGTGACGTGGGGAATCACCTGGACGGTGGCGCCCAGATAGTCGCCCCGCCGCTCCTTTTCGATGATGGTCTTATAGATTTGCCCGGTGGTGATATTGTCGCCGCGGGTGGCCGAAACGCCGGTGAAGCGTTCGTAGTGGCCCAGATCGAGGTCGGTTTCGGCCCCATCGTCGGTCACGAACACCTCGCCATGCTGGTAAGGGCTCATGGTGCCGGGATCGACGTTCAGATAGGGGTCGAGCTTGCGCAGACGGACCTTATAGCCCCGCGCCTGAAGCAACGCGCCAAGCGCCGCAGAGGCCAGTCCCTTGCCGAGCGAAGAGACCACGCCTCCGGTGATGAAGATGTACCGGGCCATG
>Ga0116229_10013365_pt1 | contig 11619 bp, 10 predicted proteins | sample S1TSphgellanicum_3_FD_87313 | JGI IMG/M metagenome (GOLD analysis project Ga0116229, IMG submission 87313) | Host-associated microbial communities from peat moss isolated from Minnesota, USA - S1T2_Fc - Sphagnum magellanicum MG | ecosystem: Host-associated > Plants > Peat moss > Unclassified... | reverse complement strand
TACAAATTTGCGTAGTTGGATAGTGAAGAACCCAATACACCATGTTCTTCAAACACACTTTCCAATTCCATTCCATGTGTTTCCAACTACCTTTCCGTTATGGGGAACCAACTCACCAAGAAGGAGAGAGTCCAAGTCATAGACTTATTAATTAAGTACGAGAATGTGTTCGCATTCTCAATGAAAGACTTAAGTAGGTGTAAGACCATGCAGTTCTCTATAGACCTTATAGATGAAACATCCATCTATCAAAGGAGGCATAGGTTGAGCAAGCATGAGTGGAAACTAGTAGATGAAAGATGCAAAGAGCTCCATGAGGCTAGTTTCATTCAGCCATCAACTTTTGAATTTGTAATCGTTATAGTAATGCTAGCAAAGAAGGTTTAGCTGGATTATGGACTGAGAAAAGGATGTGCGGGGATTATAGGACTTTGAACCTAGTTACACGTCAAGACAGGTACCCCATGCCCATCCCTTAAAAATTGTTTGATAGCATTCGAGACTCAAACATCTTCACAATTGTGGATTTAAAGCAAGGCTTCAACCAGATTATGCTCACTCTAAAGGATCACAAGAAAACAACATTCCATGGAAACAACAAGTTGTGGGAATGGCTTGTGATGCCTTTTGGATTAAAGAATGCATGTGTCTTCTTTCAACGAGTCATGGATTAGGTTCTCGAAGGGGCATATTTCTTGAAGTGCTACATAGATGATGTCCTAGTGCATAACAAGGGACTCATGTAACATTTAGCTCATCTTGTGGAATTATTCAAGAGGCTCCATGAAGTAATATGAAGATCAATCCTAAAAAGTGTGAATTTGCTGTCACCTCAGTAATCTACTTTGGACACAGAATTTTGCCAAATGGTATTATGGTTCATTGGGCTAAAATAGTACCCATTTTGGAGATGCCTAATCCTACTGATGTTCACACATTGAGGAGTTTAATCCGATTATGTAATTACTACAAAATTTATGTCCAAGATTTCAGTACTATTGTTCATCCTCTTTATGCATTGTTAAAAAAGGATGTTGCTGGGACATGGAATGATGAAGCTCAAGAAACTTTCAACACACTCAAGGAAAAGCTTTCAGAGTTCCCCATTCTAAGAAGACCTGATTTCAACAAGGTCTTCATTTTACACACTAACTAGAATGCTCTTAGTATTGGAGCTATTATTGGCTAACATGATGAGGAACGCAAGGAATATGTTATCGCCTATGCATCCTGAAACAACAACAAGGCTGAAAGCAACTACTTTTCATACGAGGGGGAGTGTTTTGCTATTGTATGGGCCATCATACATTTCAGACCTTATCTTTATGGCACCAATTTCATTTTATATACCGACCATTAACCTATCAAGTGGTTGATGACCAATGATAAGCTTATTAGTAAGTTAACTCGTTGGGCGCTTATATTTCAAAAGTATGAGTTCAAGGTTATTCACCGACTTGGTATTACACATTAAAACGCGGATACCATGTCGCGAAGACCCTTCACTACCTTTGAAGATTTATCAGAAGCCAGGCAAAACTTCGACCATATTCTAATAATACATGTATCTGATGCATCTAATTATTTTACACTACTATAATGTAACCTAGTTGAAAATCCCATTGTGGATATATGGGAGGATTTGGACACTTTGAGGTTTCTTCAACATGGGGAATACCCTCCCCAAGTTACATCAAATCATTAGGATTGCATACAGCAGCGGTCTAATGTTACTTATGGAGGGACAATCACCTCGTACGATGCTTACCACAAGGTGACAAAGTGGTTCCTCCACCACATGAACGGCTTAGTCTTGTTCAAAAGGTACACTCAGAGCTTGGACACTTTGGAATTAAGCGTACTTATAGCCTTCTTGCTCCTCATTACCATCGGAAAGGTTTGTATGCTCAAGTCCGAAACATCATTGCTAGGTGTGAACAATGTGATAGGGTGAGAATTTCTTTCTCTTCTCGACAACTCATGCTTTCTTCACTTCCTATTTAAGGCATGTTCTATAACTGGTCATGTGATTTAGCTTGAGAGTTACCACGGACCTCCAAGGGTAATGTTTACATCATGATTATGATTGAGCATTTTTCAAAGTGGGTTGAGCTTGTTGTGTTACCGGACAAGTCATCACATAGCACCAACCAAACTTTTTTACAACAGGTCCTTAGTAGGTTTGGGGCTTGTGCTAGATGCCTTATTGATCAAGGATCAAAATTCAAGGGAGAATTCCAAGACCTATTTGACCATGCTCTCATTGACCATCATCGAACTTCAAGAGATCATCCCCAAGCTGATGGCCTTGTAGAAAGGATGGTTCAAACGTGCAAGAAAGGACTTTGGAAAATTTGCCTAATTAGGAACAAAGAGGATTGAGACTTAGCCCTCCCTTACATCGCCATGGGTTATAGGATGTCCAAACACGCCTTTTTGTTTCATTTCTCTCCTTATTTTTTACTTTTTGGGAGACATCCCATTCCACCTTCTTCCATTGTTGCACAAATGGACCAAGTTGTGGACTTGGACTCCCCATCCACTTGGATTAGGGTCATTACAGAAAGGGCTGCTCTATTTAGGAGGGTTATGCCCATGGCCATGGAGAACTTGTCCATTGCATAACATCGAGACACCTTACGGTATGCACACACATGAGGTGGTAGTTACAAACCTAAGGTGAGACGATTTGATGTTGGTGATTTTGTGTATTTCCAACGGCAACCCAATGATACTCTAGACACTTCTTCCAGTCGCACTATCTTGTGGATTAAAGCAATCAGGCCTTTAGGTGTGTTGGAGTTGCAAGGAGCTAACGGACGCACAATTCGGGATCATTTTAAAAATTGTGCGCCTTGCCATCTACCAAACTTAGATCCTACCATCATCACGTTGACTTGGATTCCTCCACTTGATTATCCATGTTAGGTATGTCAGAGGACAGACGATGCTAATCAGATGTTGTTTTGCAATAACTGTAATGGTGGATACCATCTCTTCTGCCTCAAGCTAAAGCTCACTCAAGTTCCCACCGACAATTGGTACTGTTCATCATGTTCTCCTATAGCACCTTGATTCCTACTCAGACCATGCCACACTTTTCCTGGCTCAAGTCTGGGGGGGGATACATGAGAATTTCATCTCAGTTTCCTCTTGTGCATTCTATATATATGTGCATGCATCTCTTTTTGGTTGATTAGTTTATACCTTTGACTAGCTTTAATCTTTTTGTTTAGTAGAATTTACTATGGATTTACACCTTTACGACACCGTACGTCACAACACTACACGTCACGACACTGGGTCATTTTGTGATCTTCATTTCATCTATTTTGGTTATGTTTTTATGTCACATTTGTCTCTTATTACATCATTGCACATTGTTATTGTGTGTGCATTGTTTTCGTTATTATTTCCTTGCGATGGTTTGGAGAAGTTTTGTTATCATTGTTTTGTTGTGAACTTTGAAGTGCTTCGAACATGTTCTTTTACATTATTTCTTTGCGCATTAAGACACTATTAATGGTTCTTGCTTGTGGATTGTTGTCATTAGCACGAGTTTTGTGTTGTTTTGTTGGGTGTGATGTTTCATTACACAACATCTCTTCCAATTTTGTCCTCAAGTGTTGTGGGTCCACAATATCTTTATGACTTTAGTGTTGTGGTTGTGTGTATGTTTATGGCAATTTCCATGGCTTTTGTGTTTTTTTTGCATTATAGTTATTCTTACATCGTGATTATTTTATGCCATGGATTTTTTTGTTTTTGTGCAGTCTTTTAGGTGGTTTTAATGTTTTTTGTAATTTGTGTTGTTTACAGGTTTTTGGTTTTATGATTGCAATCACACAAACATTGTCGCAACCCCACTTTGGCCAAGTGTGGGGGTGAAGCCCAACACTTGGAAAAGTTGGAGATTTGGAGTCCTCTGGGATTTCCGAATGTTCGGAGCTCGACAGCAAGGCCCAAAACACCTCGCATTGAAATGTTCTTAGTATCATTGGAAAGGTCTTGAAACGTAGATATCGAAAATGGCCTCGCATTGGCCATTCAGACATCTGCAGCCCAAGTTATGGGCAAAAGAAGGGTTGGGAGTCAAATTGGCAATTTGACTCCCAACCACTAAAAGTCAGGAAGCGACCCTTTCCTGACGTCGCCTTAGGAAGTGCAACATGGCGTTGGAAAGATCTCGACAAGGGCTACAACTTTGGTTTAGACCTTGTCGCGATCAAACTCCACAGTCGGGAGTTATGGCCGTTCAAAGTTCCAGGAGTCCAGTCGGGACAGTTTTGGGACTCCATTTCGGGAGTCCCAACAAAATGTGCCATTTGGGTGTAGCCTCGGCGGCGAGCTGCAGAGAATACTATAGGGAATAAGGTGGTGGCTTACCACTGAGTCCGGGCCGTGGTGAGTCTTGTGTGTCCAAGTGCCCGTGGCAAGTCCCAACACCCAAGGGTGTCTAGAATGCTAAACTAACCTCTTGTGGTTGGTTTTTGGATGCAGATTCACACAAGCAAAACTAGTCCGTCTTCCTAGTCTAATCCCTGGGCTCCCAACTCGACCCTCTACCCCCTTTTAAGAGTTGGAAGTCGGGAGCATGCCGCTAAGTCACAATTTCCACAACTTAACTTTGAGAAACCCTCAAGTGGGTTTCGCCCCGTGACTTAGGAGCGCGTCAAACATCTATGTAGATTTTACATGGATTTCATGTGTTTTTGCAAGTATGTACACTTTTATGTTTTATTTCATGTTTTTATTTTCATATCTATGTGTTGGTTCTTTTCTTTTCTTTTCTTTTTTTAAATATGGAGTTTAGAGGTAGTGTGTATGTGTATTGTGTAGGTGTTTGTGTGGTTGTAACCACACAAAAATTCTTCTAAATTATTCATTATTCCTTCCTTTTGTTTTGTTTTGTTTTGTTTTGTTTTGTTTTTGTGCAATGTTTAATGGTCCTTCTATTCAATTTTGTTTTGGTTTTACATGTGATCATACTAAGTTTTGTTTAGATTCTACATCTAATGTCAATAATTTAATATGTTCAATTGATTGTTGTGATATTTTTGTTGATTCTGTTGGTAGTGGTCAATTGTTTGTTAATTCTTCTTTTGTCTCTGAAAATGTTTCTAAATTCCTTGAGTTGGATGTTCATGTATGTAATCCCAATGTGTTTAATCAATTTTTTTATCCTCACATTTCTTTGGGCTTGGATAGTATGGCATCCTTTCAAGTTCATATTTTGAAGATGATGTTTATGTGCATCCTTTTACATTTGGTGTTATTTCTTGTGCATCTAATTCTATTATGTGTCTTACTTCTATTATTGCATCTGTACATTTGATTGTCAAATGACTCCTCTTTCCAATATTAGCGATGCCATGGTTTTTGGATTTAAAGTTGGAGAGGGGACAAAGTTTGATTCTCCTAATAAGGATCGTGTTCTAAAAAGTTGATTTCTAGATCTTGATGAAAAGGAAGTTGATGATGTAAATAAAGGTGGGACCAGAAAGTTAGCAAACATGCCAAACTATGGGTGAGAAATGCATTTAATGAGTGGAAAGTCTTCCACATTTTTGATACAACAAGATTAATTATTGATATTTTAGAAGATGAATATTTTGTTGAGAATCTAATGGATATGTTTTTTGTTAATGGGTAGAAATCTCTAGACTAATCAGTTCCATAGGCCTCTTAGTGATTATTAATTATTAGTGGTAGACTTTTTGTCCCTTATCAAACTAGTGGGATTAGATAGCTCAAGTTAACGAATGGTTGGGGGTAATCGATGCAATCATCTAATAGATTTCTAGGAAGGGATTAAGATAAGGGCTCTATTTTCTAAAGGTCAATGTGGGCCTTGTGTGTGATATGTGGGGAAGGGTGATAGAGGAAGTGAAAGAGGATGAGGGAATGATACTAGATATTTGTGTGGGATATGTAGAACTTTCTTTAGAGAGTGCTGGGAGAAATGGAGAAAGATGTACATACTTGATATGTGATTTAATGAATGATGGTTGAAGGATTCGAATATCTTGTGGTACATTGTTATTGTACTAAGTGTGGAAGGTAGAGTAAGGTATGTTATGTAAATAAGATGCTTCTTGGTGTTGATATTTTTGCATTTTTTTAGGACAGAGAGTATTGGGTTGACCATGGGTAGTTTCTAGAGCAACAAGCTATTGACTACCATAGAAAGGTAGTAGCCAGTCCTTGGGTGGTGGGAATTGGAAGAGGAGCAAATTATTACATTACCCCTTGTAGGCTAAAAGGCATTGCTATAGGTAGCAAACATGAGCTCAAAGGGAAGACAATTGGTTATAGAAGGTACAAAATAAAAGGGACTTTTCAAGGGTTATAGGTGGTAGGTAAAACCTAGAGAACCTATAGGCATGGGGAAGGAGGGATAATAGTGGTAGAAAGGTTTACAAACCCCCTAGGCCATATCATGAGGGCGTTAAAAGTATTACAAAACTAGTGAAAGTAACTATTCCCAAGTTTTCCCTCCTTTTTTCATACTACTCCTTTCCTTGTGTCATATTCCCTACTCCCTAGATGAGATTATTTATAAGAAGGTAGGTTTGGTCATAGACAACAGACCTTTATTTGCCTTATTTTTTGTATGACCTCTTGCTTACTATTTGAATAATTGAAATAAAATAAGCTAGGGAAAGTAGTTTTTTACATGCAGCCATAAGGTGTCAACCTTATCCTTTAGTCTTACCCCCTAAAGGATGGTAATGATTAGGAGTTGCAATTTTTGCCCTTAACATTTTCATCTTTTGTTTTGTTAGTAACAAAAAAAATGGTAGTGTGTATCCTCCAACCAAGTAATTTGTATCTTAATATTTTGAATTTATTGTATTTTCAATTGTGGTTTAGTGTTTAGGTTTTTATGGCATTTTCCCAAACCCAAAAATTATGAAGATAATTATGTTGGTTGCAGATTTTGATTATTATGTGCCTTCGGAATTTTTTAATTTGAAAAATCCAAAAGAGTTTTCCTTTACATAAAATATGACCACCTTTTTACTTCCATCTTTTTATTTTCATTCTTTATTTTCAAGTTTTGTGGGTTGTACATGCATACTAATAAAATGTTGTAACTATTAATTTGGGAGTTGAATATACAACCCTAAGCCTTTTTTTTGGAACATTGGTTTTTCATTTATTGTCTATAGGTATTATGTTTTACACAAATTTTATTGTCCACATTTTGATTTTTTAATTTTTTTTTGGCAACATCTAATTTTTTATACAAGGTATTGGACAACTAATAAAGTAGAGGCATCAAATATGGATTGTGTGAATTGGTTAAACACCTTGTGTTCCTTTTAACATTTTCACGGATGTTAAGTACCATCATGTGAAACTTATGGGTGATGAAACAATTTTGTAGTCTTCAATAACCAATTTTGGAAAAAATATTATGCAATCAAATGTGTTGTATTTTGAAGTGGAGCACAAAATGTTAAAACAAGAAATGTGTTTGCCTACTTTTCCATATGCCAATTTTTTCACTACAACAATGATGCAATTTAATATTTCCATTAGTAAATGGTGACATTAAAAATTTATCATACACCAATAAAACTTAACACACATTCAATTTCAATTTGTGGCCTTGGAATTCCAAGGATTTGTTTAGCAATGAAGCCAATGTTTGGGAAATAATTCTCTTGTTTGTGCCACCAAGAAAGGGGATCAACATATGTAACAAGAATTATAGATAGCCTCACGAACAAAGAAATTTTCTTAACAACAAGGGCATGTCAAAACTTTTCAATATGTGTTCCAACACCAAAAATGTTATTATATTTGTTATTCATAATTGACAAAATTTGTTGAAATATTTTTTTGAAAAAAAATTCCAATAACTTGGTTTTTAATATTCTAGGATTTCAACAAGTAACAATAAGTAGAGAATGTATATTGAGTTTATGAAGAAAGATCTAGTAGGTCAGTGGTTGCAACTATCATTGTTCCCATAAAGAATGGAAGTTCAATTCTTCTTGTTTTCGATAGTCTTTCTTTTTTCAAATTTTTTTGGGGGAATTATTTTATGCGAAAGCATACCAATAAGTAAGATTTTTTTTCAATTATATCATTAGATCCCTCAATTGATCCATCAATTGTTGTTGCATATGCTTGGACATTAAGGTTTAATATGTCTAACTATGTCATTAGAAGAGGAATTATTGCTATTGCATTCTATTGAAAAGCAAAATAAATAATATCCTCACTTCCCACATAAATCTCCACAACCCATGAAATGAAGATCCAACACAATGATTGCAAGCATGTTGTGAATCTAATATATGTAGATCATATGTTGTTAGGAAATGAAAAAAAAGGTTTTATCACCTTAACAACTTTAGTTCGCATGTTTATTTGGAAGAAGACCTTGGCATCAAATGGGTTAGGGGTCTCAATTCCATCAACAACTTATTTCATCTCAACTTCCCTAACTAGTGTTAAACTAATAGACATGATTAAGGCATTAAATAATATCATACGACCTCATGATTGGTTCATTGTGTAGGTTGTGACAGCAAGGTCATGACACACAGACACACACAATTGCCTTTAGTGCAACTACATATGCTTCAACCTTTGGAACCATTTGTTCTATTAGCCATTATTGTATTTTGCCCATAACATAAGATAATTGCATTTTCAAACTTTAATGCCTCTTCAAACATTAACACTTTATTATTGAATTTGGTATTCATTTGAAGTTTCAAATTTTGATGTTGTAGCCCATTTCAACACATGCCTTTTGCCATTCTTGCCTACCTTTTCTTGATTTTTTTCTCCATATGATTGGGTCCATTCACAATTGACATTCCAAAAAGAATGTCTAGTTTTGAATGGACTCCAATTGACAATTTTGGGTTTTTTCTTATTTACATCATTATAATTGTAATGGGTAATGATCTCATGTCAACTTAATTGTTATTATTATTTGGATAATATATCAATGTCCTTTTGAATCTTTTAAACCATGTGTCTTAACTACCCTTTATTTTTAAATATTCAAAAGGAATGCATAAAATAATGCAATTAAAAAAAAACATACAAAGACATATCTCCTTTTATGCAAATACATGTATATTGGGTGAACTTCATAAAAAAAAAATCATATCAAAATTTCCAATACTTGAAATTTTGAACCAAAGGACTACAAAGGAAAATGATTTTGTTACCATTTAGTTAGTTTTTTATATTCATTAAACTTAAATTTGATGTTTTAGGCACAAGTCACAAGTGCAAATAATAATAATGCAAATAATTTTTTGTTGTTCATACAAATTTATTTACACATTTTTTGCATTTTTTTTGTAAACAAAAATATTGATGCACATGTGAAAAATCACCAAGACCACACAAATTATCTTAACTTGGATTATTCATTTTTCCCCACTTAAATTTGTCTTGGGTGTAAATGTCATTTGTAAAATTTATAGTGGAAAAAAAGTCTTATGATCCTTTTACCTTTTTTGGGATTCCAAACCATGAATGAACCCAATTGTCTTCTATAAACTAGCTTGGGCATTCTTTATGTCAACATGTTTCAAGGTTAAAATTTAACCTTTTCATCATTTGTAGTGCATTGGCAAGCTTTAAAAATAATGTGACCAAAACAAATGCCTTCATAAAACCTTGGAAGTTTCAAAGGATGATAATCAACATTGGAATGAAATGATGTCACCATCAACATCGAGTTGTTTCTTTCATTTTTCACAAAATCAATCACACAACTTATCAAATAAAAAAATTCAAATTGCAAGTGCCCAACCATGGGATATCATTTGGTTTCATGCATTTCAAATAACCAACAATAGTGTGCACATGGGTAGAAGATGCATTCAAATAGTGGATTATTAGGACAAATGTGTGGAAACATCACTTCTAGACATCTAGATATTGAAACTTGCAAAAATAGTCATTATAAATGCAAGATGAAATAACACATGTAGGTTCATAGTTTTTATGATCATTGTAGAAATTGCTTCTTCCACCAAAGTAGAGTGAAAAGGAAACATGAGGGCATTGGCATAACATTGAACTTTGTAACCAAATATATTCACAAGTGGAAAGGAACATGTAACCTTTACATACATTTAGCATTAGATCTTCAAGAAATTCCAATCACATCTCATCACCTTTTTTATAAGGATTCGAAGTTCCCAAAAATGCAGTGATTATGCACCCACTTGGTCCATTCCTTTTCTTCCTTAGCTAGCAAGTGTGATTTACCTTAACAATTATATTAGCAAGGAAGATTTTCCTATGAACAAACAACCTAGGATGTGCATAGTCAATGTGGGTTTTCATAGGAGTAATCTTGTTAATCTTGTTGTATTTGATAAGGCATTTCCTTTGAATACATAATTGGACATTATAATATTGCCATCTACTTATTTTACTTTGCAAATAATACATCATACTATTGCAAGTTTATGAAATCCATAAGTAAGTTGTCATTAATAATTTAAAAACCACAACAAATAAATGTTTGATTATGTGGCTTCGAAAATGCAATTTGAGATTGTATAATTGCAAGCTACATAACTTCAACATTAAAAAATTAATTGCAACTTTCACATATGCACGTCCTCAACATCTTTACAAGCTATCATGCACAATCAATATTTGTGTAACCTTGTCAATAAATTCAATTGTGCAAACATCTTTTTTAGCCATCACATAAGACATGGACATAACGCTTAATGCCATACAAAACACATGATTATAACACAAAAATGCAAAGAAAAGTGAGTTGTGAACCCCTAACAACTTATTTATTACTTGCATACAATCACAAGTGCATGGAAGAGTTCCAAATTGTAAAACAAATGCAAAAAAACACAACACTGAAAATGAGCTTTCAATAAAAAATTAACCAAAAGAAAATTGGGCAAAATTGAAGATTGGAAGCAAAAGAAAATAAGAGCTCACCTTTGAGAAATTTTGTAGGTGAAGTGAAATGCATGCAAAGATTAAAGTGTCAACAAATAATGTTCAAGGCTACAATGCAATGTTGAAAACTTCATGATCAAAGTGCAATGTTCATAATGGTAGTGTAGAGTGCAAAACTCCAATGCAAGAGAAATTAAACAACCTAATAACTAAACAATAAGAACTCTTACTTGATTTCAGTAAGGGGAAGTTACAAAGGTGCCCACCACTTCACCACTCAACATCGACCATAAACATTTAGTGTTAGAGCTTGTCACAAAGTGAAAAAAACATTTCAACTTCTGTCATTATAAAAGTGACAACAACGAACTATAAATTAACAAAAAATCTTAAACCCAAATGAAGAGATTCATATTCCAACCCATTAAATTTTAATTATTAAACATACATGTGCATAAGTATATCCAAGTACCCTTTAACTCCTCAAATAAATATGAATAGATCAAATTTTCATTACTAATGTTAAGCAATGAAAATAAACAAAAACTTAGTAATAATGGCCTTTAGATATCAATAGACAATGATTATTAGTTGATATAAGCTTCATTAAATACTAGTGTAAACCTGGTGCATAATGCACCCGTCGAGCAAAAAAAAAAAAGAAAAGGTCCGGGCAGTTTAATTGACACAAAAAACAAAATCCAT
>Ga0116229_10013364_pt1 | contig 11620 bp, 12 predicted proteins | sample S1TSphgellanicum_3_FD_87313 | JGI IMG/M metagenome (GOLD analysis project Ga0116229, IMG submission 87313) | Host-associated microbial communities from peat moss isolated from Minnesota, USA - S1T2_Fc - Sphagnum magellanicum MG | ecosystem: Host-associated > Plants > Peat moss > Unclassified... | reverse complement strand
GTATCCTTGCGAAGCTGTCGCCATTTGCGGACGCTGGGAAACGGTCATCGGTCGACGTTGGCGCACGAGGTGGAGTTGGCGATTGAACATAACGCGCGCAGACTCCCGGTTCGACCAGCGTCCGGCAGTGCAGAACACCGCCGCGCATCGAACATCATGCAGCCCGGCAATCGCGAAGCCGGACATTGAATACACGCGACGTTAACGCGACGTTACCGTTGCATGACGATCTGCTGAGTCGCGCTATCGCACGTGCAGATGATTCGATTGTTGGCGGCGCCAAGCCGCGGGCGGCAAACCGTATTCGCGCCCGAGGTGCTGGAATCGCTCGACAAGGACGGACCTCGAAGTACCCGACGCACGCGCCAAGGTCTCGAGCGTCCAGGTATGCGCGGGGTGCGAGTGCATTTGGGTCAAGGCAGCGCCGACGATGCGATCGCGAACCGCCGCAAGCCACCCGGATTGGCCGGCACCCTGCTCGTTCATGTACATGCGTAGGACTTCAATGAACAGTACCTCGGCCAATTTTGCGAGCACGCCCGCTCCTCCCGGGCGCGGTGAACGCGCTTCAGTCAATACATACTGCACGGAAGTTTCGAGCCATATCCCGGCATTGGAACCGCGAACGCTCACCTTCAAGAGTGCCGGAAGTCCACCGAGCAGCATCCTCGCCAATCTCGCGTCGCAGGCCAGATACCCGCAGACGAGCTGCGTCGTCCGGCCCTGAGCTTGGCAGGTCCCAAGGGCTGCATGAGCGCCCGATGGCGCGTTACCGCGCGCGGCGCGCCCTGCGCGCAATAACTTCTGTAAAGTTTGCGTATGCGATCGTCGCCGAGGCTGGTCCTTTGCGACAAGATTCGGCCAACTCTAATCAGCCATTTGACAGAGCGGTCTTCGCTCAATCCTGCGTTGGTTCAAGAGCCGCGATATCGGCTAGGTCCTGCGCCCAGTCCGCGGCCAGCTTGTTCTTTATCAGTGCCGCGCGCCCGATCACAGGAATCCTCCTGCCCTCCAGCATGAAATTTGCCCCTTCGGCAATGGCCTCATCGAACGTAATGCCATCGGCGCGATTCAGGACGTCGATGCGCCGCGGAGGCAAACCGATCTGCAGAACGCCGATATACGTTGCGAAATCTTCCGCCTTCACCTGAAAGGCATCGAGTGGTGCGCCGAAGTCAGCAAGCGCTTGGTAGACGCGCTGCGCATTCTCAGAATTGGCTCTGATCAACACGTCCATGTCCTTTGTCGCCCGTGGATGGCCCAACCCCTCAGGTAAACGCGATGAATACCTCGGTCCCGGCCAACCGGTCCTCGGGTGGTTCGAACCAGACCTCGATACCGGCTGCGCGAGTTGCGATGCCAATCCGCCCGGAGGCCCGTATCAACTCATCGCGGCAGGAATGGATTCAACACCGATGCGCCGAGACCGGCAACGTCACCGTCGTTGCGAGTGACAAGCGTCAGCCGATTGACCGCGGCCGTGGCTGCCATGAGGCAGTCGACGACAGGCGTGGGTCGCAAAGCGCTCATCAGTCCCCAGCGATGGGCAACCGCATTGTCGATTCCAAGCACGCGACCGTCGAATGCGACTTCAACCTGACCGAGCCATCGTTCGAGCGCTGCAGCCTTGCTCGGATCGTGTACGCGCGCAAGTTCGACTCCCTTGCGGATCTCTCCGAGAACGAGCGTGCTCAGAAACACATCCGCGTCGGCGATCGAGGCGTACCATTCCATGACGTGCGGATCGCATCTCTCGCCCTTGCGAACCTCGGAGATGACGTTGGTATCGAGCAGATAGCTCACAGGTCGACATCGCGCCCGAGATCGCGCGCACGATCGACATCGATGCCATCGAGCGGTGCGGACGCCAGCAGCGCTTTCAAGCTCAACCGGGCGCGCGCGGAAAATCGCTGCCGTAAAAGCGCGCGGGCATCGGCCCGACGGCTCGGATCGGACAGAGCGGCTGCCACACCGCGCACCAGAGGCGCGTCTTCCTTGCGCACGCTGATCTCGACTCGCACGAATCCTGCGCGCGCCCTTCGTGCTCGATGACTGGCGACGGATGATCGCTTACCCATGAAGGCTCCTGAGTTTCCGGAAATATTACCGGAAACCGCGCAAGGTCTCAAGATTTACGCGGTCAGGCCGATGCTCGGACATCTGCGCTCGGAGGCCGCGTAAACCCGCTGCGTCGCACTTCGCGCAGGCGTAGCGCCGCTTGGCCAGCAGATCCCTTAATCGCACTGCAACACGCCGTGTGCTCCATAGCGCAGCACATAGCTCTTATGAAGATTGCGAATTCGATCATCCGACAGCCCCGCCCATTGTTTGATCGTGAACGTTCTCGACTGGTGTGCGATGAGACGCAGCCAGCAACTCATCGGCTGCGGTTTCCGGCGTCGTAGCGCGGGTAAGGTAGATATCATTGCTACCATGTATCCCTCAATTCGCCTATCAACAGGCGACGGTGCCGATGGCGCCGGCGCAGTTGACGCACGGCGGCCGGCGTCGCGCGAGCAGATCGCAGAGCTGCACGCCGCCACAGGACTCGCAGCGCGACAGCGTGAGCTCTTCGTGGCGCGCGAGCGCGAGCAACAGAAACCACGCGTGCTCGAAGGAGATCCGCGCGGGCGTATGCAGATCGAGATACGCCTCGTAGACCTGGCACAGCAGTGTTCCCGAATCCAATGAGCCCAACCGGTAACGCGATTCGAGGCCCAGCATCGTTCCGCACAGGAGGCCGTAGACGATGAACAGGCTCGCCAATTGGGCCGCATGGAACTGCACCTCGGCGTTCCGGAAGAAATAGGCCGCCTGGCGCGGCGACTTGCCGCGATGCCTCAATACCCGGTGAGCCCGTTCGGTCAGTACGTAGCTGCGGTACAGCTTGCGAATTCGATCATCCGAGAGCCCCGTCCATTGCTTGATCGTGAACGTTCTCGCCTCGTGTGCGATGAGACGCAGAGCGAGATCGATGCGCGATCGATCCCTCGTGTAGCGGTCGTCCGACACTCGCATGATTGTCATCCTCCGGTTGGCGTGCAATTCCTGGCAGTTTCGGTCAAAAAAGAATTTGACACGAATTAATCACAAAGTTAGCGTAACTCCAACAGGTCGCGACCGCCGTTTCATGGCGTGTTCGTATCGAAATGCACGGAACTTGAAACTCGCCCGGCGATGGACGCCGTGCGGCCGACGTGTCGAGGAGACGGTGATGCAGGAAGCGAATACCGCTGCGTGGGCGCGCGCGAACCGACTGGTACCGGAGGTGCGCGGCTCCCTCGTGGAATTGAATCTGCGCTTCTTGGAATTGGCGGCATCGCGCACCTGCGCGGATGAGCCAGGATCGCCGGGACTGCCCGCGCAACTCATCGAGGGTGTCGCCGCGCTCTCCGCGGCTCAGCGCGCGGCCGCCGCGAGCTGTCCGTACGCACTGTTCGACCTGCGATTTCACGACGAGACGTTCTGGCAGGGTCGGATTGCCGACGGCGTCGCCTGGCGCGTCGCGGATGAACCGGGCGCGGCCATGCGCGCCGCCGGAAACCCGGGCGTGTCCAGGCTCGGCGCGACGGGCCGAACCGAGTTCGTGCACGTGGCGCTCTTCTATGCGTGGCATCTCGCCGCCACCGCGCAATTGTCGGCCCGGCTGATTCTCGGCATGCACGCGCGCACCGCGGTCGCATTCGGAGCAATGACGGTCGACAGACTGCCCGCGCTGGCGCTCGCCGAGGCTGCGCATCTCGCGCCGCGCTGGCATCACTGTCCGGGTTTCTGGCAATCCTTGCTGCAGGCGGCAACGCTCGACGACGAGACTCTGCTGCGCAAGATTCACCTCTACGGAATCCAGTTGGCGGCAGCCTCTCAGTTGCCGATCAGAGTGCGTTGAGGTTCGCGGTCGATGGCGGCCCGCGCACCCCAAGGTTGCGGGGGGTGCCTCGCGGGTTTAGGCTACGCGGCTCTTATGCACGCGCTCGTCCTCAGTCAACTGACCAAGACCTACAAGAACGGGATAGAGGCGCTGAAGGGCATCGACCTCACCGTCGAGGAAGGGGATTTCTTCGCGCTGCTGGGGCCGAACGGTGCCGGCAAGACGACGGCCATCGGCATCGTGACCTCGCTGGTGACGAAGACCGGCGGCACCGTGCAGGTCTTCGGACACGACATCGACACCGATCTCGAGGCGGCAAAATCCTGCATCGGCGTCGTGCCGCAGGAGATCAACTTCAATCAGTTCGAGTCCGTGGTCACCATCGTCGTCAATCAGGCCGGCTTCTACGGCATCGACCGCGACCTCGCGAAAGTTCGCGCGGAGAAATATCTCAGACAGCTCCAGCTCTGGGAGCGGCGCAACTCGACGGCCCGATCTTTATCCGGCGGCATGAAGCGGCGCCTGATGATCGCCCGTGCGCTGATGCATGAGCCGAAGCTCCTGATCCTCGACGAACCCACGGCCGGCGTCGACATCGAGATCCGGCGCTCGATGTGGGAATTTCTGCGCGGGATCAACGAGCAGGGAACCACGATCATCCTGACCACGCATTATCTCGAGGAAGCGGAAAATCTGTGCCGCCACGTCGCCATCATCGACCGTGGCCGGATCATTGAACGGGACAGCATGGCGCAGGTGCTGCGCAAGCTGCAGACCGAAACTTTCGTCTTCAACCTGCGTCGCCCGGTCGATGGGGCACCGCGGATTCCCGGGTTCGAACCGACGTTGTGCGATGCCCAGACGATCGAGGTGGAAGTCACGAAGGACCAGAGCCTCAACGACATCTTCGCGGCCTTGAGTGCCCAGGGCATCGAGGTCGGCAGCATGCGCAACAAGGTCAACCGCCTCGAGGAGTTGTTCATCCGCCTGGTCGACGCGGGTGCGAAATCGGCCGCGCTGACGGAAGCTGCCTCGTGAGTGTCCCGCCGTCTGCCGCGCGGATCGAATGGATCGGCTTCAAGACGATCGTGATCCGGGAGTTCGGACGAATCGTGCGCATCTGGGGTCAGACGATTCTGCCGCCGGCCGTCACGGCGACGCTGTACTTCGTTATCTTCGGCAGCCTGATCGGGCGGCGCGTCGGTCAGGTCGGCGGCTACGACTACCTGCAGTTCATCGCGCCGGGCTTGATCATGATGACCGTGATCACGAATTCCTACGGCAACGTGGTGTCGTCCTTCTTCGGCGCGAAGTTCGGCAAGCACATCGAGGAGATGCTGGTGGCGCCGCTGCCGAACTGGCTCATCGTCTCAGGCTATGTCGCCGGCGGCGTCTTGCGCGGCGTGCTCGTCGGCGGGGTCGTGACCGTCGTCGCCCTCTGTTTCACGCGGCTCGCCATCGCGCACTTAGCCGCCATCGTCTCCGCGGTTCTGTTGACCAGCATCGTTTTCTCGCTCGGCGGATTCTTAAACGCCATGTTTGCGAAGAATTTCGACCAGATTTCCTGGTTTCCGACCTTCGTGCTGACCCCGCTCACGTATCTCGGCGGTGTGTTCTATTCGGTCAACATGCTGCCCGCCTGGGCGCATGTGGCCTCGGCTGCGAATCCGATCCTCTACATGGTGAGCGCGTTCCGCTACGGGTTCTTGAATTCCACCGACGTCGATCTGCGCCTCGCCTACGCGATCATGCTGTTCTCGGCAGTTTTCCTGTTCTGGCTCGCCGTCAGCCTCATGAACCGCGGAGCCGGTATTCGCGAATGAAGCGGGCGAAGCTCGCGGCGTTGTTGCTCTCGGCGGTGCCGCTCGTCGTGTCGGCGGCGACGGTGTCGACCGCTGCCGTCGCGCCGCCCAACGCGTCGGGTGTCGCCGGCAAGGGCGAGCTGCTGGGCTTCTCCGCGGCGTCGGCCGCGGCCGAGTTGGCGCTCGAGCAACGCTTCGACGCCGGCGTTCTCGCCGCCGACCAGCGGGGCTGGCTCGAGCGCCTGACGGCGGCGCCGAATCACGTCGGCAGCGCCCACGACAAGGCGAATGCCGACTTCATCGCCGCGAGCTTTCGCGAGTGGGGCTGGGAGGTCTCGATCGAACGCTTCTCGGTGCTCTATCCGACGCCGCGCGAGGTCTTGCTCGAGCTCGTCGCTCCGACTCACGTCGTCGCCCAACTGCGCGAGCCGGCGGTTCCCGGCGACGCCACCTCCACGCAGACCGCCGCCGAGTTGCCGGCCTACAACGTGTACGGTGCGGACGGCGACGTGAGCGGCGATCTCGTGTATGTGAATCAGGGCATGCCGGCCGACTACCGTGAGCTCGAGCGGCGCGGAATCTCGGTCAAAGGCCACATCGTGCTCGTGCGCTACGGCGGCGGCTGGCGCGGCTTGAAGCCCAAGCTCGCCTATCAGCACGGTGCGCTCGGTTGCCTCCTCTATTCCGATCCGCGTGACGACGGTTACGGCGGCGGCGATGTCTATCCGCGCGGCGGCTATCGTCCGGCGCACGGTATTCAGCGCGGTTCGGTGCAGGACATCGTGCTCTACAGCGGCGATCCCCTGACCCCGGGGATCGGCGCGACGGCCGACGCCCGGCGGCTCGCACTCGAGGACGCCAAGACGCTGTTGAAGATCCCGGTCCTGCCGATCTCCTATGCCGATGCGACCCCGTTGCTCGAGGCGCTGGGCGGACCCGTGGCACCGCCCGACTGGCGAGGTGGGTTGCCGCTGACCTACCACATCGGCCCGGGTCCGGCCCGCACTCATCTCAAGATCCGCTCGGACTGGAATCAGAAAACGCTCTACGACGTGATCGCGCGGATCCGCGGTAGCGTGGAGCCGGACCGCTGGGTCATCCGCGGCAATCATCATGACGCGTGGGTCTTCGGTGCCACCGATCCGATGTCGGGAACGGTCGCGCTGATGTCGGAAGGCAAGGCCATCGGCCAACTCCTGAAGGCGGGATTTCGGCCCCGGCGCAGCGTGGTCTACGCGAGCTGGGACGGCGAGGAACCGGGACTCTTAGGCTCGACCGAATGGGCCGAGACCCATGCGGCGGAGCTCGAACGCAAGGCGATCGTCTACGTCAACACCGACATGAACGAACGCGGTTTCTTGCTTGCCGGCGGCTCGGCCGCCTGGCGGCGCTTCGTGACCGAAGCCGCCCGGGACGTCAAGGATCCGGAGACCGGTGCCAGCATTCTCGATCGCGCTCTCGCCGCCGACCGGCAGCGACAATTCGAAGAGTCCACGCCCATGCAGTCCACGCCCCTGCTGCGCGACGATACGCAGACCGCCATCCCGCTGCAGGCCTTGGGCTCCGGCTCGGACTACTCGCCGTTCCTGCAGCACCTCGGCATCAGTGCGATCGACTTAGGCTTCGGCGGCGAATCGGACTATGGCGTCTATCACTCGGCTTACGATTCGTTCGATCATTTCCGGCGCTTCGTCGATCCGCGCTTCGCCTATGGGGTGGCGCTCGCGCAGGTGTCGGGTCGGCTCGTATTGCGCGCCGCACAGAGCGAGCTGCTGCCAACGCAAACCGCCGCTTTCGCGCAGGCCGTGGCCGGTTACGCCGAAGAATTGCATGCGCTCGCCGATGCGATGCGCAGCCGGACGGCGGCTCTCGAGCGCCTGCTCGACGACGGCACGTTCGTGTTGACGGCCAACCCGGCGGCGCCCCGCGCTGCGCCGCAGCGCGAAGCGCGCGTGCCCTACCTCAACTTCGCGGCCTTGGATAACGCGATCGAGCGCCTCAAAGCGAGTGCCGCAGCCTTCGATGCGGCCTATGCTGCTAGCCTCGTCGATCAGAAGCCGACTGCGGTCGCCCGCCGCGAACGCTTCAATGTTGCGCTCACGACGCTAGAGGAAACCTTGACGGACACGCATGGTCTACCGGGTCGTGACTGGTATCGGCATATGATTTACGCGCCGGGCTTGAATACCGGGTATGCAGCCAAGACATTACCAGGTATTCGAGAGGCCATCGAAGAGCGCCGCTGGGACGAAGCCAATCAGTATATGTCCATCGTCGCCGACTCTCTCGATGCCTATCGCGCGACATTGGAGAGTGCCGTCGCTGGAGAGCCCGCCGTCGCTGGGAATGACGCGGTCGCTGGGGAGGGCGCGGTCGCTGGATCCGACTAGTGCCCGAGTCGAATGGTCCATTTCCGGATTCGAGTCGTGTATCTTGCCCGTCCGAATCGCACACACAGTACGAAGGAGTTGACGATGAGCGAAGAAAAGCAGCAGAAGTTCACGGCGAAGGTCCGCCGCGGTCTGGTTTGGATTCATGGCGTCGCGAGCGCCGAATTGGCCAAGAAGCGCGCCGAGGCCCCCGGGGTGCGGATCGAAGGGTTCACGGCGAGCGAACTCGCCGATGTCGAGTCCGCCTTGACCTGGATCGAGCAGAAGAAGCAGGGCAAGGAGGGCGCCGAATAGTCGCCAAGACCCGACACTGAATTAAATTGATGACGGATTGCTGCATGGCGCTACACTATCGCCATGTCTCGCAAGCGCGCATTGGTGGTCGACGACTCGAAATCGGCACGCGTGATCTTGAGTCGGATGCTCGAGAAGTACGACATCGAAGTCGACATGTCGGAGTCGGCCGAGCAGGCCATCGAGTACCTCAACCATCATCGCCCCGACGCGATCTTCATGGATCACCTGATGCCCGGCATGGACGGCCTCGAAGCCGTCAAAGCGATCAAGGGCAATCCTCAGACCGCGACGATACCGATCATGATGTATACGTCCCAGGAGGGCGAACTCTACGTCGGTCAGGCGCGGGCGCTCGGCGCGATGGGCGTACTGCCGAAACAAGTACGTCCCGTCGATGTCTCCAAGGTGCTGTACGAACTGCATCTGCTGCCGGACCGGCGCGGGTCGGAGGAGCCCGGGCTGCTGCCGATCGAGATGGAAGGCGGCGAAATCCTGCCGCGCCTTCCCGATGGCACTGCGGGCCGCTCCGACGGTACGGCACCGAGTTCGGCGAATTCGGTCGATTGGGGGCGGCGCGTCGAGTCGGCGGTCAAGCAGCAGGCCGTGGACCTGCGCCGCTTCATGGTTGCGAGCCTCGACAGCTTTGCCGCACGCATCGTCGCGGACGTTCGCAATGCCCCGCCCCACGCCAAGCCCATCGCCGAACCCGCACTCGCAGTACCGCCGCCGATACCGCCGTCGTCCCGCACACCGCTGCCGTGGATCGTCGGCTTGAGCACCGCCTGTCTCGCGATGGCGGTCTTTTGCGGGTTATGGATCGCCGATCATACCGAACTGTCGAAACTCCGTGCGCAGGTCGCGGACTTGGGCGCGGCCAATGCGGAACTGACCCGCGCGCGACAGGACCTCGCCGAGAACGTCAAAGATCTCACCTCGGCTCTGGCCGCGCTGCCCGCGGGTGGGTCGGGCGGGACGCCGACCGCGGCCCTGCCCGCGTTCCGGTCCGAGATCGTGCCCTACGGTGAGATGCCGCTCGATCGGGGGCGGGTCGATACATTGCGCGACCTGGCGCAGAAGCTCGAGCAGCTAGGCTTTCACGGCGTGGTCAAGGTCACGAGTTCGACCGGAATGTTCTGCCTGACCGGCAACGCCTCGGATGGCTTCGTCACGGCGGCACCGTCGCTGCCGTTCAACAAGTGCGACACGGTGGCGAACCCGTTCGATGAGTCCTCCTCGGGCCAGCTGCGGCAATCGCTCGCGTTCGCCAACCTCGTCGCCGGCATCCGGCAACGCTCCGGCGGTACCATCACGGTGGCGATCGAAGATGCCGGCAGCGGCCGCACCGCCGTCCCGTACCCGGCGCGCAGCGAGGCCTTGACGGCGGGCGAATGGAACAAGGCCGCCGCCACGAATAATCGGGTCGAGTTCGCCGCGGAACCCGCCGCCACCGTCGCGGCGGTGGCGACCGGAATGACGCATCTAGAAGGCAACCCGCAGCAGTAGCTGCGGTCCCCGGAAATCAAAGCGGAAGAAGTCGTTGTCGCCCGTGCGTCGCGTCATCAGGTCGGCGTGCACGTCCTCGAATCCCAGGGCAATGGCCACGTTGGGGTGGAAACGGTACACGGCATCGAGTTCATAGATGCCGAGCGAACCTTCGTCGTGATGGATCGCGAGCTTGACGTAGCGAGCCCCGCCGTCGAGATAAAAATGTCGATTGACGACCCAGGTCGCCGCGAGCCCCAGGGTCGGGACCGGGCCGGCAAGGTCCTGTCGCGCATAGACGTTGCGCGTCGCGGTGTCGACGCGGATCTGGTTGCTGGCCTGCGCGTCGTTCACGCTCAGCGTGGCCGCAAGTTCGAGCCAGTCGCTGTGCCAGAACGAATAACCGTAGGTGATCCCGAGGAGGCGCATGTCGAGCTGGGTTTGTACCGGGTCGCCGTTGAGCAGCGTCACGTCGCCGTAGGCCGAGGGACCCAACGTCAGGGTCTTGGTGGCGCTTCGATCGAGCGTGAAGTAGTCGAATTGCAGGCGATTGTTCTCCCCCCCGCGGACCATGATCGCGAACGACGGTTCGAGGTCGTGCCGATCGAGGCCGAGATCGCTCTCGGCGTCGAAGTTCGTGCCCGCCGTGCCGGCGGCGTTGTCCACGCGGAGCTGGGTGGCGGAGCCGACTTCGACGATGCCGAGCGACAGTCGCACGCGGTCCTCGGTCGGGCTCAGATAGCCGTCGTCGGCCCGTGCCGCGGCGCCCAGCATCGAGACGCAGAGCACGGAAGCACCGAGCACCGTCCGGCAGGCGCCAAGCACCGTCCATGCGGCGGCACTGTTCATGACGGTACTTTCCGTAGGATCAGTGCATCGGTTGCCGCGAGCGGCACTCTCACCGGCAGGGACGAGGCGATTTTACGCATGACGTGTTGGGCCGCGGCGCGCCAGCCCGTGAGCTTGCCGCCATAGATGCCGAGTACGCGAGGTTTGACCGCCCGGTCGGTCATGTAGATCGTTTCGCGGGATCGATCGAAGGCGTTCTGCTGGGCGGAGGGCAGCACGCGCAGGCCCGCGAAGCGCTGCGTGATGTCGGCGCGAGTCATGCTGCGCAGACTCGGAAAATAGCGGCGCGCCACGTCGAGCAGATACTCCTCTTCGGATGCCAGCGGATGGACGCGGTCCGGTTCGCCGACGTAGGGCGTTTCCGTCGTCCCGATCATGGTGTCGTCATGCCACGGCATGATGAACACGGCACGCTTGTCCGCCGGACTTTCGACGTAGTAGATCCCTGCCGTGGTGGGCACCGGCAGCACGATGTGGGTGCCCTGGACCAGATCCATCGCGGGGATCGGGATCTCGGGGCGCACGGCCCGGCTCACACGTACGGCCCAGGGACCCGCCGCATTGATCAGCACGCGCGCCCGTGCCCGCACGCTTTCGCCGCCGTGCTCGAAGCTCACGATCGCGCCTTGCGCATCGAGATCGGCCGCCACGAACGTCGCCGGCATCGCGATGTTGCCGCCTAGTTCGAGGGCCGATTGCACCACCGAGCGGGTCAGTTGCGCGTCGTCCGTCTGGGCATCGTGGTAGCGGATCACGGCATCGAGATCCTGCGTATCGAGACCGTCGAGGCGATCCCACTCGCGCCGCGGGACGCTGCCGAAGCGCGTGCTGGCGTCGAAGCCGCCGAGCAGCGCATACATCCACAGTCCCGCCATGAGCTGCCATGGCCGCCGGCGGGTCGTCTTGTAGACCGGGATGAAGAACGGTTTCAG
>Ga0116229_10013360_pt1 | contig 11621 bp, 5 predicted proteins | sample S1TSphgellanicum_3_FD_87313 | JGI IMG/M metagenome (GOLD analysis project Ga0116229, IMG submission 87313) | Host-associated microbial communities from peat moss isolated from Minnesota, USA - S1T2_Fc - Sphagnum magellanicum MG | ecosystem: Host-associated > Plants > Peat moss > Unclassified... | reverse complement strand
GGTGTCACATAGTCCATATATAATTAAACTACAATATGATTAAAATAAATTTTGGATTTAATCATATTGGGCATGCTTATTTTTTAAAAAGTCAAAAAAATATGGAACTAATCATTTCCTAATTAAAGCATAGATAGTTAGTTATTTCAATCAAGTAACATTGCCTATGGAGTCATTGTAATCACAAAATTAAAGGTGGAAATGACATTCTTTTACTCTAAACTTGTTAGATGCTTAAAGTAAACTCATGTGCAAAGATGAAGAGAAATATTAACACATGTCTAAGCTCTAATTCTATTTTTGTTTCAATTGTGAATTAATTTATGTGGACAACACATGCAAGATAAGAATGAAGAAAAAATAATGCAAGTTGAAAGCTTTAGTTTTGTGAAAATTCGTGCTCAAACATGAAGAAGATGTGTTAGAATGGATATGAAGATGTTTTTTCATACTTGCGAACTTATATTTTGCTAAAACTAGTGGCGACTAGTAAGATGTAGATCAAGACCCACACATGATATAAATAATCTTAAAATTTCACCCAAAGTTATTGTCAAGTAAGGACATGAAACAACAACCATTGCCCCTTATTTGTTTATCCAAAAAAGGAGTGGTTTGGTGTCTACCATAGAAACATGATTGCCTTGGTTAATAATCAAGTAATGGCATGAGAACTTGGCATTACTAGGTGCACCAAATGAAGCTTCAAAAGTTTCTACGGAAAACATCAAATCCTAAAACCCTTTTGAACTAATCTGGTAAGGAAAAATGGGCACGGCCTCCTTTCAAATCAAATTAATTACTTCCTTGATAGCCACCTTGTCACACAAAACATTAGGTCTACCTCTATTATTCATACCTATCCCAATACATTTTGTCAACTACCACTAGTCCTAGTATATTATAGATCTTAATAGGAAAGTATGGTCAAAGATATATTCATATCCATTCTAACACATCTTCATTTTTGTGCATGATTATCTTCATGTTTGTAGTTTCTTGCCATACTAGTAAGAGGCCATGTCATATTAGTCTAGACTATGCAAAAGCATTTTGCAAAATGAAATATTTACTCATGAGGTTAACACATAAACTTAAGAGTTGCTCCACCCATATTTAATATTTGGCCCAACAACATTTCTTTCAAGATTTCTTATTTATTGTTTTTGAAGCCCCACCCATAAACATGAAATTGGGGTTGCAAAAGGTTAGAACCTACTGATAGCAAACCACTTGGACTAAGTGATATATTGATGAATCAAAGATTAGATGTTAGATTATATAATGGCTTTTGCTACCCTTGTTATATTGAGCCATGGCCATTTTATTGACCTTGATATTAGGCAAATTTTGAGGTGTTTTAACTTTTTCTTCTTAGCATTAATTGATGAATGTTTTTTATAAAATATTCATGTTTTGTAATAACTATATATGACCAATTGTGAAAAAATCATGAAAAATCATAAATGATGTTTTCGAGGTGTTTTATTGTTCTTTTATGGAGTTTTAATAATTTTTTTTTCATTAATTTTTTTTTCAAATAATGTGTTACATTATGACAGTTTTCATTACTTTTCTACAGTTTCAACAATTTTTACAATATATGTGTTTCTAATTAATGTCCTAATGATGTTCCAATAAAAAATTGAAAAAATACATGACCTGCCTTTTCTTTTTAGGGAATTTTGTCACCTTTGCAAATTAAAAAAATAGATAATTTTTTTGGGTGCAATTTTGAATAAATTTGTAATTTTTTACCTAAAATTTTGAAAAACAAATCCCATATACATGAATATTGAAACATTTTCTTTATGCACTTCTTGTCCATCTAGAATAAAAGAAAAAGTCATAAGGTTATTAAATTCCAAGACTCCATGTGAATGTTTTTAATTTAACAAAACCTTTCCAAAATTACTATCAAGTTAAGGTATTATATAATTCCACATCATGAGAGACCATACTAAAATAAATTATTGTCATCAAAGTGAAAAATACATGTTATGTTACCAAGTCAAATATGATTGAGACATGATATTTTATAACTACACAAAGAGGTCACCAAATTTTTAAAACTTCTTTATTTATTTAAAAACATTCAAAAATGAGATCTAAAGCAAGTTGGATTCCCTTAGTTGCTTACAACCCTGTATTTGCAAATGAATTTAACATCATTACCCCCTTGTTAATTCTATCATTTACCTTCACATCCCATTGGGTGTGTCCACCATAATTTTAAAATTCATGATATGGGAAACAACATGGTATCATAATAATGAATGGAGCAAAATGCACATGGAAAATTAAAATCCTAAATCCATAGGGTTTGAACCATGGAAATAAATGACAGTTAGATCAAATGGTGTATATAGGATAAACAATTAGTTTGTGATGGTTACAAAAAATTTAAATAGTCAAATTCAACATTTTTTTTTTGTGGTGAATTTTTTTCAATTTAAAAAAAAAATCAGATATTCTCTTTTTTTATTTATAAAAACGTCAAAACTTGAAAAAGAATCCAGAAAAAATTCCATGTTTTTACACATTGTTCAAGCAAGTATCCAAGATATAAAAGGATTTTTGTATAACTGGTCTATAACCAAACATGGCTAAATCTCCTTGTGAATGATCACCAGTGTGGCAACATCACAAAGTGGGAAAAAAAAAACATTGGTTAGATTACAAAAAGTTGGATAAATGGCAAACATTAAATAGTAGCAACAAATTAAATGTGGCATTGGGCTTGACACAATTATAATACAATACAATATAATGCCTAGCAAGAAAAAAAAAAATTAAGGTCTTTTTACTATACCCATACAATGATTAATGGTTTAAATAAATTTTTATATTATTTTCAAAGGAAAAATACTAATGCAATAGTTAGAATCCCCCTTACAACCCAAAGGTCTTGGGTTCAAACCTTTTCTTGAATTATCTTTTTCATCCATGAACAAAATGGATGAAAATGAATTCTTGAGGTAAGAAGGGGTTTAAGTTGCTCCTCAAGGAACAACGATGTTCCCAAAGGAGTGAGATTTAAGTTGCCTTGAAGAGCAACCATGTTCTTAAGGGAGAAAAAAAAAATTCTTTTCAAGAACATGATTGTTCTTTAAGAAAAAAAGGTTTAAGTTGCTCCCTAGGGCAACTTAAGCTCCTTCTTGGGGACATGATTGTTGCATGGGAAAAAAAGGTTTATGTTCCCTAGGGCAACTTAAGTTCCTCCCCAGGGACATGATTATTCCTTGGGAAAAAAAAGGGCTTAAGTTGTTCCACAGGCAACTTAAATTCTTTTTTTCCGGGGAAAAAAAGGGTTTAAGTTACTCCCCATGGCAACTTAAACTCCTCCTAGGGGACATGATTGCTCCCAACAAAAAAAGGCAATTTCCCTAGGGACAAAGCACAAGTTCCCAAGGAAACATATGTTTCGAAACTTTTTGTAATCATAGTTATCTTATATTTGTTTTTATTTAGGCTTGCAACCTATCGATGGAAAGGTCTTGAAAATAGTTACAACTTTGTAGTTGGAAGCTACACATTTGCTCATCGGGGCAACTTACACCCATATCTCCCTGTGGGCCAACCATATGCTTGGGGGAATTTCCTTCAAGGAGCAACCATGTTCCTTCAAGGAGCAAATGTGTTTGAAACTTTGTGTGAACATAATTTTTTTCATATGAGTTTTAATTCAAGTGCTTCCAACTACAAAGTTGTAGTTTTCCTCAAGACCTTTCCAATAATAGGTCACAAGCTTATATAAAAACAAATATGAGATGATTGTGATTGTTAAAAGATTCAGAACATATGTTCCCCTGAAGAACTTGAGCCTTTTCTTAAAGGAAGTTGGCGTTTCCCAAGGAATAATCATATCTTTGGGGAGGAGTTTAAGTTGCCCCGGGGAGTAACTAAGTTAAACCTTCTTTTCTTTGGGGAACAATCATGTCCCCTGGGGAGAAGGAGCTTAAGTTCCCTAGGGAACAAATTTGTTCAAAATTTTGTTTGATCGTAAATTTTGCATATGAATTCTAATTGAAATATTTTCAATTACAAAGTTATATTTCTCCCCAAAACCTTTTCAATGATAGGTTGCAAGACTATATAAAAACAAAAATGAGGTGATTGTGATTGCAAAAAGATTCATAACATATGTTTTCCAAGGGAACTTAGGCCATTCCTTAGGGAAAATAAATTGTTCGCCAAAGGAGGTGTTCTTTTTTGTAAAGAACTTGGGCTCCTCCCCAAGGAAAATTCATTGCTCCTTGGGGAAGTTGTATTTTTCATCAAGGAACTTTTTTTTATTCCATGAAGAACTTGCTTCGGATTAAAAATTAGTCTTTTTTTGCCCAAGGAAATTATTTCCTAAAGGCAACTAACTTTTTAAACTACTTAAATGTTCCATGGATTTTTTCATCCATTTCATGTGTTGGAAAAAGTACTTGGGAAAAGGATTAAACCTTGGACCTTCAGGTTGAAAGGAAGATTTTAATCAATGGATCACATGTCTTTTTCTTTAAAAATATTGTGTAAAAAAAGTACTTACAACATTAATCATTGTGCAAGTACGATAAAAAAAAATCCATTTTTTTTTCATGTTAGGCATTGTACTACAAATGCGTTGAACCAAGTGCTGCATTTATTTTGTTGTTACTATTTAGTGCATTTTATTTAAATAAGGGTGTTAAAAACATATTTTTATGTAACAATGGGCAACAAACATTCCATGGTACATTTGAAGATTTATTGTCCAAATAGTATAAAAGTGGAGAACAACTATCCCAAAATAAAAAGATAACAAAAATATGACAACATTTTTTCCAAAACAAGAAACTCAAGTTTTTGACAATTTTCTCTTTATAAACGAAGGAATCTTAAATAAAATATTCTTTGTATCCCACCAAAAAAATTTAAGGATTTCTATGCATGATTCTTATAATTTGTGTGTGACATTTTCCTGCCCTTCTTCCCAATGGAAAACTGACAAGTGTGACATGATGGCCTTCAATACCACCTTCCTATCCTATTACATTTATTATCCAAAGACTACATATTGTGGGGGATCTAGTCATGCCCTTAGAGCATCTCCAACAGTGCTCATTACAAAAATCTTTTTCACATCCAAGTTTACTTATGTACTCTTTTGCAACCCCACCAATAAAACTGAAATTGGGATAACAAATAGTGGGGGACTACTAATAGTAGACCACCTGGATTAATCATTATGATGGACCAACGAGAAACATTGAGCAGTAGTTATATCGTATTTACTACACTATTTTCTACAGGTGCACAACGGTGTTACGCCTTTCACCTGTAACTAACGCAATTATGCTGAGCCAAAACCTGTATATGTTGGATTCTTTTCATCCAAATTTATTGTGGAGACTACATACCGGACATCGCTAGAGATGCTCTAAAGAGGGGTTCAAGTTTTGTTTGGACACTAGAAACATTGAAGCCCTCCCCTTGGATCCAGCCTGCCTTGAGTGCTTAAGTGATCATTCATGGGCTATTCTACCCCTTGGGTAAGGAGAAATTTCTTTTCCATCAAGTTGTGTACATAATTATAGAATTTGTTAATATTGTAATATCTTTTCAGTTAGGTTTGGTGACAATTAAATTATTTTTGGAATAGTCAATTTTTAAAAAAATTGTTTGTTTGAAATGTCAAAATTTCAAGAAATTATTAGGGAGAAAAAAATACAAAAATTGATGGAAACCCAAGACTTCCTTGCTTTGGGATAGTGCACCATTGCAAAACAAGTAGTTACTAATTGACAACATTTTTCTATCCTATAATTTGGTGGAATATTATGTCACTTTATTTTTGCAAGAAAAAAAAAATTGTTGTAAAAGCTCTCATTATGTTCAAGGTGCGAAAGAAGGTTCCTATAAATTTGAGCTCCACGTAGCTACACACTACCATGATGATCAACTTTTTTTCTTTTTCTTCTTATGTTTTCATATGGTTTTTAATAATTCATCATTATTTATGTCAATGTAAATTTTTAATTTAAATTAATATACATTTCATGGACATGAAAAGACACATGTCAATTTGTTTTTTCATATCCATGTTGATAGATAGAGGAAAAATGTGAGATAGTTATAAAATGAAAATAATTATTAAGAAAGGTGGGAGATAGTTATTAAGAAAATTAATAAGAAAAGGGAGTAGTTATTAAAAAAGAAATGAAATAGTTAAGCTTGAAAATGAGATAATTATTTTTGAAATTGTCTTTGGAATGGTCCATGGATGATCATACAAAAAAATCCCAAAAATGCCCCACATACGAGATTGCATTATGTTAAAGGTGCCAAAGAAGTTGCCTATAAATTATTGTCAAATTTTTATAAATTATTATAATCTTAATGTTGAGAGTAGATTTTGAAAAATAAAAAATAATTATTTGACACCTCAATGCCAACCCTAAAAAGGTACCATGGTATGTTTCTAAACCAACTTTGCACTGTGGACTATGGGCTATGAGTACAGGACACCCATGAGTATGAAACACCCTGTTGTGCTCACAGGTAGGGTAGCCTGCCCTATGACCGAACATCACCCATGACCAAACACCTATGCCTTTAACATGTGTATTAAATCATAAACACAATAAAAATTTCTATTGCTAAAATTGTATTCTTGGGACAAAAAGGATTCTTCACAGACGGCCCCAGATTTATCTCTCACACCTTAACATTTAGAGGAGTTTGACACTTGTTGATGTTGAAACTTGAAACCCTATAATCTTGTTATACATGGACTTACAATGTGAATTAGTTTGTGTTAGGTAATGTGTTTAGTGTTTCTTCAATTGGCATTATTTTTGTCATCCATAAACGGTGGAAGCTCGACCTAACCTGAACTTCCTTCCATTATTATATCAATTTGTTTTACTTTTATAAGCCACATTGCACTTAAATGATGGTCATCATCATTAAACGAAAACCCATGGATAAATAATACACAAAAATACTTAATTAAAATTTCATTAAGACCTCATTACTTGAAATGAATTTATACCATGCACAATCAGCATGCTGATGATGATCAATGATTTTTTCACCAACCTTCAACCAAGCGATTGAAAAGGACTTATGTGAATATGTGTTATTTTGAGAAATAAGCCATGTTATAAGAGCATCTCCATCGGTGCTCAGCATGCGACTCCAGACAGTAAAATTTATTGCAAAACAGTCAAAATGTGCCGGTTTCGCTCAGGAAATTGGTTTTTCTGCACCAAATTTGTGGAGCTTGCCGTGGATGTTAAAAGGTGCAACACAGTGGTCTCCAAAATAGAGTGTAATAAATTGGACCTAACTGCACCTCAGTTTTTCTGATTGGTCCAGGTAGTTTGCTATTAGTAGTCCCCATGTATGTGCAGTTCCAATTACAGTTTTATTCGTGGGGTTGGCAAACAAAAACAGTTAAACTTAGACATTTAATTTTATTAAGCAGAGTGACATACTGAGCACCGGTGGAGATGCTCTAACTACCCTACTACCTTGGCAGTTTCAACACTAATTATATTTTCAAAAATGTTGAAAAATTTCAGAATTAATTAATTATTTGACAAATATGTGTCAAAGTTGTCAAGGTAATATGATACCAACTACCAACATGGTGGTGGGAATTGAGCCTTGATTGGAGAGAGAGCGACTGTAGAGATCTCTTGGAATATGGAATGTGAGTTAAAGAGGCTATTAAGCTTAGCTGTTAGAGCATCTCCACCCCAAAACTGCAAACAACAACTTTATTTTAAAATAGAACATTGTTTAACGATCACAGTCCCCACCCACAAACATCATAAAAGTCCCTTTAAACACATAAAAATCATTTATGTCTTTACATCTGGAGGAGTAGTAGTAGATGTCCACATCGATAGTAGAAAAACGATTTTAAAGGGTTAAAATGACCACTGCAAAATGGACATCAATAGGGGAGCGCATCAGGATTTACGCTATCCCATAGCAAGATTTAATGAAAAGGGGTGTTTGCTGGTGTGGGGTGCAGATGCTCTTATGCTTTATTTGTTTATTTTGGAACTCAATGCCCCAACTGCAGCAAGTTCTCATGAATTCTAGTGCAAAACACATAGAAAGAGAGCTATGCACACGTCATATAGGTAGATGTTGAGACTTTAAGTGGCATAAATGAACACTTCCCTATCCAACTAAAGATTAGTGCAGAAATGCAAACCCAAAAAAGATTCAATGTCCCAATAACAGCAGCTTCTGAATTCTATTGCAATTAAAACATATATATATAGAGAGAGAGGAAGATATTGAAACAAATTTACATAATTTGACCCTCTCCAATCCACCTTCAAAAATACCAATGCAATAATAATAATAATAATAATAATAATAACAAATAAATAAATCTCCAAATTCAAAATATTAAATAAACATATCCCAAATACACATTGCTAACCAGTTCACTTGCAAGGTACCTATATTAAACAGAGAGATATAGGGACTACTAGAGGAGATATAGTTGCATAAAAAACGATTGCATAAGATCAATTGACTCTTTCAAATCTACCTTTATTTTCGTTTTATAAAAACATGAATATGTATGGAGATGCAAATCCCCAAAAAAAAAAAAAAAGCAAATAATTCTGTAGAGTGCCCCTAAAATGAATTTCATTTCCTTTGAAAATCGCAGAAACTGTATACCAACAATTCACGCACGACAGTTCGTGTTTATTTAGGGTTTCTTGCGTTTAGGGTTTAAGATATCGATATCCGTCCTTTCTTGGCGTGCATGACAAGCGCACGCACCTGGCGCCGGCGCTCCAACGAACAACCAAAGTACTCCTCGAACGGCCCTATCTAACGGCCCTATCCTCATGCAGCTGGCGCCTCACTCCACCAACCAAAGTACTCACTTAAACGATGCAATCTTCATGTCGCATTCGCCTCTTCGCATCGTGGGCGTCGATGTCCATCCTTTCTTTCCTCGCATGAATGTGACAAGACAAACAAGTAGGCGCCCTCACCGCGCTCCAACCAGCAACCAAAGTACTCCTCAAACGGCCCTATCTTCAGGCAGCTGGCGCCTCGCTCCACCAACCAAAGTACTCTATAAAAGGGTGCAATCTTCATGTTGCATTCGCTCTTCACGTCATGGGCGTCGAATGCCATCTTTGATCTTCCTCGCATGCACATGACAAGCAGCTCACGCCACCGGCGCGCTCCACCGGCCATCAACTTAAGTACTCCTTCAACGGCCCTATTCATGATGCATGCGAGGAAGAAAAGGATGGGCATCGACGCCCTCTTCGTCCTCTCTTGGCATCATGGGACTGGAACCTCGTCGTCTCTCTTCAGCTGGGAAGGCTTTCACCAAAACCTATTTCAATAGCTTCGTCCTCGAACCCATTTGCGACTATATATATACGTATGGTTACATTGTGAATATGGGTGCGTCTTCAAGTATGGAGTCTTAGTAGTAGTGTTCAATGGTAGGTGTTTCAACAAGCGATATGAACTGCGCACTAGTGTGTTGTTCTACTGATCTTTGTAAGTAACTTCGGAGGGGGTTTTTGGATTGGATGCAAGGGTACTGGATTCAGGTAAGTGCTGGCGGTTGGAATGCCCTTACAAATCTTGACTTCCTCCTGCAGCTTGTGGAAATCGGGAGCAGTCTCAAGATCGATATCTGATACGGTTTGTTGGGACTTGTAAGCTCATGAACTACGACAGGAATCTGCTGGATCGGTTTCAAGATCTCTTTGGGACTTTGAAAGTTCATGGTTCATCAGGTAATTCCATGATCTTCAGCTTTTACTTGGATGTCTTCGCATTCTGTGGCCTGGTATTTTTTTCAACTCTGTTGCTTGTGGTTTTCACTTTGTAGTCTACATATATACATGATCCTATTGCTTTTTTGAAGAGCTATAATTTGTCTTGGTTGAGGTTAGTATGTTGATCATACACGATGTCTGTGCTGTCTAGATCCAAGCAAGCAAGCGTTACAGCCCATTAGAATTTTAGGGAGATACTAAGATCCCCTCTGCAGTTTAACTGCAGGGCAACCGAGACCACGTCTTGGACAAGGAATGGGATTAAGCTGAGCGTCCAGGACAGGGGATGGGATTAAGTGGTGGCGCATCCATTACAAGAGATGTGATTAGTTGACACTTCCAGGGCAGGGGATGGGATTAAATGATGTGCTAGTCTGTGTGGGCTCTTGAAATCACATGCTATACTGGGTCTGCCGCTGCACTCTACACATAGCCATGTCACATACTCTATGAAGAGCACATTGAGATGCATATCTAAAGTTAAATATTAATTTAATTTATATTTGCATCCCAATGTGCTCTTCTTAGAATATGATGCATGGTTATGTGTTACGAGTGCTTCTGCTTCCTTTTATATAATGTGGCTTCAGCATGTAATTTAAGCCATTGCAGACACTCCCATCCCCTATCCTGGACGTGGTCCTGGGTGCCCCGCTAACTGCAGCAAACCTCAGCGACAAGTTCCATCCAATCGAAGTTGAAGAAAAAGTTGTATGTGGGAACTTTCACCTGGTAGGTAATTTCTTCTGAGCTCACACCATTTTCTAAAATTCATAGGATGAATTATAGCTCAAGAACATAATATGTTCATATATATATATTCCAATGTTGACATGTGATCAGTACTCTTCACTGATCATATGTAAACATTGGTAACTGATTTTTGCTCTGATCAACTGATTTTTACAAAAGAGATCACATGAAAACTCAATAGTTCATGAACTCCTAAATCATGTACTATGGTTAGCTGGAAAAGAAAAGTCATCTAAAGACATTGTTAGCTGATCACCAGTACTTCTCTTCAATGCATATCTCTTCCCTTCTGCTACAGCTGATTGGAAGCTATGGAAAATCTGACTCACCTGTGTTCACCAATACTGTTTTGCAGGAAACCCAACTTGGAATTCCTCTCTCCTCCTCACAAGCTCATCGAATATATGGATGTCTCGGTAGTGTCCAAGTTTTCCTTTTAGTGTCCCTAGCATTTTGCATGGGAGATTTGTGAAATTGTGTTACAAGATTAATATAGTCCTGTACAGATGTTGTGGCAACTGCAAGTGTGATGTTGCACCTTTTTTTTTTGCTTGCACTCCTCCCATCATGATTAGAATCAGAGGGTCAAACAATGACAAGTTAAGAAAACTCTGCATGTCCTTGAACAGACTGGGGTATTTTACAGAACTTGTTCTCTAGTCCTTCGGAATGTTACAAGCAGTGTAATGGATGACAGGGTCAGTGCAACAGATGCCATTTGGGTAGAAGTAATCTGTAACAAACGTCTATGGTCCAAACAGTTGAGCTGGTAACTGCTGATCAATAAAATCACCAATCAATTTTCAACACATTTCTGGTATTTTCTGTGGCAAGTGTGGACTCTCTGATGATTGACTAGATAGAGTTGTGGATTCTCTGGGCTTCTTGGTTTTGGTTGCAAATTTTCTGCAGGATGTTTCATGAAAAACTTGGTTTTTCAGCAAAATTTCGCCACTTTTGCAAAAAACACTAATTCCCTTGGGTTTCCATTTATTTGCACATGAAGCCAGCACAATTACCCATTGTCAGTTCTCATCCCTAACTTCAGATCCATAAGGGGAT
>Ga0116229_10013358_pt1 | contig 11622 bp, 14 predicted proteins | sample S1TSphgellanicum_3_FD_87313 | JGI IMG/M metagenome (GOLD analysis project Ga0116229, IMG submission 87313) | Host-associated microbial communities from peat moss isolated from Minnesota, USA - S1T2_Fc - Sphagnum magellanicum MG | ecosystem: Host-associated > Plants > Peat moss > Unclassified... | reverse complement strand
TTAAGTATCCAAATGGGTCATGTGAGCCCATTTTAGACATCTACGTTCCAAGAGCTTTTTAATTATATAAGGAACTATTCAATCCAATGATTTTTAACCTATACAATCACCTTCTAAATATTCAAAAGTCATTTGGGACTATAACTCCCAAAGTGAGAGCTCATTTGGGAATGTGGGGGTTCATTCCCTCGCATTCTCTTGCACTCTTGAAAGCATGAAATGTGACTCTTGGGCTCACTCTTGGCCCATACTTTTGCAAGCCCTTGCTTTGGTCGCAAGCCCTTATTTTGGTCACAAGCCCAAGGCTACAATTGCGACAATAGTGTTTTGATAGTGATTTTACGACAAATGTCACAAATGCCAATGCCATAGAATTCATTAATTTGAATGTTCATCCATGACTTGTAATAAACTTGTATCTAATTTTTAATTTAGTTCCAATTCACTTTTAATTAATTTCCAATTAAATTTTAATTCATTTTTAATTCACTTCCAATTGACTTTTAGTTAATTCCTAATTAAATTTTAGTTCACTTCTAGTTAAATCTTAATTCATTTTTAATTAACTTGTAATTCACTTTTATTTCATTCCAATTAACTTTTAATTCACTCTTAGTTAAATTTTAATTCATTTTTAATTGAATTTTAATTCACTGTCAGTTGAGTTTTAGTTCACTCATTAGTGTACACATGGGTGCACATGGGTGAACATGAGTCACAGGTAGATTGGAAGTTGAAAAACTTCGACCTTGAACTAGGTGTTCAATGGGTATAAATAAAAGTAGAATTCCCCATTACCTTTAATTTGTTCGACATGAGTTTTGGGTACATTTTTTTGTTACAGCCTTGTCTTGTTATGGTTTCATTTTTGTAATAAAATCCTATTGAATTATTATTTTACATTTATCGTATTGTTTTTCTTGTTTCACAATTTGGATTTGGGATTAAGCCTACCATTGTGTTCATCTTGGTTAAGAAATCCTATAATCTTGGTTATTTTTGTGCTTGTGGCAAGTTGAATAAATTCCCATCAAGTCCATTTTTGTTGTTTTGTTCTTGTTATCCTTTTGTTTTAAAATCATGTTAACATTAATGGAAGAAGCCATTGCTGTCCTTAGGAATCTTGAACAGGAAAATCAAACAAATTTCAAGAATTTGTTGCTCATTTATAAACCAATTAAACTTCAACCTTTTTGGGATACGTTTTTTCAACACAATTCCAACCAAAGGAGCCACAAATCAACCTATTTGACAAGTTTGATGGCACATGTTCAAAGTTTTGAGGTTTTGTTAACCAAGTGTGTTTGGTCATCTGATTTCATTTTCATCGGGATCCAATTGGCCCAACCCAATTTGGACTCATTGACATTTTATTGTCAAGCACAACCTTTGTTTGGTTTGCACATTTATTGGAACATCAATCACTTTTGTTGAATGACTTTGAAGCATTTATTTAAAAGTTCAATATCACCTTTGGAAATTCAAACAAAGAATGCACATTTAACATCAAGATACAATATTTTTGGCAAGGATCATGTTCAACTATAATATATGCATCAGAATTTAGATACTATACCTACAACTAATGTTCAGCATTAATTATTTCAATATTGAAATAGTCAAAAAATTTGAAATTAATTTTTACTTTGTGTCAAAATTTAATAAGTTTAAATTCATTTAATGCCAAAAAGTGGGAAAATAACCATGCATCAAAGTTTAATAAAAATTAAATCCATGTAATGTCAAAAAGTGAGAAGGTAGCCTATTATAACAACTACGATTGTGCCACAGAAAGAGAGAAAGCTTCTCCCATTGACCATTTCTTTATCATTATCTTCGTCTCTGGGTTTCCTTTGTAAAGTGAGAGAGAACTTCTCCCATTGACCATCTCCTTGTTTTTGTTTATTGTTATGAAACTAAATTTAATTCAAAGCAGTTGAAAATAATCAGTTCAATGTTGCACAAACTCCAACCAAATTCGCAAGTTTTAATGCTTAGAAGTTAAGATCTTTTCTTTTGTAATGAAGCTTAATTGAGGTGGAAAGTTGGGTGCAAGTCCATTTAGGAAAGTTTTGATTTTCATATGAAGAGTCAAAGTTCCTAATAAACAAGGTTGCTTAAAAGGCTATTACAAAAGGGGTGCCACTTGTCTTAGTTTATCTAGGGGTGATATATGGACTTGAAAAACTTACCACATGAAACTCCCTTGTTGTGATAATAATGTTTCAAAGCTCCCAATTGTTTTTTAAAAGTTAGTATCACGTGAATAAACAATGTCTAGTGGGAACATTATTAAGTTAGATGTAAATTGTGTGGAGATTTAACATTTATCACAAGAAATGATACATATGGTGTGGTTGTGTGTGTTTTACTCCAATTATTAACAATAGCAATGGGGTTTCTATTTTCTTATGAAAAAAATTTCTACAAAATCTTTTTCACAAGGGTGAATTTTCTTCATGTCCTGCTGCAACAACAAGGGGAATGTCTGCAACATCACAAACATGGGTGCCCCAACAAGAGCAAGAACAACACACCAAGGTTTAATCTCTTGAGCTACACATTTTCTACTTGGTTGTTGTTGTTGTTTTTTTTCAAGTGCAAGGCTTGGTTTCTATTTCCTTTGCAATCTCATAAACCATGGATCACATGTTGAATTCAGGAAGATGGAGAAGATGAAACCTATCAGCAACATGGACTTTCTATTCAAGTATAGTCATATTCGTGTGGCCTCTTCTTCCCTACTTTCAAATCACTCAATTGGTCTCTAAACTCACCATTATATGCATGCACACAAACAATAGCACTATGGTCTCAACTTGAATAGTGGGTATTGATTCAACATCTACCTCTTGTCAAGAAACATGGGTAGCCAAAGCTCATGATGATAGGAAGAGATGAATATGTAGCATATCACTCAATTTGAGTTTTTTTCAGAACTTGTTAATGGCTATTTGATGATTTGTGCCCACAAGAAAGAGATGAATTGAAGACAATAACAAGCTCTTAATCATTAAGAGGAGACAATGTGAAACTTTCCAATGGGTCAAAAGTCCAATTGTTTCTTAATGGGAACATGATGACCAACTCACACTAGCATTTTTTTTTCCTGTGTGCAAAAAACATAGAGCATACCATTGGAGCATTCAATCACAAGTAGGTCCAAGAATCTAAACATCTAAACAATTCTACATGATTTCAAGACTAGAATCTTCTGGATCAAAGTCATGATCATCTTCATCTTCTTGATGTTTAGGTTCTAAATTGAAGGTGATTGAAAATAGAGGTGTAGTAGTGTTTACTTCCATAGCTTTGAGTTGGAACTCCATGTTGAAGCTCCTTAGTAGCCCCATTTTCTCCCAACCTTTAGAAATCATTTTTCTCATGTTTGTAACATGAATCCATGCCTAAAAAAGCCGTGCACATGTGTTCAAAAAGCCATGTGTTCAAAACTAACATCCGAAAGTCAACTTTAACATTTTCACCTCTTTCAAGTTGGTTTTTGATTATTGAACAGGTCCAAAATGAAACTCCTTTTTGAATGCATGCTTGAATGGGCGTTGGAAGATAACATCAACAAGTTAAAGTACACTCGTGCAATTTGTTGGGATGAAATTGACACACACACTTGGGAATTTTGATTTCATCTAATCCAAAAAATCTTTACTTTTATGGACTAACCAACAATCAATCGATCATACCATCTTCTAGTCTTCTAATAAAGCAAGCTTCTCCATTTGATCCTTCTTGTAAAGTATGACGATGTGTTCAACAAATGCTTGAGTGGTTTCCGAATTGGACCAATGATTGGAATTATAAGTAAGATGGAAACTTACTGAAGAACATTGTTTTTTTTCCATGATTCATGGGTGGGAATGTACAATTTGTTGCCCCTTGAAACACAACTTGCAAAGGTAACAATGATTTTTTTGCTAAAGATAAAACAATTGTAATAATTTTTCTTTTGTCTTTAATTCCCAAAACCTAAACATGTTTAGCCCTTCTTGTCTCCCATGTCTAATCTCCTTTGGTGGGTACAAGGTGTACCCCAATTTGATATGTGTTGACAATTAGACACATTGGTAATAAACCTTCACAAGGTAAGCAACCTTATGTGCGATTGCCATGCCTTCTTGCTCCCATGTTTGAGGCAACTTTCTTGCTATTGTAGTTATTGCCCTATAAGACCAATTAAAGTGAGTCTTCATGAAATATTGTGTCCACTCTAAAGTCACTTTAAATCCTCCTCTTTTTGTTGAGTCTTTTAGGAGTTTAGGTGTTTTGCTTTCAAATACACCTCGAATGATTGGTTGTACTATGGGTGCAAAAAGTCCTTGTCTAATAGCCCACATGTTTTTCAACATGCTAATGAGTTCATTTTTCAGTTTTGGTTTTGTTTCCAAAATTGAAAAATGTACCTTTGATGCCATAGAAGCCGTCCCTTTCTCTATGGCATTTTTTAGATGTGGTTTTATTTCCCCTCTTGGGGTGAACCATTCATAGAGAAAACCTCTACTCAATTTATCATATGGACCATTAACTTCACCAAGTTTTTTGTGAAAGGTCTTCAAATAGTGAAGCACATTAATGAAATTGCGATGTTTCTTCACTATTGCAAATATCAGAAGCTAAAGATGCAAGGCATACTAGTTTGTGTAAGTACCTCATGTCCTTTTTTTAATGATTTGGAGCTTTTTGCATCATTAGTGTTCTCCTTTTTTATTTCATTTTTAAAAATCAAGGTTGCTTGTAATTGTTTCCGTGGCCTTCCAACAAGTCACCTCCATGGCTTAGGAGTAGTCTCCATTTCTTGAGCCTTTTCTTCAACCTACAATTTAATCTCTTTTGAAATGCTTGCAAATCTTGAACTACAACAAACAACCTCTCTTCCTTGTTCACTTGATTGAAAATGGAGTCTATCATATTTTGATTTTTGTTGTTGCCATGTTGAGTGTTCAAAATTTGCTAATCTAAAAGACTCAAAAATGCCTATGATCCAAAATCATGCAAAGACTTGAAAAACAAATGCTTAAACCTTTACATGCTACATGGGTTTGAAATTGTAACACATGGAAATGAAATGACCTCTAACATTGAAATTGACAATCTAAACTAAATGGTAACAAAACATAAATCATTTCCTTTGTGTTTTTTACAAGATGCACAAAAGAAAACACTTAGATACCCATGGCTAAAAACCAAGACACATTTTTATGTTTTAAAGAAATAAAAGAAATGAACATGTCAAGAATGGATGTGTTTTGAATTGTCATGTAATTACAACAACTCATCCAACCTATCAAAATATTTTTAAAATATTTTTTGAAAAAAATGAAAATTTATAAAATTATAAATTTCAATGCCAAACCTTTTTTTTTTTCAAAAAATAATTATTTTGGCATAAGGATGCCGAACATTAGTCATAGGTACAGTAGTTGGATTGTGATATTTCATGGGGTGAAGCAACACTCATAAATTAGTTCTAATTTGGGTTATAAGGTGATGTGAAAAACTCGTTATTCACCTTGCCAAATGCTTCAACATTAAGTCAAGCCATTGCACAAGTTGTTCAATGTGACAATAGGCTCTTGAATGTGAGACCCTCGTCAAAAGCATGCAAAATTTGAAACAAAAAGAAAACCTTGGTGGTATAAATGTACTTAGGCACCCCAAGCCTATGTTCATTGGAGAAAAAAAATTCATGAAGGTTGCCACAAGAGGAGACGCATTTTTTATTTACTCTCCTCCTTCACTAAATGTTGAACAACATCCACATGAGATTCCTCCCCAATACCAAGAATTCAAGGATGTGTTTGAGAAAAAAATGTGAACACCTTGCCCAAGCATCGACCATACGACTACACCATTGATCTTGTGGAAGGAGCATAACCTCCATTTGCACCCATTTACAATTTGTCACAAAATGAACTTGCAACATTTCATGAATACCTTGAGAAGGGGTTCATTCGACATTCCAAACCTTCAATCAGTGCCTTTATCTTCTATATCAAAAAGAAAGATGGTTCTTTATGAATGTGTGTCAATTATCATGAACTAAATCGATTCACCATCAAGAATCAATACCTTTGCCCCTAATCTCAAGGTTGTTGGACCAGCTTGGTCATGCCAAAGTGTACACCAAGATTAATTTACGTGGAGAATACAACTTGGTGCGCATTTGAGAAGGCGATGAATGGAAAATGATGTTCAGAACCTATTATGGCCATTTTGAATATGTTGTGATGTCATTTGACCTTATTAACGCACTTATTATTTTCTAACATCTTATGCATGACGTTTTTCATGAGTACTTGGATGATTTCATGGTCTATTACATTGATGACATCCTCACTTTCTCAAAGAATATGGAGAACCGTGAACACCATGTATAAGCTTCGGGAAATTAAACTTTAAGCCAAATTGAAGTGTGAATTTCATCAATCTGAAGTGGAATTCTTTGGTTACATCATCTCTAGAAATGGCATTTGCATGGATTTTCATAAGGTTCATACCATTATTGATTAAGTTATTCTAGTTTTTATTTGAAATGTCTAATGCTTTCTTGGATCTACCAACTTTTATCAATGTTTCATTGCCCATTATTTTTCAATAGTGACCTTTCTTACTCAGTTAACTAAAAAGGATCAAACTTTTTTCTTGAGGAATTGAAACTAATATGTCATGGCCACGAAAAAGTACAAGAACAAGAACTAAACTAAGAGACACAACAAGGAAAACAAATCATAAGAAATGCAAGCCTGAATATAATCTAAGACTAAAAACATAAAGACGCAAGGCAAAAACACAATATATGTTAAAAGATGTTTCAATCAAAACTTTATTCTGATAACGTATGAAAATAATGGTTATGACAAGAAAGTGTACCCAAAATTGGTGTTGAACAAACTGAAGATAATGAAAGGTCCTACCCCTATTTATACCCCATTGGGGACTTGGATCAAGGAAGCTTCCATAGAAACTTCCATGTCTGCACTGTCCAAAGAATTTTCTTAAGAAACTTTCCTACTGATAGTGTATTAAAAGTCAATTAAAACTTAATTAAAGGTTAACTCAAATTATACCCCATTAGGGACCTTGATCAAAGAAACCTTTATGGAGGCTTCATGTGTGCACCAACTAAGGTAGCTTTTTGAAAAGCTTCTTATTTGATAGTGAACTAGAAGTTAACTAAGAGTTAACAATGATGCAAGTGATGATGTAAGCAATTATGTTGGTGCAAGCAATGATGCAAACAACTATGTTGGTGCAAATGATAATGTAGGTGATGATTCAGTGACTATGTTAGTGCAAGCGATGATGCAAGCATGGGTGATGGTGGTGTCCATGACATAATAATGTTTTTCAATTTTGAAAGCTTCTTTCACAATTGCCCCTCTTTTTATTCATGTAAACCCTTCCAAACCCTTTGTCTTGGAAATGAATGTTTTTGACTTTGTAATAGGCATTATATTCTCATAACTTGAAGAAGACAATCTTCTTCGTCATGTCGGTTCATTCATTCTCAAGCCTCAACATCTTCGACTTCAAATGTTATCGATAATTATTAATGACACAAACCTTCTTTATCAAATTCATGAAATTTTTTAAAATGACCCTCTTGTTTTTAACATCCAAGGCTAATTAATGAGTCATCATCAAGTCTAAAAAAAATTTGGTGATCATGTAAAATTCGAGTTTCAAAATGGTGTGCTATATCATGATGGAATTTTGTATGTTTTTAATGGCCATGCATGACTTCAAATACTCTAAGTTAGGCACGATGTTTTGGCTACAAACCATTTTGGATTCAATAAGACCATGGAATTAGTATTTCAATATTATTGGTCAACACAACTTTGGAAATATGTGAAAAAGTTTGCCAGATCTTAAGATGTTTATGTTCGAACAAAGAATCTTCATCATCACCGTCATGGTTTCCTTCAACCATTGTCAATCCCTTCATCCTATGGTCTTCAATTCCCATGGACTTCATCATAGACCTTCCACCTTTTAATTCCTATGACTCCAACTTGGTGGTGGTGGTGGACCCTTTGATGAAAATGGTTCATTTCATTCCATGTACCAAAATAATAACTAGCAAAGGTATAGCCAAGTTATTCTTTGATCATATTTTTTAGTATCATGGTCTTCTTAAAGATATCATTTTTGATCATAGGCTTCAATTTGCATCCAAGTTTTGGAAATAACTCTTTGAGTTTTTAGGTGTGAAATTGTCATTAGCTTTCCATCCCCATATGGATGGGTAAATATAACAAGTCAATCATGTCTTTAAATAGTATTTACAATGCACAACCATAGTTAGAACTTTTGACCATGGCAAAGTTTGTTCACAACAACACAGTGCATTCATCAACCTAGCAAACACATTTCTTTGCAAGTCATGGTTTACACCCCAAGTTTGATATTCAAGGTGTGCTCAAAATCATGAATCCAACAATTAAAGATCGAGCCATGTGGTTAATAGATGTCTAAACTCAACTTATATCTAACTTTTAAAAAACACAAAGGTGATACAAGGAAAATGTTGATGAACATTAGAAAGAACAACCCAATTTCAAAGTCAAGACCAAGTATGGCTTTGACGACAACATATCAAAACAACAAGGCTGCTAGAAAAGTTGAATCATCAAAAGTTAGGTCCATTCGTCATTGTGAAACCATCCAATGTCAAGGCTTTTCAACTCAAGCTTCCAGGTTTTATGGGAATCCATCTTGTGTTTCATGTTTCCTTGTTGGAACCTTAACAAACATCTACTATCCCAGGAAGAATCCATGATCCCCTTCCACCTATTGAAATCAATGGTGAAAATGAATATGAAATGAAAGACATTTTGGATTCAAGGATCTCTAATCATCAACTTCAATATCTTGTTCATTGGCATGGGTATGATGTGAGTAAAGGCATTTGGGAACCAATCAAAAACCTATAAAATGTCATGGAAAAAATTCATGAGTTTCATCAACTATATCCACCAAGCAAGCCTAAATCCACTCCTTGTGGAACTTGTCATTAAAAGGGGAGGTGATGTCATGAATGTCAATGCCATGGAATTCATTCATTTGAATGTTCATCCATGACTTGTAATAAACTTGTACCTAACCTTTAATTTAGTTCCAATTCACTCTTAGTTAGTTTATAGTTAAGTTTTAGTTCATTTATAATTCACTTTTAATTAATTCTTAATTAATTCTTAGTTGATTTTTAATTAATTCCTAATTCACTTCTAATTAACTCTTAGTTCATTTCTAATTAACTTGTAGTTCACTCCAGTTAACTTTTAGTTAACTTTTAATTAATTTTTAGCTAACTCTTAGTTCACTCTTAGTTAAATTTAAGTTCACTTTTAGTTGAGTTTTAATTCATTTTCAATTGAGTTTTTGTTCATTCATAGTTCATGCATGGGTGCACATGGGCCACGTGTAAGTTGAAAGTTTATTGAGAAACTTTCTTCAATTAGGTGTGCCCCAATGGATATTAATAGAAGCAGAATTTTCTATTACCTTTAATTTGTTCAACACTAGCTTTGGGTATGTTTTCTTATTAAAATTTTATTCTATTTTGGTTCGTTCTTATAATGAAATATTTTTGAAATTTTCTTATACTTGTCTTGTTTTTGGTCCTGTTTTTCTTGTTTCAAAATTTAAATTTGGGATTAGGTCTACCCTTGTGTTTGTCTTGGTTAAAAGATCTTATAATTCTGATTGTTTTCATGCCTATGACAACAAGACAATCCTTTTGTGTACCCTAATCGTGACTATACCCATAAGTCCATTTGTATAATTTTCATGTGAAATGCATTTTTTATGTAACCTATTACGTGAAAAGTAGTTTTCAAAATTGCTTGTCAAATGAAAAATAATTAATCAAAGTTGCCTTTGTAATTTCAAAACTTGCTTCTCATTATGAAAAGCAAATGATAGGCCTTTGCCCATGTCATGTTCCTACATTGCATGTAAGGTGTCATCCTCTCTTGAAAACAAAATACCTTCCACATACATTAATTCCTATTCCTTTTTTGTGTCAAAATAAGGAATTCACACTAATAGAATTCTTGGCTTTTTTTATTGGTAAATCTAATTAGAAAATACCCAATTTGGACAAGCATCAAAAAGACCATTTAGTCATTTTGGTTAAGTCGATTTGGACATGTCCATTGTGATTTGGGTGGTTTTTTTTTATTAATAGAGTATGGACCATTTTATTGGTCATTTTGATTAGCAAAAAATTGACTATTTGATTGGTCAAAATTTTGCCCATATTTAAATAATTTATTTTTTACATTATTATAAAAAATATTTTTGTGGTAGGTAGGTAGGTAAGTTGGTGGTAGCCTAACCTACCCTATCCTACTTAACTCACCTTAACCTAACCTAATATAACCTAGTTGATTTACTTAGCCTAACCTACCTACTTTAACCCCTTTAAGAATGTACACAAGTTATAAGTATTAAAACTTGAAACCTTGACTCCCCCAATGATAAATCAAATCTTTAACCAATGGACCACACCATCAAAAATTGTTCAACTTTTGCCAAGTTTTTGCTTTCATATTTTTATTTCAATACATCATTACAAGATTATGACATACATAGGCAAGTAGGTTGTACAAGGTAAGTGGTAGGGTGGGTGGGTAAATAGGTAGGTAAATAGGTGGGTGGATAGCTAAACAAGTAAGTAGTAAGTAGGTAAGTGAGTGGGTAGGTGCATAGGTAAGTAAATAGGTAGTACATCTAAGTAGGCGAATGGGTAGGTAGGTAGGTGGTTAATATGTAGGTAGGTTACAGATGGGTGGATAGGTGGGTAGGTAGGTAGGTAGTTATTATGTAAGTAGGTTATAGGTGGGTGGATAAGTAGGTAAGTGGTGCATTTAGTTGGGTGGGTAGGTAATTAATATGTAGGTAGGTTATATGTGGGTGGGTAGGTGGGTGGGTAAGTAGTTAATATGTAAGTAGGTTATATGTGGGTGGGTAGGTGGGTGGGTAAGTAATTAATATGTAGGTAGGTAGGTAGTATGTAAATAGGTGGGTGGGTAGGTATGTAGGTATTACATTTAAGTAGGTGGGTGGATTGGTAGGTAAGTAGGTTGTAAAATTGTAGGTTGGTGGTAAGAGGTAGACGGTAGGTATGTAATAAACATAAGATGTCCCATTTGACTAAAGAACATTGGTCATCTTCATTAATGATGTCAATTTCTTATGTTGAATTTGACTAAATGTCTCATTTAACTAAAATCCATCAAGGCCATTTTGACTAAGGTTGTCTAATTTGATTAGATGTATTGGTCAAATAGTTCATTTTAGTTAAGTTGATTGGTCAAAAAGTATGCCTTGGGCCTTTAATCAAAATGGACATGTCCATTAGTAAAAAAAAAACTAATCAATCAACTTGGACCATTTGAAAAACCAAAAATTTTAAGAGTGTCAAAAAATGTCAAAGTTGACAAGTATAAAAAAGTTGTGAGTCATGTAAAAAAAACTAAAATCCCCAAATGGTGTGAGTATAAAACTTCATAATTTGGCATGGCAACAAATAATTATGTGACCCCACAAATGGTGTGAGTATACAAAGGTAATTTGGTGTGGCAACAAATAATTGTGTGA
>Ga0116229_10013357_pt1 | contig 11623 bp, 9 predicted proteins | sample S1TSphgellanicum_3_FD_87313 | JGI IMG/M metagenome (GOLD analysis project Ga0116229, IMG submission 87313) | Host-associated microbial communities from peat moss isolated from Minnesota, USA - S1T2_Fc - Sphagnum magellanicum MG | ecosystem: Host-associated > Plants > Peat moss > Unclassified... | reverse complement strand
AAATCAAAGAATTGCTGGTTCCAACTATTTCAAAAACCTCAAAGAGCTAAGCAGGTTTGATGAAAGAACCAGTGGCTATATATAACAGTGAATTTTTTGGTGGCAAATTTCAGCCAATTTGCCAAAAAAAAAAGATTGGGAAAGGAATATTTTGTCAAAATTCCCTTTCTTTTGGGGAAAAAAATCGCCAAAATTAAATAATAATAATAATAATAATAAATTCTTAAATCACTAAAAATTGCCACAATTGCCTATAATATGAAAGGGTGCTCAAGGTTTTTTACTTTCATATTTTGAATATCTCCAAATTTGGAGACATAGACTTATGGATGATCACACAAAATTGGAAGGGGGGAAAAAAAACACACTTGAAGGGTTGTAAAGGTGGTTATTTGATTTTTTCAATTTTTTTGAAAACAAAGGTTAATTAATCAAAACTGTTCTTTGATTTTGTTTTTGATAATCACTATGGGTATATATATTTCATGATCTTGTTTTTTTATTACTGCCCAAATTGGAATATATCTATTTTCATAAGTTGATCAAAACCCCCAACCCTTCCTCATCATCTCCTAGCATTTCCAGTTCCCAAACACTTGAAGAAGCAAAACATCAATTAACCAGCCCCAAAGGGTCAATCATACAACTAAGAGCATATCCACCATTAGGACAACACTATTCATTGTATCCTAATTGTGCAAGCTATTTTGTAAGGCATGCAATGCCTTTTGTCAGCTTTGCCCATCAAGCAACCCCACTCGTGATCATCACTTTTGCTAATTAGGTTCTCTATCTCTCTCCAATGTTCTACCCATTTTTCTCCAACATCTTTTCAAATCTTTTGTCATTCTCTACATCAGGTGAACTCTAATCTCCCTATGTAATAGCCTATTTGTCTCTTTTTCTCTAGCAATGCAATCGACCATAGAACATTGGAGAAACCAACACTTTGAGGGGGCACAAAGTTACAAATCCCCAAGGTCATACATAGAATCAGCTGCACTGGTTGAAGTTGGATGACTCAACTTCCTAATCACCACAACACAAAAGAAATAAATCATGCTTCCTAGCTATATGCACTAATGCCACTTTTTTATTCACTTAGTATGTGCATAATTGTAACATTAGGTTTTAAGTTGAAAAGTATCATATTTGAACTAATTCATCTGTAAACCATGACCTTGTAATCCAAAATGAAATAAGATCTTCCTAGCTTAAGTGTCACGTGGCTTAGGCCGAGGCTTCTCCTAGGTGCCATGTGGCTTAGGTCTAAATCTAAAGTCTAGGCCTAATTTAAGCGTCACATGATAAGCTATTAGAGCTTACCCGTCACATGGCTTAAGTCTAAATCTAACCTAAGTCTAGGCCTAATTTAGGTGCCACATAGGCTACTAAAGCTTAGGTGCTATGTGGCATAGGCCTATGTGTCACATCATGGCTTAGATTTAGGTGCCATGTGCGACCTAGGCCTAGGCCATGTCACCAAGACTAAAACTTGTATTTTAAAATTGAATTTTTTGAAATTTCACTTAGTGTGCCACATGGCAGCTTTCAAATCAACCACATATATCAATATAAACCTTCCAAACTGAACATGGGAGACTTAAATTTTTTATTTAATTTTCTTGAAATTCTGGAATTATGCCATGTGAACTAGAAATGAAAAATTGTTTACAATCAATTCTTTGCAACTAAAACATGTCAAATAACTGTTTGCAAAAAATTTCAATTGTAAATGACACTTTTAGTTGCAAAAATTGGTCACAAATGATAATTTTTCTTTTAATGGTGGCACCATGTAACTTATTTAACAATGTATTCACAAATTGATATAACTATTCAACGGATGGAGGAGCATATGGTTGATTATATATTTCATCCATATGCATTTTGATGATGTTATGCTAAGTCAATATTCATGACTAAGGTTGGGTAAAACTAGACTTATACAAATTATGGAAGATTTAATTGCTGAAGTGATTTGTGATTAGTTTCTAATTGCAAATTGAAATCACAAAATAAGATTTCTATTAGTGTTATCATGACAATTTTCAATTTAGAAGTTTCTATGATGTAAAGGATGTGTGTGTGTGTAATTGAATTTCCTTCATTTTTGGTTCTAAGTGGCAAAAGAAAAACCACTGCTTGCTACCCACCAAGACAGTTAGCATATTATCTTGGGTACTATAACAGTTACAATCAATGGATTGCTACAGGACATAAAACAATACATGGAGATGTAGGCACAAATGGGTCACCATCATCTGCAGACTATTGACAATAATGATCGGGAGAAAGATGGAAAGAGTCAATAATGTGTCTGCAGTCAGAGAAAACAAATACAAAAACTAGAGAACAAGCAAGTAGAGAGTGTCATACAGTAGCATCCACATTTGGTGAATGTGTACACGTTTATGCATACATCCCAGCTTGAAGCTGTGTAAATGCTGAAGTTTCTTCACTCCACAGGCTGAGGATCGTACTCTCCTGGATTCACGTTTCAAGTCAAAGCAATATGTTACATAAAGCAAAAAGTTTTACTCCACTCTTCAGTCCATATATGCACACGCAGTTGTTACTACCGATTCTCATAACTTTAGGACCAGACCATACTGCATGTGGAACCCACCATTTAGATTATATGCCAATAAGGCAATGCCCATCTATGTGTTAGTAGTCAGAAGCCTGTTTGACAGTAGAACATGAAGTGAGTACTATTATATTTCCTATGGTAGTAGTAAGGGGATTTGGCTTTTTCATTTTTTCTTTTTCCACAAGCAGGCTACAGCACCAGCCACCACAACAAGAGATAAGCCTCCTGCAAGCGGAGTACCAAATCTGGCCCGTCTGCGCAATGCATATTGAGCAGCAGAAGGAAAACACCGCAAGTAGAATGGTATTTTTGTACTCCTCTCAAATTCTTCTAGGTCGAAATCCTGCAAACCCGTTCAAATGTTTTGGTTGTAATTTCCATGAAAACTAGTAGATCTGTAGCCATTGCCCAAATGTTTCCTATAGCAAAAACCTCTCTGCCAAAAAAACTGGTTCAACACTTTCAGTTTACACTTTGGAATCAAAATTTTCATACTGCTAAGCAAGGGGCCAAGGTTAGGTGCGAGCTTACAGGAGGAAGTTTGTGGAGGTAATCCAAATGCTCAACATGCAGCTGCACATTCTTCACTGCAGCTGGCCAAAAAGCAGCTGGTGTATCCTTATATGCTTCCGCAACCACTTCATAAGCAGTCCTTGCACCCCCTAATATTGCATCAAGCACTTTAGCTTCCCTTTCTTCCCTGTGCCTGTATGAAAACCACAGCAGCTTTAGTGCTTCAAATCCAGGGTGTATTTTCTGTCACTTCTTATTATCAGGTTGGATGTGTTGCAAAGTTGAATAGACTAGGCATACCCTGCATGTAATAAGCCAGCTGAAATGTGTCAAGTAGTAGTACAAGCAAACTTTGTTCTTGCAAAGGTCCTAATGGATTACTTGATATAGGTGTGAAGCATATTTGCAGGCCAAAGGTTGGGTTTCCCATGCGCAGGTACAATCACTTTTGGTTCAAGATCTAAAAGGCGATTACAGGTGTCCAAGTAGTCCTGCACCACAACAAACCTTTTGCGAGTACATCAGAGAAGACTACTTGCTTGATCTGTACAGTACATCTCAACTCCATTCGGTGTGTAAATTAAATGCTTCAAACTTCTAATCCATTCCAAGTCTAAGTCTTGTGTTGGCTTAGATGCAATTGCAATGTCATCATCATCCTCTGGAGGATTCCTCAGCCATGGTGGAGTGTCAGAGAATGTTTTGGAGTGGCAAACCTTGTTGATGTCTGCTCGGTGAAAGTTTGGATCATGCTTCAAACTTTTTACCAAGCTTCTAGAAGAAGTAGATGACTGGGAAAAGCTTCTGCCAAGATGTGTAGAGTTATGATATCTTGGGGCTACCCTAACCCTAAACCCTCAGATTTCCATCGCCCCATTTGATACTGTAACTGATAATAGCTGGGTACAAAACTGCTATGGGTGAAATAGCATGCAACCCTAGCCACAACCGCTTGCAAACTGACCATGAGAATTATGACTGGGCTAGTTGTCTGCTCTGCTAGACAACAAGTATAGCATATCCATTAGATTACAAAGGAGTATAGCAAATGAGCTTTGTCAACAACCTGCATGTTGGCCCCTGAACTTGGATCCAGAACAGAACTGCCCTGTCTGCACCCACACACCCACCACATGAGCTTCAACAACGGACACCACCACTTATTTCACATCTTTTGCTTTCTATGAGGTGACCACCTAACGTCAACACCTGAAAGCCTTGATTCACAGAAATGTTTTGCATGAGATCACTTACCCTACACAGTGATCACCAACAAGGACAGTGCCAGTCTTGCGATGCAAAAGTGCAAGATGACCATCTGTGTGACCCTGCACACCCATGCGAGCATGGATCATGGAGAAGTATTCACATGGTACAGATAACTAGTGAATGGGTTCACAACAGCCATGAAACCAGCAGCTTCACCTTTTACATAAACAAGACAGCACAGTCCACACCAGGACCATCAGTAGATTTTGAATTAAGATGTACCTGACAACAATTTGCTATGCTAGCAAACTGCACAATCTACTCTGCAGAATGCTTAGCTTCTTCAATAGACAGCAACCACCAGAGGAGCACCTACCGGAGCTGATATAATTTCAAGTTCTTGGCCAGCAATAAGCAACTTGGACCCGCCTTCCACAGCAATACAATTAAACCCAGTTGTAGCTGCCCCCATTCCATAGTAGGCTTGGTAAGAAGGCTTCATGAAAGTGACAAGAGCAATGATGATCACAGGCATCCATCCATCCACTGACTGAATCACTTGTGTGCAGAAACTCACCTTTTCCCATGCGCTGCAGGGTTTTCTGATGTGCAATGATGATAGCCTGTGGGTTTTGTTTCCTCACAGTAGGCAATCCTATCATTCCAACCCCCACCCAATGTAAGAGATTGGACTCTGGGACCAAATGATACTCCTACCTGACAGGCCACTGGCACCATATCTAAATAGGAATGTAGTTAACAAACAACCAAGATGCGAGAACGAATTTGGTACAGCTGACACCTTCTAAGTCATGAACATATTATTAGGGCAGAGATGATGTAGACTAACTCTTATTGTCACTAAAAGTAGTTTCAAGACTATCCTTACCATCAATGTGATCAAAGTGGTGGTGTGTCAGAAAGACCAGCAGCTTTCTTGGGAGTTCATTGACGACCTTGGCAAGCTGCTCTGCACCAGTATTTTGAAAGCTTAGAGACATGGATGGATTGTCCACTAAAAAAGTGAATCAACAATCACATAAGAAAGAAAAGTAAGATAAGTACTGAGTTCCCCAACATCAAGATATGTCCTTCCAAGCATGGGTTTGAACCAACCACCACAAAGACAGATTTTGAGGGGCCTACAAACCTGTGCATGAGCTGCCACTGGATGACATCCAGGGTCACATATTAACGCATCACCAAATGCCTTGGCAGCTCCAGTGTCAATTGCATGTTTTGGGAGTGGTCCAGTCGGAGCAAACACAACCAGGTTGGTTTTGCTGAAGGGCAACATAGTTGCTGATTCCATTGGAGCAATGAAAATGCCTGGTGGATACTCCTGTTGCATAAACCAAATGTCAATCAAAATCCACCAAGCCCCCCATTCATGGAGCATCATAATTGCAAATGCAACAAAGGTTTTGAGTTTGCAACAAGCAAGGTCAGTATCCAAAGATTGGTGGCAATGGTCATTCTGGTGGTCAAAATGGGATTTTTTTACCTGGCCCTGTACACAGAGGTTGTACTTGAATGACAAGTCAGATGGGAAGTGGGGAGAGAAGGCAAGCGTAGCCAGTGGTCCAATGCGCTTCTGCTTTGAGTCAGAACCGACCAGCAGGTTGTATGCTTCAAGTGGATCAAACCATTCCCCATCAGCTGCAGCACATCCCAACATCACATCACCCCTGTCATCATCTTCTTTCCCAGGCCTACTTGCGTCACTTCCTTCTCTGATAGCTTCAGGAAGGCTCTCCATGGCTTCTTCAAAAGCTTTCCCTTCTTCTCCACTGAATCTGCAAGTTCACAATACCCATCTCTTTCTCATGTCTCTTTCTCTCCTTGTACTGAGCATGTACTGAGTACAAGGAGAGAGATGGGATTGAAAGCAAGTGGAGCTACAACAATGGTGTCCAGTAGTATTAGATCTTGTTTTACTGTCTGCCCACAATTGTTGAAGAAGGGAAGAGGGGAGTGAGAGAGAGAGAAATTTTGTGTTCACCATGTGGGTCTGCAAAATTTCTCGAAACAAGATCTGCAAACTATTCGAAGTAAAAAGGAGAATTGAGCAATGGCAAACTGGTGTTTGTTAGAGCAACTCCACCAGTGCTCAGTACATGACCCTACAACTTAAAATTGGACGAAGAAAAGTCAAGATATGCTGGTTTGGCTCAACAAAATGGTTTTGGCCCAGCATTTTTGCATGGTTTGCTGAGGCTGGTAAAAGGCGCAGCAAAGCCTAACACCTGCCAGAGAAGAGTGTAGTAAATATGATTTGACTGCTGCTCCATATTTCATTCTGATTGGCCAATCATATGATTGGTCCAGGTGGCTTGCTATTAAAAGTTTCTCCTGCCTATATTTGCAGTCCCAGTTTTAGTTTTAAGGGTGGGTTTTGAAAAAAGTAAATAGCCCAACTTTGAATGTGAAAAACATATTTCTGCAGGGTCACATACTGAGCAGCACTGGGAGATGCTCTTATTAGCCTGGATGGATTTCAAAGAATGGGGCTGAAAACCTACCTGAAAAGCTTGCATCATTGCGCAGGATTTCAATGATGAACACAACGGTGTGGACAGCAGGTCCAGGTCCATAGGCAGGCTCTTCCACATACTTCCAATATCGCCATGACTTGCATGGACCACCTGTTGGATGGATACAAGTTTGAATCTGCAGCAAGCAAGCAGCCCACCCCCACAAAGAAAGCAACCTCAATAAGAGCAACTCCACCAGTGCTGCTCAGTATGTGATCCTGCAAATAAAAAAGTAGATGAAGAAAAGTCAAATTTGGCTCATCAAAATGGGTTTTGGCCCAACATTCATTTTTGCACCGTTTGCTGAGACTGGTAAAAAGCCACAACAAGGCCTAACACCTGTTGTTGATTGGCTAGATAGATTGATTGGTCCAGGTGGGTTGCTATAAGTAGTCTCCCACTTATTTGCAGTGCCAGTTTTAGTTTGATGGGTAGGGTTGGAGAAAAGAAAATAACCATAAACTTTGGATGTAAGAAATATTTTTGCAGGGTCACATACTGAGCACCGCAGGAAAGAAGTTGCAGAACTAACATAATCCGCAGTGCAGTGCAGTGCAGTGCAGTGCGCACAAACAAGCAAACAAGAAACCGATACCTTCTCCACTGCATCGCTTATAGCAAAGCCCTTGAGACCAAGGCAGTCGAGATTGAACTCCACGTTCCCGATGGCCTTCGCCAACCGCTCCTCTTCCAGCGTCTCATCACAACCCCCTCCTACCTTGCCAGCAGCAGCAGTGCGCAGCAGGGGCACTGACGCCAAGTCCCAAATATCAGAGTCTTTTTCCCCACCCGCAATCTCATTCCTGGGTCGGGTCTGCTTCAACAGAAAGATCTGAAAAACCTCCGACGGATCCGCATTCTTCACTATCAACGCAACTCTATGCTCTACCTCTCCTCCTCCTCCTCCTCCTCCTCCTTTTCCCATCTTGCTGCTCCTTCCTTCACCCAATCTCCCTCTATATCTACCCACACATACCACTCTTGTTTTATACCAAACTAGCAAATGGGTAGTTCTCCACCCTCTTCTTTCTTCTTCTTCTGTCTCTCTCGCTCTCACTCGCGCGCGAGCACTGGCAGTGCGATCCTCGTTTCCAGTACTGCGCTTGAGACAGAGACAAAGGGCACACAGTGGTGAGTTCCCAAGTGCGCGGCTGGGTGCGTTCTAAGTTCCAAAGTTCGCATAAGTTCGCATCTGTTTTGTCGCTTTGTGGTCGCCAGCCTCTTTCTGTCTGCGTTCCCCAACTGCAGTTTTCAGCATAACACTTATGTGGCTTTTTAGGTAGTGCATGCTTCAATTACAAGGGAGCCACTTTTATGTGGCTTGTTAGTTAGTGCGTGCTTCAATTACAAGGGAGCCACTTTTATGCGCCAACAGGCAAGGCCCACTTATGTGGCTTTTTTGTGCATGCTTTTACAAGGGCCAGTTGTATGTGTCCCTAAAGGTAGGGCCACTTCTGAAGCTTCTTAATGCGTATGCTTTCATAAGGCTCCTTAGTCCTCATATGTGTCCAAGGGCAGGGCCACTTATGAGGCTTTTTTGCTAGTACTTTTCACAAGCCCATTTTTATGTGTAAAGCAGTAGGGCCACTTATGGAGGTTTTAGGGCTTCTATAATGCCTTTCTTATGTGTAAAGGGGGTGGGACCATTTACAAAGCTTCTTATAAGGCCCTTTTTTTTCCTGTAGTGGGGGTTGGGCCACTTATGAGGAGGCTTTTAGTGCTTCTATAATGGCCTCTTTTTATGTGTAGAGGTGGTTGGGCCACTTAGGAAGCTTTTTAATGCTTCTATAATATACCTTTTTAATGTGCAAAGGGGGTTAGCCGGGCCATTTACCAGGCTTTTTAGTGCTTTTGTAAAAGGCCAGTTTTATGTGTAAATGGGAGTAGGTGGAGGCTGTGTGATCTTTACGCATGATAGAGCCCTTGGCTGTGGGCTTCACGAGATTAAGGGCCTACACAAGCTGTTTTCTACCACGCATATAATGCTGTGGAGGGCCTTACTGCCCTTACCCAAGGGCCTTACTGTGCTTACCAAGTATAAAAAGGCTGCTGCACCTAAGGTCGATTCAGAGTTGGGAGTCTTGACCTTAAGGTGCCATTCTGTGTACTTACTGTAGGAATTCCTTTAACCAAGTCTCTTTGCATGGCATGAAGATGTTCTTATGTCACTCTTCTTTTGGTTGCAAATTTGTTTTTTGGGTCCTCACACAGAAGTAAGTAAAGTTTTGTAAGTGTTGTCAGTGTTAAAGTCATGATTCAAGTCAAGTGTGTGTGTGTGTGTGTGTTTTGCTTTGATATGTATGTCTCCTTATGTTTATTGGCCTTGCCTACCAAGGCAAGGATATTGAGTTTAGATTCATTATAGAGTATAGTAGCTTAAGAGATTTTGGCTCCTAGGTAATAGGTCTATTTTTATATGAGGATTTTTGAAAGATGATATTTTGTCTTGTGTTGAAACTTGAGATTAGTTATAGAGTTATAATATCTTGAAGGATTTTGGTTTCTTTAAGAGGATTTTTTGAAGATTATATTTTTGCAAGGTGAAATATTTGAGTTTCCATAATTCTTCTTTTGCCTTGAAGATACTTTTCAACATAAATGGCAAGGCCACAGTGTGACACACCCCTTGTTATTTATTTATACACTCTCTCATCATCATGTTCAGTTGAACATAAAAACTCTCAAAAGTTCCTAAAGTAAAAACTTTCGCCCTTTTCAGTGCTACTAGTGTACCTACTTCAATTTAGCCTTACTCCAAGTTTCTATAATTACAAATTTCTATGACATCGGGAGAGAGAGAGAGAGCAAAGGGGTGAATGAGCAATGAATCAAGAAATTCTTGTAACCTTGCCCAAAACTTTATTAATAATAAAGGCACCAAATCCAGAGAGGAAGTACCCAACGAAAGAACCTAAGTCCAACTTGAATTTGCTACAAAGTCATGACTCATATGTGTTGAAGACTAAGGACTACTGTAGCCTAGGGTCAGTTTCCACATTGACAAAATGAATATAAATGAATATATATATATATAAGAATATTTTTTAAATTGAATTAAATTTTTAAAAATTCATTATCTACTATAATATTGTGATATGAGTAGTGAAATTATTCAGAGTGTAGCCTATGGTAATTATGATGATTTTCAAATTTTCAACTTGATATTTTCACAAAATTTCATTTCACTATTTTGAGGATTATTTAATGACAGAACTGACCTTAGCGTAAGGTATTAGGTAATAGAAATTCTGAAAGGCTTGCAACTACCAACTGCTTATTACAAGCTTGCAGAGAAAATGAGAGGTCGTCCCCAAGTGGCAGGAGCTATATCGATACACATGCATACATACACATTATATATATGTATTAGTATGACCTGCACACTTGGCCCAAGTGTGAATCCAAGTGTTGTAATTTATTTTTTCCATCTAAAACCATTTTTGGTAATTTAATTGGATTCTAATGACAAACCACTCAAAATTCAACATCCCCCATGCCTTAGGTCTAAAAAATTCAAATCATCTTCATTAAATCCTACTCACGGAGGGCTTTTCCAACGTAACCAAGAGTGCATCCAAACTCTTGTATAATTTTTAGTTTTGATTTACACATTTGAAAAAATTGTTCAATATTCAATAACTTCTTTGTTGTATGTTGAAACCAAGTTGGTGCACCCTTTACTCATTGAGGACTTTCCAATGGTACTACACGCAAGGCAAGAGGTACCATGGTTTTGAGAGATCTCAACGTGACAAACAAAACAAACTCTTACACACCCATGCAACCAGCACACAGAACATTGTTGAGGTCTAGAAAATAGTGCACTAATTCCTTAATAATATGGCAAAATCTCTCAAAAATGCTGATTATGTCAGATAATGGCCATTGGTCATAGCTGATTCCTGGCCACCTGGTCATAACCTAATTTATCTAAATTTTACCATGATTTGTTTGTCTAATTGTCTTGGCCCAAATTCTAAACTTGAGCTCCCTACCAGTGTTTTTTTTTTTCAAAATTTTTTTAAAAAAATTTTTGAAGCCAAAGTGGCAATTATCCATAAGAAGATGTAGAAAAAGTGGGGATCATGCTCAGGAAGATTTAGCCAAATCTGGCTATAAACCAGATTTGAAGTACCAAACTCTATTCATCCTTCTATATCTTTGGCTATGGCAAAAACCAAAGATAGACAATTTGCAATTTTAAATATCTAAATACAACTGCAATATTTTAATTTGCAAAATTTGCTCACTGCTGGCAATTGAAAAACTCCAAAATAAATTCACTTCATTTTAAAACTTTCAATATTTTATTTCGATTTTTGGCAAAATTTCACCAACCAAAAAAAAAAAAAAAGACCAGTTTGTAGAGGACTTCGAGGGGGCATTACCCAATCCATCTTTCCAGGACATCAGAGGGATATTCACGAACATATATTGCCCCTCCAAATACACAGAAATTTCTCCAGTAGCTTTACCCATTGCAAAGCACAATGTGAAAGTTATCATGATAGAAACCTACATAGATCATGAGGTACACAAAAGAGGTTAGGGTTCTTACACCTACTCTTTAAGTGAGTTCAATCTTACACCAACTAATTAAAGGGTAAGATCCCTCACACTTTTAAGGAGTAGTGCAACAGCCCTCTCCTTTTTTTTGAAGGAGGGATATTCATGAATACAAGGTGCCCTCAAAATACACAATGAAATTTCTTATCATATTTGTCAAATATAAAGGTACTCTCCAAATACACAAGGAAATTTCTTGGAGTGCTTT
>Ga0116229_10013355_pt1 | contig 11625 bp, 13 predicted proteins | sample S1TSphgellanicum_3_FD_87313 | JGI IMG/M metagenome (GOLD analysis project Ga0116229, IMG submission 87313) | Host-associated microbial communities from peat moss isolated from Minnesota, USA - S1T2_Fc - Sphagnum magellanicum MG | ecosystem: Host-associated > Plants > Peat moss > Unclassified... | reverse complement strand
CATAGCTCGTCATCTACAAGTTGTCTACCCATCTCCTCTTTCCCGTCACAAAGACGGCAAAGGTTAACAGATTCGGGAAAAAGTTAACAGCCCCTGAAGTTCATTTTGAAACCGGTTCTTAGCTACATATGGGACGAACCACAGAAATGGCAAAAAATCGCCACGTCGCTCGGCACATCGGACTTGCAGGCGAGAACGAGATTGAAGCTGATCATCGACCGAAGAAACGCAATCGTGCACGAGGCTGACATCGATCTATCCACGAATACGAAATTCGCAATTAGCAAGGCGGAGTCGGAAGGAAGCCTGGATTTTCTTGAAGCTTGCGGTAACGCCATTGCCACGCTAGTTACATAAGGCGTCGCCATTTCCCATACTTGCCAGGATAGCGTAATCACTGGCTGTGGTCTATTTCGCGAGGAGAACGTTAGTTCACCGCAGTCTTTGGACTGCCGGCAAGGCTGAACTGGCGAGGTCGCTTTACCGTCGTGCTGAACGCCCAGGAGATTTATGCGATGCGGCTGGAATCTTCCATCTGTACGGCATGGCCGGGTGCAAAAGGATCGATGGAATCAATGTAGCGCATGGCGGACTTTGGATCCGTCCAGCCCACGTACTCCATCAGCGTCTTCAAGTCCCAGCCATTCGAATTTGCCCAATTGGCGAAGCCGCGCCTCAAGGAATGACTGCTGTACTGATCGGCGTAGTCGATTCCGGCAGCCTCGAACAATGATCGCATCATCGGCACCAGGCTATTCACGTGCAGCCCCGAATCCGAGACGTGCCCCCATCGGTCTATGCCGCGAAAGACGGGGCCGTCAACCAGATGCGCAACACCAATCCAATCCAGATACGCCTCGACGGGGCAAAGCTTGGCCAGAGCGGGCGCCTTGAACGTCGTGCCGTTGTTGTTCCTGTCCCCTTTGGTTTGCGGCAGAAAGCAGATAAGCCCCTGGCCGGCGACAGCTTGCACGTGCTCCACACGCAAGCGGGTCAACTCGTCGCCGCGAAAGCCGCGCCAGAAGCCAAGCAGGATGAGTGCTTTGTCTCGATGGAATTTGAGGCGCTTGCCGGCATCGCTCGCCGCCGTAGCATTGGCAATGCCGGCGTCGAGCCAGGAAACGATACGGGCTAGCTGATCGAGCTGCAGCGGCCGAGCCTGCTTTTCCTGGGTCGGATGAAGCGCCTGAATGCCGCGCAGTACCTTGCGCACCATCGGCGCCTTGGTCGGGTCTGGGTAGCCCTGGTCGAGGTGCCATTGCGCGAGCGCTGAGAGCCGTTGACGTAGCGTATTGACCGATAAGAGGGGAGCGTAATGCGCGAGGTAGCGCGCGATGCTGTCCGCCGTCGCCGGCAAGAAGCCTTTCCACTCGACTTCAAAGTGTCGAACCGCCTGCTGATAGCTGCGGCGCGTGTTGTCCCGCGTGGCGGCCTGAATATAAACGTCGACATCATTCATGGTGCCGTTCACCGTGCAGCGTCCTTTTCAAGCAATCCTAACCGGACAAGCACGTCGTCCCAGATGTAATCCAGCAAAAGTACCAAGTCGGTGCCCGATATCGAATTATTCCGAGTGCGGACCATGATTTCCTGCGTTCCAGCCATATCGACCAGTTCGTGTCCCGGGTGTGCATCCTCCTCGATCGAGGTGACGACCTGCGGCAGGCCAAATGTCTCCGTTACCCCGAAATGCTTGGCGGCGGTTGCAAGCTGGAAGCAGATATTCAACCAAGGGCTATTCTTAGCCAGAAAATCGCCGAAATCCTTGCGTCCTTTGATCTTGCGAGCGGCCAAGGTATCGAGTAGATCGAGCTTGCCGGCTTCCTCAAGGGCGTGAAACACCCAATCCTTCAACTGCCAGGCGCTGGTGACCGCGTTCATGATCGCATAGGCACGTTGCGTCAGATCGGCGGGCGGATTGTTGTAGAGGGTCAGCGCCTCGAAATGAAGCTTGCGGTACAGGTCGGCGGGCGTCTGTAACGAAAAGGTCAAGGTGTTGCGTGATACGGATTCAGGGGGCATAGGCTTCATCCGCGTCCCTCAGCCAAAAATCGCTCGATATCTGCCAGCATGTTCGCGCCGCGCCTCTGTTTGCCATTCGGATTCAGGTATTGAAATTGGTCATCCCTTGCATAGACACGGCCGTTTGCGTGCGCTATCACCAGTCCATTGAATTGCGCGACGCCATCCTCGGACATGTCCCGGATGCCAGATACCCCATCGGATCGCCCGACCAATACGAATTGACAAGACACTGGAAACCAGACTTCAGTCCCTTTTACGCCGTAACCCGGCGAGGAAAAAAATCCACGATCTTTCTGCTCGCTCCATAGCAACGCAACCGGCCGATCCGTCGTCACGAAGCCACTTGAATCAGACGGCGCAACGAGCATGAGCCACTTCCTTGCCGCAAGATGCGGAAAAACGTTGTCGGCGGTCTCCAGTTCAGTACCGACGTGGAAATTCTGCGATACGTTGACCGAATAGCCGTCACTTTCAACGAAAGTCTTCAAAGATTGGTAAGCAACAGCCGCTTGATCGCCAGGCGCAATCGATGCACGCGCTTCCCCATAATGCGATTCGTAATGCTCCTCAGTCGCCACGCTGAACTCGATCATCCGCTTGGCGATCTGCTCGGTAAATTGCCTGACATGCTCGCGGCGCTCAGGGCTTCGTGTTGCGAGGATGGCGACAAGCTGCAAAACCAGGTGCAAATCTTCGAGGGAATGAAACTGGCCGTGCTGATTCAGGCGCCCGAGCGCCAGAGCAAGGTCGCTTTCGAATCCTGCCATGTCGCATTCGACCTGATTGGGATCCAATCCAGGGACATCGATACGGTTGAAATCGCGTTCGGCCGCGACGTTGCGCGGTCTCGTTGTAAAGGCCTTGCGTTGCTTGGCATCGACGACATAAAGCTGGCCATCTGTCTGGCCATTCGACGTAAACCCTTTGAGGTAGCATTGGGGAATCCAGTGATGGAGACGTGGTTCTGCTGCACCTGCCATTGGCCCTCCAGTAAGTGGATGCTTGCCAGAAACCGGGTTTCGTACCGCTTTCTGGCAGCCAGCGCGAAAAAACACCCCTGACACGTGATAATCATACATTATCTAATATCAAATTCAATGTATATTCAACTTGAATTTCCATGATTTATAGTATGTAATTACGTGGTATGTAACATATTACTTTATTTGAGCCTCCCAGGAGACCCCATGGCACGCAGCGGACTGTACAAATCGGATGTCAAAAAGGCGCGTGACGCCTTGATTGCGCAGGGCAAGAACCCCTCGGTCGACGCCGTGCGCGTGGAGCTGGGCAATACCGGCTCCAAGACCACGATCCACAAGTACCTGAAGGAACTGGAAGAGGAAGACGGCGCCGCCGGTGCCTGCGGCAAGCGCGCCTCGATCAGCGACGCCTTGCAGGATTTGGTCGAGCGTCTGGCCGCGCGCCTGCATGACGAGGCCGAGGAACGCGTGGCTGCGGCTCGACAGGAGTTTGACGCGAAGACGTCCGAGCATCACGCCGCGCTGATGGCCGCCAAACAGGAAAACTCGAAGATGTTTGCCCATGTGCGCGAGGTTGAAGCCGCCTTGGAGCAACAGGATGCGGCTCTGGCCAGGCTTCAGGGTGAGCTGCAGCGCGAATCGACAGGCCGCCAGGTCGCCGAACAGCAAGTTACCGACCTGAAGGAACGTCTGGCCGAAAACGAGGCGCACCGGTTGTCGATCGAGGAGAAGCACCAGCATGCCCGTGACGCTCTGGAGCACTATCGGGAATCGGTCAAAGAGCAGCGCGACCAGGACCAGCGCCGGCACGAGCAGCAGATCCAGCAAATGCAAGCCGAAATGCGCCAACTGCAGCAGGGCTTGATCGTCAAACAGGACGATGTGACGCGCCTGAACCAGGAAGGCGCGCGCCTGGTGGCCGAACTGTCGCACGCGCAAGGCGCACTCTATCAGCAGCAAACGAGCAGCCGGCAATTGGAACAAAAACTGGTGGCGCTGGCAGCCGTTGAGCAGCGTGCTGAAACCGCCGAAACAAGGCTCGCTGATAAGGATATCCAGCTCCAAGCATTGAAGGAACATGTCAGCGCATCGAGCACCAGGTCTCAAGGGCTGGAAGCCCAGGTGCGTGAACTCGAACTGGCGCGCGCGGCGGCCGAGGCGAAGCTGGCGGCGCAACAGGAGGTCATGAAGAATCTGCGCGCCTATCTCGACGCCCGCGAGCCGGCCAAACACACACATTCCTGATCGCGTTTGCTATGCTGTCGTTGATGGCGCCCTGGGTCGCGCCCGAACGGCGCCGGATATCGAAAAAGAAAGAAAATATGTGGGACGTCAAAACGTGGGACATGATCAGAAACTGGAATTCGTTTGCGCCCTGGCTGTCCGGGATCGGCAACCTGGTCGTGATCATCATCACGCTTTGGCTGGTCCGCCGCGATAAATTCATCCGCTTGCTTTTGGATACAGATTACGTCACGACGTCCGGCATGGAGATTCCTGCAATCCGTCTGACCGTGACCAATGTGGGCACAAGGAAGGCGAATATCGCCGGCATTTACTTGAAGACCGGGCGATTCCGCAAGACCATGCACATCCCTTTGCCGCTCCAGATCCGGCAGGCGCCGGTGCTACCCAGGAGTCTGGATGACGGAGATTTTGTTCATCTGGACCTGGGCATGGAGGCGGTGGCCATTCAGTTGAAGAGCATCCTCAAGGAAACCGGCTGGTTAAACGGCGGTCGGACCGCGCACGGTTTTCTGCGCACCGTGAGAGTGGGCATTCGGGCGTCGACCGGGAAAACCTTTGAAGCACGGTTGAACCGAGACGGAATGGAGCAATTCTTGCGATATTACAGACTCGCGGACCAAGTGTTCTGACCGTAGCTGACTTCGACCCGAGAAAATAGCGCCATGTCTTTCGATCTGAACTTCATCCCACCGCTCATGTCCGCCATCACCGGCCTCGCCGGCGTGTGGCTCGGCGGCCGCATCGTCAATCAGCGCGAGGAAAAGCGAGAAGAAGCGCGACTGAAGGCTGAAACGAGCTATGCCGTGATCCTGGTCATCGCGCATCTCGATCGATTGATCACCCGATGCGTCGAGCTGGCCTTCGACGATGGCACCACTGAAGGCCGGCCAGCTGGCGCGGATTACACAACCTATGAGCCGACCGTCCAATCGCCGGATTTTGATCCATTGGCACTCGAAGTCGATTGGAAGTCTTTACCGCCTGACTTGCTGTACCCGATATTGAATTTGCCGTACCAAATTGAAGTATTGGATAACGAGGTGCACGATGTGTGGCAAAACGACGACCCGCCCGAGCACGCGGAAATGTTCTGGACCCGTCAGATCGGCTACGCAGGCCTTGGCTTGGAAATATCGATCCTGGCAAAGCGACTACGCCGTCATGCCACGCTGCCAGCGCCTGAATCGGTAAGTGGATCATGGGATAGGGAAATGCGCCTGCGCGAAAAACGCACCGAGCTTGAACGCGAGAGGGCTGAGGCTTACGCGCGCCGTGTTCCCGTCTCAATTATTACCGGCGATAGTAAGACATCATGAAAAAAGCAGACCGCGAAAATTTCAATGAATGGTACGTAGACACCGTGAAGCAAATGTACCCAAGGCGTGAATCCGGCATCGCGGTGCTTATGCTCTCGATCCCTCTCCTGGAACGATATCTTCGGCAAAAAAATCAACTCTCGCCAAGCGACAACCTCAATGACGCGTTCATGAAAGATTTGTGCGCCATGTTTGTGGCGCTAACAAGTGAAGCGGTTGCCTGGCAATTCTGGAGTGTTTATCGCAATGGCTTTCTGCATCAGGCGACGCTTTCCCTGCAAACGAGAGGAGGAAAGAATCTACCTGTGGGCGTACTAAGTCACGATTTGACTGATGCAGTTGCGGTCGACGGCAAAAAATTCCTGGTTCATCCAGTGCTCTTTAGCCAATGTGTGATTCGCGAAATCGAGCAGAATTTTTCCGTTTTTTCCAAATCAGTCGCGGCTCCGCTGCCGACGGTAAGTCAATACAAACTCTTTCAAGGTGGCGTGACGCACCCCTACGAAGGAACAAGTGCCGCACTGGTGCCGAAGAAGCCATGACAGGACGCATGAGCCATAAACTCGACAGGGAGGGGGATGATGGCTCGTAAAGCGCTAGGAAGCTATGGGTCTATATGCGATTTTCACTTGAAAACGAATTTTTATATAACTCAAACGCTTAACTGCAGTTTCTGTTCCATTGCACCCCAAACCCCTACCTGAAGGAACTGGAAGAGGAAGACGGCGGCGCCGGCGACAAGCGTGCATCGATCAGCGACGCTTTGCAGGATCTTGTAGAACGCTTGGCGGCCAGGCTGCATGAAGAAGCGGCCGAGCAGGCCGAGGCCGCCCGGCGCGAGTTCGACACTAAGACCACCGAGCACGCCGCCGCGCTGCTGGCCGCCAAGCTGGAAAACTCGAAGATGTTTGCCCACGTGCGCGAGGTTGAAGCCGCCTTGGAGCAACAGGATGCGACCCTGGCCAGGCTTCAGGGTGAGCTGCAGCGCGAATCGACCGGCCGCCAGGTCGCCGACCTGAAGGAACGCCTGACCGAGAACGAAGCACACAGACTGTCGATCGAGGAAAAGCATCAGCACGCGCGTGACGCCCTGGAGCACTACCGCCAATCAGTCAAGGAGCAGCGTGAAGCTGATGCCCGCCGGCACGAGCAGCAAGTGCAGCAGCTACAGGCTGAACTGCGCTTGGCGCAGCAGACCATCGCCGTCAAGCAGGAAGAAACGACGCGCTTGAACCAGGAAGGCGCCCGTTTGATCGCAGAGCTGACACACGCACGCCAGTCTCTTTCGGCCGAGGAGGAGCGCGGGAAACGCCAGTTACGTGAGCTGGAAGATCTTCGCACCATCGCCGCGCGCCACGATGTTTTGACGGCACAGGCGGCCGAGAGGGAAGCCCACGCGCAGGATCTGCGACAGCAACTGGCGGCAATCACGGAAAAGCTGGACAATCTGATTGACCAGGTGCGTGGCGTGGAACAGGCGCTGGCGCAGGCAAGCGCAAGGGCGGAGGCGCACGAGGGCGTGGCGATGAAATTGCAAACCTTACTGGAAGGCAGCATGCGCCTTCCGGATGGCCTCCAGATTCCAGAAAAACGTTAGAACATTTGAAGGGAATGCAAATGGCAGATGGCACTGTCAGGGAAGTGGATCTCAGAAGGGGAATGTTCATTGTTGCCATCGACGATGGCGACTTCGTGGTGTTTGAGCTGTGCGATGGAATCGACATTGCCGCCGGCGACCGGATTCGTGGCGATCTGGAAGCCTTAGGTGGGGAGACGTTGCAGCATCTTGGCCAGCGACGGCAGTTCGAAGCGTACGGCCAAAGCGGCCCAAGCTCGTTGGCGGCTTGCCAGCGACTCTTATTCAGATAGGAACTCCCAAAATATGGGGCAAGCGAAAATCAAGCGGCGCGAAGGTTTTGCGCCGAATCTTATCGAGGAATGGGAAGCCGACGACTGTGTCAACTTTGCCGTGGCATTGTCACGGCTGACCGGCTGGCTGCTTCACGTGGATTGGTGGTCGACCACGCCGGCCGAAAGCGTTTCCGAGGATCAGCTCAAGCCATTGAGGGTGTACGTGGCGGACAATCGGGAAGGGATTTTTGACGTGCGCGGGATCAAGACGCTGGTCGATTTCAATCACGGCACAATCGTCAAGCTGGCCCAGAAAATTGGGACAGGCTACGGAGGAGTGCGCACCCGGTATTACGCCGAAGCCAAGCTTTCGAGCTTGCCTTTGCGCAGCCCGCCGGGCGAAAGCAAAATCGCACGCGCCATGGAGGCGATCAAGGCAAATCCTGCTTTTCTTAACGCCATCCCGGCGAAGCCGCGGTCGCGCATTCCTGCATATGACGCTGCACGATATACATTCGGCCGGTGCGTCGCCTATGCCGAAGCAATGCATGAGCTAACTGGCTTGCAGCCTGCGGCCATCTTGGTCAGGAAGTTTGCGTCGCTCTACGACAAGACCAAACGATCCGACAACGGCTTTGTCCACAGCATCGTCATGCACCCCGATGGCATGGGCGAAGACGCTTGGGGCGTTGCCCCAATTGAGGATATTGCAGGTCGCTTTGGCGCAATCGAATTCGGGACTAGCGCCGATGTCCACCAGAAAGTGGTGGCGAATTACCGTCGAACGTCCAACGACATTTACGAAGCCGAGTTGAAGGTCGCACGGGAATTGATATCGCGATATCGCCTTGACTCGGGAGCCAGTTCGCGCCTCATATCGCCGAAAACGCGTAAAGACTGGGTTTCTTATTGCTTTTAAGCTTATGTGTGAAATTCCGTTTTATCCCGGCACGCCCCCGGAGGGGAGTAGCAGAAGACGCCAAGAATTCAAACCGCACCAAATTACACGAAAAGGACAGAGGTCGTGAAAATCGCCAATTTCTAAGTCATTGTTTTTATTGTGTTATTTCTTTCAAAGCGCACCAATTTACACGGAAAGTACAGTTACCCCTGGCGGCGCAACAGGAGGCCATGGCTGAGTTGCGCGCCTACCTCGATGCGCGCGAGCCGGCCAAACACACACATTCCTGATCGCGTTTGCCATGCTGTCGTTGATGGCGCCCTGGGTCGCGCCCGAACGGCGCAGAATACCGAAAAAGAAAGAAAATATGTGGGATGTCAAAACGTGGGACATGATCAGAAATTGGAATTCGTTTGCGCCATGGCTGTCGGGGATCGGCAACCTGGTCGTGATCATCATCACGCTCTGGCTGGTTCGCCGCGATAAATTCATCCGCTTGCTGTTGGATACAGAGTACGTCACGACGTCCGGCATGGAAATCCCTGCAAGGCGTACTTTTGAAGGACGTACTACCGGAGCGCGAGTTGGACAAGAACTCGCAAGAGATGCTGGAAAAAGCAGGGCTGCTGTTTATCCGACCAGACGGAACCATGCCGGGACGAATTTTTTGCGGGCATCAGGATGATGATGAGGGCGACACGATTGAATCCATCCGGGAACTACCCGCGATGGGGAATTTGGCGCGCATCCGACGCGGAATTTATTGTGCCCGATAACTTCGTGAACGTGGGCTGGGTGCCGGTGGCGCCGTCCATCCTGCTTTGTGCCGATTCAGGCAATGCCACACTCGGCTTCGACACGGTTGCCGAATTGAATGCTTGCCAGGTCGCACGCACAGAGCAGTATTACTTCGCTCGGGATTTCGCAGTATGCCCGATACAGCGCCGCACGATACCAACTACCCGATTTTCCGCCATTTATTCGTGAATTAGGGATCCAGAACCTTCCCCAAAAACGTAAAAGTACGACATTTAAGGGCAGAAAATCTCGGAGCAAAATGATTAAATTGGCGCATGCTCTAAGGAGTGAATTGGGCTAATTTTACATTTTTGGGGGTTGGGCTAAAATGGCCAAATTGGGGAAGAAATTAGGCAAATCGCAGAAGGCCGAAATTAAGCTGATAGACGCCAGCCCCACCCATCTCTGGAAGCCGCTTTTGCATCAGGTCGCGGCCGGCACGCTCGACAGCCATGCCGACGAGCTCGAATACTATGCGCTGGCGCGCCAGCATCATTTCCGTTTCCGCTTCGGCCGCATGGAAGGCCTGGACCGCGAAAAAAGGGAAGTGATCCTTGCCCCAACGGTCGATGAAAACGGCGAGGAAATCCTGCCGCGCCAGGCCGTGCCCTACGATACCCTGGTGATCGCTCTGGGCAGCCAGAGCAACGACTTCAACACGCCGGGCGCGCAGGAGCACTGCATCATGCTCGACACGCCGGCAGCCGCGCTGCGCTTCCACAAGCGCCTGATCAATTGCTGCCTGCGCGCGCAAAGCAGCGGCAAGGGAGCCGGCCAGGGGCGCTTCACGGTGACCATCATCGGTGGCGGCGCGACCGGCGTGGAGCTCTCGGCCGAGCTGCACATGACCACTTCCATCCTTTCCGCCTACGGCCTGGCCAATTTTCACCCGGAAAAGGACTTGAAGATCGTCGTGGTCGATGCTGCGCCGCGCCTTTTGCAAGCCTTGCCGGAGCGCCTGTCGGAAACCGTCGCGCGCGAACTGCGCATGATGGACATCGACATTCACACCAACGAACGCGTCGTCGACGTGACCAGGGAAGGCGTGCAGATGGCATCGGGCAAGTTCATCCCGAGCGGCATCGTGGTCTGGGCCGCCGGAATCAGGGCAGCCGATTTCATGAAGGACATCGGCGGCCTGGAGACCAATCGCATCAATCAACTGGTCGTTACGCGCACCTTGCAGAGCACGCGCGACCCTGCGATCTTCGCATTGGGCGACTGCGCTGCCTGCCCGCACCAGGACGGCAAAAGAATGGTGCCCGCCACCGCGCAGGCCGCGCACCAGCAGGCCTCATTGCTGGCGCGCACGATCGTCCGCGCGTTACAGGACAAGCCGCCGCTCGAATTCAGCTACGAAGACCATGGCAGCCTGGTGTCGCTGGGGAACTACAGCACCGTCGGCAGCCTGATGGGGGCGTTGACGCGCGGCTCGCTCCTCATCGAGGGAACGATCGCCAAATGGATGTATTGGTGGTTGCACAAGCATCACCAGATTGCGGTCAATGGGCTATTCCACACCTGGCTCTCGACCTGGGCCGAGCTGGTCAACCGCGTGCGCAATCCGCGGATCAAGCTGCACTAGCGGTTCGCAGCGGGCAGCTCGGGGGCATCGGGCTTCAAGGCTTTGATCACACCGGCCGTATCGAGGTGGCCGGCCTCGCGCGCAAAATCCACGGCGCTCAGGCCCTGATCGTTTTTCAGCGACACGTCGGCACCGGCCTCGATCAAGGCTTTCGCGGCCTCATTGTGCCCGCCGCGTGCCGCCATCATCAGCGGGGTCGTCTTGTTGGGTGATTCGGCGTCGATATAAGCCGACTTCTCGAGCAGCAGTCCGATGATCTCGACGTCGCCCACCGCCGCCGCATAATGCAGAGGCGCCCAGCCGTGGCGATTGGGTTCGGCGTCATGCGCGAGCAAAGCCTTCACCGCTTCGGCGTTGTGCGTATAGGCAGCGATCATCAAGGCGGTGTCGCCATTGTTCGCGGCGGCCTCGAGATTGATCTTCGGACTATCGAGCAAGACTTTGAACGAGCGCATTGCGTGGTTGCGGATCGCTTCCATCAAGGGCGTTTCGCCGCGCTGCGGATCTTTCAGATTCGGGTCCACACCGCGCTCGAGCAGCTTCGACAGCGCCTGCACCTCGTCACGCGACACAGCCATGTTGAGATCGGCGGCATCATTGCCCCAGGTCGCACAGGCAGAAAGCAGAAGACTGGTCCCGAACACAACATGTGTAAGTCGAAAAATTTTCATGCTTTCCCTTAAAAATCAATGCAAGGCATTGAATAATTTGAAGAAATTGTCCGTCGTCAATTGTGCCACGGTCTCCAGCGGCACGCCTTTCAGCCCGGCGATGAATTCCGCCACGTGCATCACGAAGCCAGGTTCGTTGACCTTGCCGCGATGCGGCACCGGCGCCAGATAGGGTGAGTCGGTTTCGATCAATATCCGTTCCATCGGCAGGGCCCGTGCCACGGCTTGCAGTTCCTTGGCGCTCTTG
>Ga0116229_10013354_pt1 | contig 11625 bp, 14 predicted proteins | sample S1TSphgellanicum_3_FD_87313 | JGI IMG/M metagenome (GOLD analysis project Ga0116229, IMG submission 87313) | Host-associated microbial communities from peat moss isolated from Minnesota, USA - S1T2_Fc - Sphagnum magellanicum MG | ecosystem: Host-associated > Plants > Peat moss > Unclassified... | reverse complement strand
TTTTCAAATACCCACAAGTGAATGTTCTTGGATTCTGATTTTTTCTAATACCCGGATCCAGCAGTTCTTTTTAAATCAAAGAACTGCACAACAATGGTAACAAAAATAAATCCCAAAAACTTTAGGGTCCTTCTAAACATTATGAATATCCCATTTTGAGGCAAAATTTAGGGTTCAAATTTAACATTTTCCCAAGTTCAAATCAGCCAGAAAGGGGGTCCCACCCACACCCCTTTATTTGGGCCTCCACCTAATCATAATGGCCTGCCAATGAAGAGCAGTCTTTTTTGTGCTGGTACTGGGCCTTTGTCAAGACCACTGTATTGTGTGCAAATGTACAGGTCCAAACCACCAATAATTTAAATTTGTCATACTGATTAAAGGCTGTACGCCATCCCCAGTACAATGTACAGGGATCTTGTACTGCTCCCACTGCACCTGCTCTAAGATCACTCATTATAGTGAACTGCCGGTGCCAGAGGTAAGTAAGTCACTTCAAATTTATGCAAAATCAATCATAAAACTATACTCCAGATCAGGCTGTGATTAGGGTTTTTTTCCCAATTTTGTGATGTAGTAATCACACTGGGTGATCATCCACAAGAGGAATTAGCCAAAAGTATAAAAGTTTAAGAATTCAACTAAATTTTGGCAATAATCACCATTATCTAAATATGGATATTTCCACACACAAAACAATGGAGCATTTTTTCCACAAAAATCCTTTACACCCTGTTGCACCGGATTTTTTTTTGTTTTGGTTGCTGCTGAGCCAAAATTTACCCCCTAAAACAAAAACCACCTTCTGGGAGACTAGCACATATACATAAGTGCAGGGAGGCTGGCTTTAATGGGAATAAGGGCCCCATGAGGTGGAGCCATACACAGGCCCCATTCTTGTTCAGCCCAGGCCCAAGGGCTTTACATGGCATAAAAACCACTGCAGTTCGTTTATTAAACATCTCCCATTATACCCGGAGAGTACGTTTATAGATACCCTCCGGGTATCATGGAAAAGAACAAATATCAACTTACAGGAATTTCCAAAAATGTGGTGACCAAATTGAGACTCCAATGCCTTCTCTTGTCGTCATCTCTGGAAAAGAAAAAAAAAAGGTTGTCAGGTTTAGATCACTTTTTTCTGACCATAGTTTACTAAACTATGATTGTGTCGGTGCAGTTGTCTGGCCTCACATATTCAAGTTTGTGCTGTCAAGTCTTAATTATTAACCTACTACTGCCATAACTTATAATTTCCTTGTAGTTACTAGAGTTATTTGTAAAGTAAGGAAAACACAGCACCAGAACCCTTAGTTCGGTCGTAAAGAAGGGTGAAATTCAAAAAAAGCTTGCAAAGAAGTACAGTACATTAGCATTCAACTGGGGGTGAAAGATCAATTTTTGTGGTAGACTTTGAAAACAAAAAACATGTGCACTCACAAATTATGAACTCACATGACTTGAGGTTGTTCACAGCCCTTTTTTGGGTGGCTATATATAGTCAAAAAGCTTGATGCGCTAAAATCAAGTTCTTTTAAAAAAATTCAACGGCCAAAATTAGACCATAATTTATGAAAGATTGCCAGATTTCTATACACGATTCAAGTATGTACCAAAAAATATAGAAGGATATTTTCGAATATTTTTCTTTCATGTTTATCTTGTAGCCAAAATTGGCTAAATCTTCATGTGGGTCACCATCACTTTGGCTACATCAGAAAATTGACCAAAAAAAACACACTCATCCTTCATAGTTGAGACTGGAGAGCTGCATAGCCTTCACTTGAAGGATGAAATATAATCCCTAAAAATAGGACATAGTAGACTTTCAAAACAAAAACCTGCCCACCCACAACTCATGCTTTAAATGGGACTAGTAGACTTTTGAAACAAAAGCCTGCCCACCCACAAAGTTACGAACTCGCACATCAAGAAGGGTGATGAAAAATGAGCTCATTTCATACTTGCGACCACAGAGCTACATAGCCTACCTTGGAGGGATGCAATTTACACTAGAAAAATGGAACTTAGTTCAACTGCACATGCCACACAGACCATGCCCCCACCTCATAGCATGGACTTGTCAGTTCTTCTTCCCTTTTATGTAGACCTTTCTCTCGAAGGAAAGTGAATTTAATCAAGGAGACACACCCTAGGTTTGATGTCACTTTTTGAATTTAGAAACTTGAATTTGTTGCGACTGACTTTTATGGTTGTAGATCTCGGACAAGGATAAACTAAACCATTTTACCATTATTATAGCCTGCTCTTTTTATTGACATGAATGATTGAGCGTCTATTAAATTTAAGAGTCCACTTTTGTAACAACAGAACAATGTCAATTAGAATGTAGTGTGCAGAGAAAAAAGCTTAGGCAGTATAGAGAGAAAGGGGATTGCAATGAATAGATGTCAGGATTCCTATGACTCATGCAAGACAACATTCTACAAAGATCATGTCACGATAACAGGAAGATAATACAAATATATTATGATACCTTGCAAAAGCAAACATTCAACAGAAATTGATGCCAGACAGAATCGTTGCATTTGGTTTCCTATTCAAATCACAAACTTTTCTCATTCATGTATATATATGTTTTTATAACATTTTAACAATGAGTTTTAAAATAAGTGTTAATTAAGTGTTGATCAGTCATTGATATGATGTTGTAATTTTCATATTTAAATGTTGATTTATTATCAATGTGTTATTATGTCATTATAATATCACATCATTGATTGTATTAACATTTTGTTAACAATTAACTTTGAACGCATTGTTAAAATGTTGTAAAAGCATATATATATATATATATATGGAAGAGGCAAGTTTGTAATGTGAGTGTTAGTTTTTGACAAAGTATTTCATTGGTCTTTTCAAGATACTTAAGGGACGAGGTCAAGAGCATTACCTGAAGAAGGGCTGCATGCAAGGTGAGAGCCAAGTATGGGGCCTTGCTTGACCAAGGCCACATGCAAGGCAAGAGCTGAGCATGGGCCTTGTTTGACCAAGGCCCTTGGGCAAGGGCCTTTATTGAGGGCCTTACCAGACGTAAAGCACAATGTTTATACTAAAAGGAGGTGCAAGAATAATGGGAGATACCTACCAAAAATAAAAAAGCCCTATGACAAAAAGGAAGGCACTTTTATTCACTAGATGTCAGTATTCTATATCTGACAGACCTAAAACAGAGAGCATAATGTCATCCAGGAACATAAGAATATATTAGTTGACAAAGTTACATTTACAAGGGTTTTGCTGTTTACTCCAATTTCCACATCAAGTCTTCATATATTGAACAAATTATTGAATAGTGAATTTTTCTTTGTCTTTTCTTTTTGACACAAATGAGCATTTACAAATTCAGGCATTGTTGTATTTTGATGACCCAGTACAATTCCCACCAACAAAAGCTGAGAACTGCAATATGATGTTTGAATGAAAGTCCTCTCTTGGCTTCATGGGGTGGCGAGATGAATCTAAACCCCACACTACCCTTTCATCCAAGGTTAGGGTTTTAAGAAACTACTTAAGCAGATACACAGTCAGCGGTAAATGGGCCTCTAAACAACATCACTAACTAACTTGAATTACAGCCTTTAAATTGCATGAAAATAGGTTTGGCCCTGTACATTTGCACGGTTGGCAATTTATTAGTCTCTTTTAATTGTCCAAATCTTCATGTTTATGATGGGCAAGCCTGTTAACACAATTAACACTCTATGTTGGACTTGATTAACATTGGTAAAGCCTCCTCAAATAAGGACTTCGCTTTCTTTGTGCAAAGGAAAAGAAGAAGGCCCAAATACGGAGTGTGGGTGGAATTGCTCTTCTCATTGTTTAAGGACTAAATTTGATTTCAGGGGTGCTTTGTGTTGAGGCACATTTATGTGTGTCCACACAGAACATGCTAAACTTCAGATTAATACCCTACCTGAATAACAGGTTTAGCTAAAATTACATTATTTCAGAAGTGCCAGAATTTTGAACTATAGAAATTTTTCCCAAAATCTTAATTGTTTTTGGTATAGGAAAATGAAGCATCTTTTGGAACATTCTATACAGTGCCACACCTTATTTTTCCAAATTAATTAATTCTTTAGCAGAGACCTGGGCAACCTGCTACCTTTTGGAGACACCTTATATATTATTGCTCCCAATGCTATCATTATCCCAATATGGAATACCAAAAGGGCCATATTTTTATCATACCTTTGTTTCATGGAATATTGAATTAGCATGGAATGGATTTTTATTTTGTTCTAGACTCACAATTTCACAGCCCTTAACATGAGGTTTGGACCCATGCAAGTGATGCATATTTAAGTGCTTTCACACCCAATTTCAAGTCACAATTCCAAATTTTTAATTTCAAGTGTAGTCAAAATTAAAAACCCATGCTAGGGGTTTTGAAATCATTAGTTCATGAGACAAATTTTTTGTTGGCCTCATGCTAGTAAAAGCTTTGGTTGAAAGTTGGAACATGGTGTGGTTGCTAGATTGTCGATATGTGCATAAGGGTTGTGATTTTTTGGATTGGTTGAAGGAAACACACCCAAATAACTTCATGATATTTATTCCAACTAATTGCACTAGTGTCCTCCAACTAATAGATGTTATTTTGTAACGTCCACTAAAACATCATGCATTCAAGGTACCATTCAACTATTGGATTACTACAATCATCAAACAAAAACTTAAGAATGGTCAAAATCAATATATTGAGTTCAAAATGAATAATCTAAAGCCTCGCATTTGTGAGCGGTTACATTGTGCATGGAAACAAGTGCAAGGCATGGAGGAAACCATTGTGAAAGGGTGGGGTAAAACAAAAATTACCAAAACATTCAAAAATGAATTTCAATTTGTTGCAATGGAGGCAAATGCAACACTTCCTTATTCAGTGTTGCACCAAACATTGAATAACATAATGAAATAGAAATGGAAACATATCCAATGAAACCAACATTGACAATAATGGAGGAATGTTTGCAACAAGCAAGAGTAATCACAACATCAATTACAACTAAAATTTATACACTTGTTGGTAGCACAAGAGGACTAAAACAATTAGCTAGGAAATAGAAAACATTCGTATAGGTGAAAGTTTCATGGCTTTGAAATCATACCATGACAATTGCACTTTGGCGATTGTTGGCTTGTGCCATAATTATCCTAGCTATGTTCGCTTGCTAATGATGGCTAGTCATATAAACTATCCAAGGAACCAAAAACATTAATAGTCCATAGTTTTTGGAAATAGGCATTTATTACACCATGAATGAAACCATCATGCTAGTAAACTTACAAAAATTTATGAAAATTTTGTGTCTTTTACGTGTTTGTCCTCATCACTAATACCTAATGCCAATCCTACCTAACCACCTACCAATAACAAATGTTGTGCAATTATGATTTTCTTATATGGCAACAACCCACATAAGCTTGACGGTTTTCTCGATTAAAATCATTTGCAAAATGTTGAACCAAAAGTGTGAACACATTATTGAACTATTTCACACCATGGATTAAAGGTTTATCATCTCATGATTCATTTCCATCTATGACAATCCTTAGACACAAATACACATACATAATAAACTCACATAACTACTTAAGGAAAGGAAAGGAAAGCCAACATGAAGAATGCCATACCATTTCATTATTGTCCACACTTTGTTTTGTGCAAGGATGAACTTCAAGGACAAAGTTCTCCAAAACAAGCAAGCTTGCAAAATCTTTAAAAAAAAACATCCATCTTAACAACACATGTGTCTCACTTAAATCTCATAAGCTTTCACAAGCTGGAAAATAGAATTCAACTTCAATAAAAAAGTTACAACATAATGTTTCTTTCTATTCTAAAATATTAACCTCACATTCATCAATTTTCTTTTATAGATCTTTTGGGTTTTTATCATTTTGATTATGCAACAATAGAAACACATGTCCAACCTTTTTTAAGGATAAATATAGTGGATCAATTTTGGGGGCAAACAACAAGGCTACACCCACCTCTCCTCCAATGATTTGGACATGTACTTCCACCACTTGCTAAAAATCCAACTTCAGAAGCATCTTTCCTTGGCATTGCAACAAAATCAACAAATAAAAAACTTATGTCATCGATCCCCTGACAATTCGAATGCAAGTGAAAATGTGTTTCACTTAAAGTCATGGTGGCAGCAATCTTGCAACAAACAACTTTTTTGGTGTTATTGCAACAAGCAACAAACTCCTTTAATGTTGCAAACATTGTTGCAACAAGCAACAACTCCTTCAATGCTACTCCAACAAGTAGTAGCTTCGTCAATGGTATTACAACAAATGTTATTGCAACAAGTAATAGCTCCCTCAATGTTGTTATGTGTGTTAGTTATGCTAATAAATTAAGTCCCATTTAATTAAGGACAAACCATATTAATTAAGTTAATTAGTTTTATCTTGAACTAGTGCAAGTGTGAATTGGGTTCGAAAATGTTTTGTCATGGGGTATAATCCCAAGTTGTGTGATTTCAAATCACCTTTAGTAATTTGTGATTTCAGAACATAATTTTATGTTTTGTACTTTTCTTGTGTTTATGCAAATGTTACGATTTTTCATTAATGCTTTGAACTTGGATTTCTGCATTGTTGTACGTGAGTTGCATTTTGAATCACCAAAAAATGTGTTTAGTTCAATAGTGTTAAAGCTAGATTTATATTTTTTGCACAGAGTTTATGTTTATGTTTCTATGTTTTGCATGAAAGCTTGGTTAATAGCAAGTGTTGGGTAGTTTGTTTTGTTTTTTGGTGTTACATGTTGGTTTTTGCAAGAGTTTTGTTCAGGATACAAATATCATTCATTCATGTCTTGAGCAGAAGAAGCTCCACAAGCAAAAGTGTTGATTTTGTGGAGGTTTTTTATGAAAAACTCTTTTGGGAGTTGAACCCAAACATGGCCTAATCCTTGGAGTTTGAAGCTTGCACAAAGTTGTGAAAAGAAAAGAAAAATCCAAAAGAGGGACTTTGGTTTTTCTCAGGGCCCTCTTGTTTATTTTATTTTTATTTTTCCCTTTGTTTCCCTCTATTTCCTTTCTCTTTCCCTTTTCCTTCTCTTTCTTAATGTGTGTGTAAGTGACAATGGTAGCAATAGTGTTAGCACTTCACCATTGCTAAGAGCTTTGAACTCCTAGTTAGTTTTTGATGGTCGGAAGAAAAAAAGAAATAAGGCATGGGGCCACATGGCATTCTCATATTCGTGGTGGTTACATTGCCATGCAATCTACTACAACAAGTGATGTGGTAGTTTAGGGCATAAAGAAGAACTCCCTTCCTTTTTCATTGTGTTTTTTCTCATCATCATCGGCCGGTGGGCAACACTTGTAGCAAAGTAGTAGAAAAAGAAGAAGATGGAAAAAATAAAAAATAAAAAAATAAAATTTTGGGGGGAAGGGGGGGGTGGCAAATGGGAACATGGACCTCCATTCTGCCATTGTTAGTTTTTTTTTCAAGCTTTTCGAACTTGTTAGGTTCGACAAAGTTAAAAGGCTCGATTTGTTTGGAGCAGGTTTGAAATAAGAAGGTTCGAGGGGTCCAATTTGGGACTCCCTTTTTATTTTTCATTTAATTTTTTTTTCTGAACCTAGGGGAGAGGTTCAGCACCAATCTAAACTTGCCAATTTTTTTTTTTCATTTTTTTCAATCTTTCATCCATAATCAAATTGTTCCATCTGATTGGAATATTCCATCCATCCAGGTTTTATTTTTATTTTTATTTTAAATTTTCATCCAAGTGACCAATTTTCATCTTTGATTTGGATTAAAAATTGTCATCCATCCACAAACTTTGGAAGTCCATAACTTTCACATATGGCATTGGATTAGAGTGATTTTTATGTTATTGGATTTATTTTGCAAAGATCTACAAGCTTACAAGCGTGTAAACTTTTCAAAGACTAAAATTTTGGAGGTCCAAAGGCTATTCTCCCTAATTCTTGAATTAATTTCCATTAATTTTTGGGTAATTCATAATTTTAGCATACTAGGTCAAATTGACATGTTTACACTAATGAACTTTTGGTGAAGAGCACTTCTAGTATGGGAGTATGTAGGCCATTTGGAAACAAAAATTTTTGGAGGCTTATTCCAAGGCATAGGGTGGGTTTTGGCCAACATTTTGTTGGTGAGTATACATTTCTGCCCCTTATCGGTGGAGGAGTGTCATGTTATTAGCAAATGTGGAGGATTTGAATTCATGTCGTGAGTTATGTGCAAGAATCACAAAAGTGGAGATTTGTGTTGCATCATTTGTGCATCTCCATTTGTGTTTGTTAGGTTACATTTGTTGCATGTTAACATGTTGGTTGAGTTGTCATATGCTTTTACATGGTAGGGGGATTATCAAGGTGTGTGCCATTTAGCTATGATTTGGGGGTGAGCACATGCTTTCAAACTAACCTCTTGGTAATATGTGTTTATTGTTTAGTGTCAAATTCTAGGTGAAAGGATACGTGCCTTCCCACATGTCCCATTATTGCCATAGTGGGTTTGGGGATTGTGGTTGGTGTGTGTTCTTAAATCACTTTTGGTGATTTGAGATTTTGCAACATAGTTTTTGTTTTACAAGTTTTGGTTTGTTTATGTTGTGGGCTTGGATTCTTACATTGTTACAAATGAATTTATTTTGGTTTGGATGTGGTGTACCATTTAGTGTATTTCTATGTTATGTGTTATAAGTGTGATGACGATGATAGTTGTAGGTGTTAACTTTGGAGCGCACAACATCAACCTTAGTTAAATCACAAAATTGAAAAGAAAAAAACACGGGTATGAATAATGCATCAAATAATATTAATAACAAATGCATTATCACATAATGAAAATTAAAAGTAAATAAATCCCAATTGTGCATGTCATTTTTTGGTGTTGTACATGAGGCATAATGACATTTCACCAAAAAATTTCCCAATTAAATGAAGTTGGTGAAACCAACCAATTTACTAATAAACATAGTTGGCCCAATTTGGAAGATATTTAAATAGATGGGTTGCTTGGATGTTGAAATGAAATGGGTATTTTGAAATTTAAAAAAATATTAGTGTATATAGGAAAATAAATTGTTTGTGATGTTGGCATACAATGGGTTGCTTCAAATGGGAAAGATATTGATGATTTATATGAAGGTGTTTGCAATTTTTTTTGTTTTTCTCTTTCTTGTTATTATTTAGGATGTGGTTTGAAAAGATGGTTGTGGATCAATTAATGCCACAAATATGTAATCTAAGAAGGGTTCATGCATATGAAGATTAATTTTGAATTAAATCCTTATTATCACATAGGTAAGTTATACAACTAAATGTTAAAACCTAGACAACATACAAAACATTTGAAGAATACAAGAAATGAAATTTACATATTTTTAGGCTAAAATCACTCATGCACCTAAAACTTGGTCCTTATGCGGGCTACAACCATTAGAAAGTTCATCACATGTGCCTAAGGATTTTATTTCATGGTGTTCATTTACCAAAAACATGTATGTTTAATATTGTGAACATTTCCATAATAAAAATGGCACACAAGTTTATTGTGGCACATGTTTGTTACAAAAAAAGCTTATTCCAAGGTTTAACACAAAATAACATCATGAAATCACGTAAAAATGAGCCTGAAACTTCACACACAATCCCTTATATATTTGCAATGAGAAATGAATGAATTATTGACCCCATTAATTTACATTTACTAAACATTTTGACTCATAAAATACAAGCCAATAATATTATGCCACCTATTATCCTTTAAAAATTATCATCCAACGTATGAACAAGTCATTAAATTATTTAAAATCTTCTTCCCTAGGATCTGGTTAAATTCACATAATTCATTTTCAATTTTGTTTAACCCAAAATAATTAACTAAATTATTCATAAATCCAAACCTATGTCCCTAGTCAGAGATTTTCAAAGTAAGGCTCATAAGTTGAATTAACCATTTCCATATTTCCTCATCCTTTTACCCCTAGGCCATATTATTGATATTTACAAATTTTATCCCTAGTAACCCATCTTGGTGTTACATTAAACCCCATCACAACTTTGAAGTTAACCATCAATAAACCTTTTTTAAAAAGGGGAGTCTGAGATGGTTCCCTACTTCTTCAAATGTGGTTTGAATGGTTGGTTATTGACCAAGCAACATGGATACACCAGATCCAGTTACAACTTTGAATCAACCACTTTCAAATCTTTGGGAAACAAGGATCTCAAGCATTTCATTGGCAAAACTAAAATGGTCTTTACACTCTACTTTGGATGAAGTAGAGCCTTTGAATGATGTGAAACTTAGTTTGGACCTGTTATATTGCAAATATAAGAGGTTCAGCATTTCACTATCACATTTGAACCCAGTCTCCAGAGTAGAATGCTTAACAATCTAACAGTATCGACGCACTATGCATCTTCAAATACATGACATAAGTGAATCCCTTAATTGTAATACTCTTTACATGTTGAAAACTCTGGAATTAAAAATTCAATTTCTGAAACTCAAATTTAAAAATACATTAATGATATGGCATGAAAATTATAGTCCATGAAATAATATTATAAACATTAAAGACCCAAATATGGAGTGTGACCGGAGATGCTTGAAGATGGTGGACCAAATTCTACTTTGCATAAATGGGTCTCTATTGAGCCTACGTATCTTTCTCAAGTGCCCACCAAGTAGTAAGTAACACTCTATGTTGGATGTGGGAAAGCTCAATAGAGACCTAAATAGGGGGTCAGGGTAGAGAGGCTCTAAGAGATGGTGTACCAAACTGCAAGAAGCCAAGCACTACAAACAACCATATAAAGTTCCAAATTCAGAGACTCAAATGATTCAACAGAACTTCTCACTTGACATGGAGAAATTATCAGTGTTGTTGGCCAATTATTCTCATTTATCAACCTGGGTATTGATAACCTACTAGTCAATTATTAATTTTTTCAAAAACTAATAATAAATAATCTACCCACTTCCCACTTGGTATTGAACTTTCAATTTTTCCTAACCTACTGGGACGGCCTGGTTATCATCTAGGCAGGTTATCGATCCTAAAAAATTTAACGTGTTTATGATAGAAAAAAAAAGATATGAAAAAGTTTTTAAATATATAACCAGCAATGTAACCGGTAGTTTTCAACATGATAATTTGAGAACCATGATGCATAATTGGTGATAATTATTCAAAATAACCATGTAAATTGACAATTGAGGGTATTACTTTTGATAGTGAAATTGATAAGGGTGTGTGTGTGTGTGTGTTTTTCCTTCGGATAATCTACCCGGCCTTGGCTATTGCCAAAAAGAAATACACTGAAAATTACATCCACTGAACCTGACATGACTCTAAGCCTCATCCCTGAGGTAGCCATCCATCCAATCCTAGTGGTAGTGACCATTTGGGTGGGAGGTGGGCTCTATGCTTGACAATTATAATGCAAAAAAGCAGATTCCATAGCACTCCCAACCATGTTCTTCCCCCCCCCCCCCCCCCCCCCCCAAACCCCCCAACACAAAACCCCCGCCGCGCCGCACAGCGCCCCGCGACCCCCCACAAGAAAAGATACAATAAACAAAACCAACACAAACAAA
>Ga0116229_10013353_pt1 | contig 11626 bp, 4 predicted proteins | sample S1TSphgellanicum_3_FD_87313 | JGI IMG/M metagenome (GOLD analysis project Ga0116229, IMG submission 87313) | Host-associated microbial communities from peat moss isolated from Minnesota, USA - S1T2_Fc - Sphagnum magellanicum MG | ecosystem: Host-associated > Plants > Peat moss > Unclassified... | reverse complement strand
TGCAGCATTTGAAATCTTGCAAGAAAGCCATAGAAGGTTTATAATCACAAGAAAATGGACACATCAATTCATGAAACAATACATGAATTGGTTTTTCAAAATGGCCACAATAGCAACAAGTAAACTACCACCTAATTGGTCTTTCAGAACAACCACAACAATAGCAAATAAACTACCACCTAACTGGCATGAACAAAGATGTAACATGGCTTCTCAAGTAGTTTACCTAATGAAGGTTTATAACATTATTCTAGCCCCTAGTTGTTAATAATGACCAAATAAGTATTCATCTCATCCCAATAACAATATAAAAGACTTGGGAGAGTAAAATATTAATGCACGTTCAAGTTTTAAGGGTTGGTTGTATTTTCAATTGCAAATGGTTTATTATTTCCCCTTTAGATTATGTTCATAAGTATTATTCATCGTTCTTTACCACCATCTAATGAGGGAAAAGACAAATGCATGAGTTCAAGTTGGGACCTTACCTTCAATGAAAACCATTAGTCAACATTGGAAACAATAAAACAATTCATCCATAAGATCTTGTTGCCATACCTACACATTTCAAATTTGCCACTTAGAATCACAAGAAAGTTAAAAGATGGTGTGGTTACTGGATTGGTAATTTGTGCATAAAGGTTGTGATATTTTGGATTGGATGAAAAAAACACACCCAAATATCTTGGTGATACTTATTCCAATTAATTACAAAATTTTGCATTCAAAGTACAATTCAACTCTTGGATTAATACAACCATCAAACAACAAATTGAAAACAACCAAAATCCATAGATTGATTTCAAAATGAATAACCTAAAGCCTCACCTTTGTGAGTGGTTACATAGTGCACGGAAGCAAATGTAAGGTATGGAGGAAACCATTATGAAAAGGTGGGATAAGACAAGAATTACTCGGGCATTCAAAAGTGAAATTCAACTTGAACTACAATGGAAGCAAATGGAATCACTTGCTTATTCAATGTCACACTAGACATTGAAGAACATAATGAAATAAAGATTGAAGTAAATCCAATAGAAACAACATTGACAATAATGGAAGAATGTTCGTAACAAACAAATGTAGTCAAACATCAATTACAACTTCAAGTTATACACATGTTGGTAGTACAAGAGGACTAAAAAAGTTAGCTAGAAAATGAAAAATATTCATATAGGTAAAAGTTTCATGGCTTTGTGATCATACCATGGCAAGTGCGCTCTAGCCAATGTTGGCCATAAATTGTCCTAACTATAGTTGTTGCCAGTGTTGGCTAGACCTATAGACTATCCTAGGAAACAAAAGCATTAGTAATCCATAATTTTTTGGAAATAATAAATCTATTACACCATGAATAAAAATCATGATGTCAACAAGCTTACATAGTTTTATGTACATAAAAGTTTATGTCTCTTACTTGCTTGTCTTCATTGTTAATATCTAATGTTAATCCTAACTTCTCATGAACAAAGATCCTTTAAAAAAAAACACCCATGGTAATAATAGATGTGTTTCACTTAAATATCATTAACTCTCACAAGTTAGAAAATATAATTCAACTTCAATAAAAAAGTTACAACCCAGGGAGTTATTGCTTGTTGTAATAGCGTTTGCGTAGTATTGAAAAATTGTAAACATAAACATTCCACCACCCAACAAGCATTTCCCATTCATATAAATTGGGCTAGTTCTAATGCCATGAGATTTTTGCAAAAAATAATTCAATAAAAAATGAAAAAATTGAAATCAAACCACCATCAATTTTTAGTTTTATAAAAGGATGTAAAAAGGAATGCATATATGATGCATTTTAAATATATATATATTAATTAAATAACACATATAACCACTTGTGTGCACGGAAAATAGATTGGTCATCCCTAATTTGCTAACTCTTGAACATAGACTATCATACTAAGTGGGACAACTTTCTTTATAGAATTTTTTTCACTTGTAAAAGTCCATGCCTTTCCTTATTAGTTGCAACAATGTCATCTACTAATGCAACAACCACTATCACACTTTCTCCCTTGTAGTCTCCAAAACATTTATAAACATATGAAAATCTTTCACATTGCACTCATCCACAATCCCACATCATAGATTGTAAACTTTAAACATGTGTAATATATATAGGTGTAAAAGTATTGCAAAACTTTAATAGACTAAATTTGACATGAATCAAATATTAAACTATCCAACTTGGTTGAAATTATTTTGATCACATTTGCATTGCCTCTCTTCATGAATCATAGCCATGATATAACATAACATGTTGTACACACACAAATCAACACCACATCAACTTTCATGCACATAGACACAAAATACGTCACATGCAATTATGGGTATGAACTTCACAAATATTTATCATTGTCATAAGCATGTAATCAAATGGACCATTATTGAAAATTCTTAAGCAAAAACATTTCATACAATTTTTTGTGGCATAGTTGGGTGTTCAAATATAAGAAGAAAATAATTGTTTAATGTATAAATTCAATAGTTTGATTGATAGTGTGAAAAAAAATACCTAGTATAACCCATTGCATTTGGCAACTGATATGAATCTACATCACCAATGTGGAGGCAATGTATTGAGCAAAGTTTCCATGTGAAATTTTACATGGGTTAGTGTACGATCATATGTTGTCAAATTCACAATGGCATCCTTATGTGCAAGCAAAACAATCCAAATGGCTTCCAAGGACTCTATAACAACATGTTAATCTTCATTTATCTTTTTTTCAAAATCTTGTAAGTACTCCAAGTAAATGTCAAGTACCCATAGTTCAATCAAAATAAAACTCACTCCTACCCACCCAACTCAAACAAAAAAGGATATTGTGCTCCTCCATAGGTTATTTCTACAACAACTACCATTATACTTTGTGACACTGCTCATTATCCCATATTCAATATAAAGAAATTATTGAATATGAAAAGCCATCACCTTGCCTTCAATTATGATATGACTAAATGGTTCAATCTTCCCCCTAAAAGGTGATGTGGAAGGGTGGACAAAAATGCCCTTCCAATAAGTTGGTTTGGCTACACCAAATTCATCTTCTTTGTACCCATCTCCAAAAATGATTGGCTACATCAATAGGTTCACAATTCCATGTTTCAAAAGAAATGGTTTTTTTTTTTTCAACCCAAACATATCCCCCTCAAGGTCAAAAACACACATGGAATAAAAAAACATCAAGACATGCACAAATAAAGGATAGCCATGAAATGAGGGGAAATACCAAAAGAGAGGGATGAAAGGAAGTAATTTGGCTTTCATTGTGCCAAGGTTGAATGCAATTTTAACATATGATACATCATTAATGAAAAGGTCATGCCAAAGCATTGTTGTCCCTTTCAACTCTCCAATCTACACACCACCAATAAAAGATTATTCTTGATTAGGATCACAAAAAATTGTTGTAAGATTTAAAACTCAACATAAGTAATATACACTATGATCCCCACACACCTTCATGTCCCGATGTCATGCTCATTTTTATTATTTATTTCCTCAAGTAGGGAATGTAGTTCAAAAACAAATTTCCTCGAAAGGGAAGGAGAAGAGAAGCCATACATAAGAAGAAAAGGTGTTGTGGTAAACTACCACTTGTTTTTTGCTTTGGCTTCAAAAGCTTATGAGTTACAATTGTTTGTTGAGCAAAGTGGTGGTCCGTAATGGTCCCATTAGGTTTCCAAAACATTTAGCAATGGATATTTTGAATTTCCCCAAATTTTGACATTTGGGCCAATAAATTTCTAAATATTTTGGGTACTATGATGGTTAACTTTTTAAGATGTTATTCTATTCCCAAATTTGGCATCTAACAAAGTGGATAATACATGGAAATGGAAATGGAAATTTTTAGGAACTAATTTATTCGCATTAGTTCCATTTTCATGATCCACTTTTTCATTAATTATTCAACTTTCATGAGTGCATGCATTGTTTAACTCTTCAAATTGTCCAATTTTATTTTTTTTTTGTCCATTGAATTCTAAACATTGCCCAACTTTTTCCCAAGTTTATAATACATTGTCCAACTATTTCACATTCATCAATTGTCCCAAGTCTTTGGATTGTCCAACTTTTGGGGTTCTTTGATGACCCAATTCTTTAGAGTGTTCAACTTTTCACCTTCACTCCATGTTGAATGTGTAATTGGACTATGGAATCCAATTGCCATTGTTGGAGTCAAAAAATAAATAAAAAATAGTGTTTACCCATGTGGAAAGGCAAAGAAAAAATCCTTTGGATGTGAAATATTTGAGAAACTATATTAATTACAAGTTTGAAACATTTTGAAATATGCAACTAGGCTAAAAACAAAGTCATGGGAGTTGGTAATGCATGTTGAAGCACTATATGTAGTCCCAAAAAGATCCTAACAAGTTAATGTAACAAATTGGAATCAATTGCCTCGTTCCTTTCATTGGTTGTCATATTTAAATTTTATTCAAAAGGATTGATTAAAAAAATCCTTTTGGATACTCTATATTCATTGCATTGATTTCAAATTTATTCAAATGTTATAATAATATATTTAAAACATTATCATGTGAATAGATTTTACACTTTTAACATTAATTTAGTTTATCACTAAAACCATCTAAAATAAATACTAATTATAAATTATGGTGTGTTATATGTTGAATGTACCCATTGATATTTTCAATTTGACATTTTCACCATGCCCTTGCATATTGGTGAATCCTTATGATTGAATTTTGGAACAATGAACCACATTAAGATAATCCAAAGTCATTTGATCCATTTAAATTTGAGAAATTTTCTAAAAGGTCAATATTACCAATTTTACCATTATGTCAATCACATTTTTTTTAGGCATAAGGTGATATTATTTTGGTTTTCCAAATAGTACTATAAATTTTTTATATGTGTTTGAATTCATAAAGAATATATTGCCGATAGAAATAATGATATCATTATTATATATGTGATTTTTCAAAATGTTTATTGATCACAATTTGTTGATTTATTATCACAATAGCTTGAGGATTGAAATATTCTTCCTATGGGGTGTATATTCAAATGTGGTATAAGGTTCAAGCACACATTGCAAAATTGGATTTAACTACTACATGATTTTTATTAAATCATGTTGTGGCATAGGAAACTATGACTTCTAAAAACCATAATGGGTTTAGATGAGCTTAATTGAACCAAAATTGACGTCAAAAAATCAACTTTTTACCAATTCTTATTACATTTGTTTTAATGACATGTGAATCATGAAAAATTGTGCTTATTGAATAATATGGATATTGAAAAATCTAAATGAATGAAACAAAATTCCAATATCAAAGTTTGGTTTGAATAAAAGATGTTTAACAACTTCATTCAATAACACCATTTTCATAAAGGGCCCCTTAATTTTCATAATACAATTTATTTCATCCTTAATTTTTTTATAATATTAGGGTATTATTAGACATATCTCAAAAACACTAAAATTTTCATTTTTAAAATTTTGTGTTTATCAAAAATTAAGGTTTAAAAAAAAGTTCATGAATCCTTTTTGACATGTAAATGTGATACAATGTATATGTTGTTTAAAGAAAACTTGTAGTTTATAACATAAAAAATTAAACTTGAAAATGTTAACATGTTTTGGTACGATTTGAAATTATGACAAATTTTCAAGATGAAACACAAAATTTAGCAAAATTTGTGTAGTTTAAAAAAAAAATCTCCAAATTTGATTGTAAAAAAACATATGACATATTGGGGCAACTATAAATAGAGTATATAAAAAATTTCCGAACATTTCATTCGAAAATTCCTCTTGAAGAAAACATGCTTTTTGGGAAAAAGGACTTAAAAAAAGACAATAGTCCTAAATGGAAAGTAAACACATTGGCTCATTATATGTCGTTTGGACCTTAATGTCCAAAATTGTGGCATTAAACTTGTTATAAATTTTCAGTCCATCTTCAATAACAAATCACGAAACAAGAAAGGAAAAGATTTTTACCAATAAATTTGCAACTTTAAAATCTTAGCTTTATTGCATTCAAATCTATATCAACTTCTACCAATTGTTTCTTTGGAAATGCATGTCATGTTGTTTATAATTTTTGAACAATTAAAAAAATTATGTGTTTTTTAATAGCTTATTAGGGGATACTATCACATTCATAAGTGATATTAACCTTCATATGGTTTATGTTTTCCAAGTTAAAACTAATTATTGTTTCAAGTTCTTAGATGTATCCAAAAAATGATGGAAACCTATAAATAAAAAAGATAATCATTTAACGCTATAACATTACACAACAATCAAATAAACATTTTTGTAGCAAAAGAGTTTTTTCATTGCTAAAAAGAAGATGGTGTCACTTAATAGCTATATGAAATTTGGTTGAAAGGAAAAAGTAAAGTCTTAATGGCACATGCATGCATTTTCACAAGGCCCCTCAAAATCTTATTAGTCGTGGTTAGGGTTTGTATTTTTTGTGTCATACCTAACTTCTCCTCACAAGGCTTTTAAAATATATTAGTAAATAAGTAACAAGGCTTTAACATGGGTTTTAAGTTTTAATGAACATTTCTTCTAGCATTGGTGAGTGCAATTATTTAAATATAAGACATAAGTGTAATCAATGCTTTGTTTTTCACATTTTAGTGTTGAAAATTGTATTATTATTATAGGTTTGTATTATGTTTACATAACAATGTTTCTAATATATTATGGAAACATGTGGAATAATTTGGAATGAATATAAAATATTCAAAAAAATTCATAAAACATTATAACTAATGTTTTCGTTGTTTTCTTCAATTTTTAAAGGACTTGCAATGTTTTCAAAAATAACATAATCATGCGCAATAATTATTCAAACTTGTACATAATATTATAATATATCATGACCAAAAATTAATAAATCAATCATTACAAACTTTTTTCATAATCATGAATTTTTAACCCGTTGCGTTCTATAAATAATCATAATCTACCACAAGGTTGGCTTCATAGTGACCACTTATTGATACGTACTAATGTCCAAAAACTTGTGATTTTCACTATTCAAAACCCACACCTAACATCAAAGTAGATATTTTTACTAGCATGAACCTTCTAATGAATTTTATAAAAAACCGTATTAAACCAACAATGATACATATATTGAAAATAAAAAATAGAACTTTAAACAAAACAAAAAAAAATCAATCTTAAAGCCAATTATTTGGAAATAAACAACAAACCTAAGTTATGTGCAATCCAAATAGTTGATGTAATTCTTATTCCAAACACAAGAAGGAAAAAGGATTTTCTAAACCAACCAAGTTGCAATTAGCAAAAAGTTTTTAAATTTTTATAATTTTTATAATTTTTATTTTTGGAAATTCCATATTAACTAGCCACATTGACCAACCAAATGCAAAATCCTAATTACGATTGTAGGTTTGGTGTTATTTTGAGTTATTGTATTATGATTTTGTATAATCAATCATTTGATTTTGTGTTGCTATCACCATATGATGTGGCATGTCCCTTTGGTCACATCACACATTTATGACGATTTGGCTTATTTTAAATAAAATAGTTGAATATGTTAGTGGACCTTGTTCATCAATTGGATGGGATGATGGATGATTTTTGCTAATTTTGGCACAATTATTTTGGTATATTTTCTCTTATACATATTGACCTTCATTTTCAACTTTCATACCATATAACTTTAACTAAAATCATTTGTAGGCTAATAGGTAGCCTACCAAACCTGCAAGGGTTGCCTAACTAAGCACATGTGTGAATTTTGAACAATGGTTAAATACCTAGCCTATTATGTACATATTCTTAATTTATACCAAAGTATTTAATAATATCTAACCTACTTAACTATCTATCGAGGTTACCTAGGTAGGCTAAATAGGTGAGGTAGATAAAAAGCCAAGCTAGGTAGTTAAGTTGGTAGGTTAAACTAGGTTACCTAGGTGGTCAATATCACCTAGGTAAATAAGTAAAATATCAAAATCTAATGCAAACCAAAAATTATAATTAAATTTATGGTGGCTTAAATATGTGCATATTAAAAAATAGGTGATAATAAGGTGGGGAAGAAAAATCCCTTAGTTAATACCCTTTAAACAATACATTGTTTGATGTAGGTAGTGTAGAATTTTAATATTTAATGTTTCTTCGAGAGTTTTTTGCATTATTCCATGTAAATTTATTTGATTTTTCTTGTAGATTATTTTGTGTGTGTTTTTTTCTTACACTTGCAATTGTTTTGTTCTTTTATCATTTAACAAGTTATTTGAAAATATCTACATTGTTACAACTTAAAATGCAATAACCAATTGTCTTGCATTCCAAAAACATTTCTAATGCATTCTAAGACATTTCAAACAATTATAAGACATTTTGTAGACATTTGAACCATTTTACAACATTTTTTCTTAAGACTTCCAAGTGGGAGTTGCAAAGTTGAAACATTTGTTGACTTTAATATTTGGAGTTTCACATTTCTTTCGTTCAAAACCTATTTTGGGTGTGCATCCACACTATTTCATAGCTCTTTTCAAGAAATTTCCAGCATCATGTTACAACCCTCATCAAAGGTCATTTGACCCCTATTTCTTGAGTTTTGTGGATAGGAGTTAAATCGTTGATTTAATTCCTAGGCCTTTTTTTGGCCATAATTCTTAGCTCCAAATGGAAAGGCAAGTTCACTTTGGGTATTTACAATTTGAAAGCTTTCCAATGGTATAAAAACACTCTTACTTTGGACAAGATTTACCCTTTGCATGTTTGTCTCAAAGACTTGGAACATTTCAAAACTCCCAACCTTCAAAGTGTGAGTTCATTTCAAGAGTCCTAGGAGTGTTTCTTTTTCACTCCCTTGATGTTATAGGCCTTTCTTTTGCCTTAGATTGTTCCCAAACTATTTTTTCTTTGTTTCGCCCCAATGTTGGTCATATGCCCAAAGTTAAGGTTATGACACATTGAGATTTCAATTTTTGACATTGGGCATATCATTATGGGTTGCATCATAAATCTCCAATTTTTCTTGTGATAGTTGTTAGGTCCATGAGTGACAAGCTCATTTAATTTTCAAATTCTAATAAATTTAAAGTTAGAAATGAAATCAAGCTTGTTTTTTCAAAGGTGGATCATTTGCACAGTGAGATGGGACCTACAAAAAAAAACTACCTCCATGCCTTTCAACAATGCACTTTGTTATATAAGTAAGATCATAAATTGGCCAATACAATTTCCATTATAACTTTAAAAATATGAAATTCTAGGATTAGACAATAAAATTATCCATAAAGTAATCCTACATTTCAATGTCACTTTGATCTTGATTGTTCTTTTCATTCTCCCTTTTTTAGCTATCATTAAAGTGTAGCAAAGTAAGTGTGACCTAAATATAAGAAGAAGCTAAATGAATTAGTGTGAACACACAAATTATATGATTGTTAGTTTTGTTGTTGTCAACTTTTTGTTATGACAGCATAAAGCTTTACGTCTATTGTCTATTTCTTTGTTTTGGCCATTGTTGCATCAATTTCAAGAATGCATGTTAAGGGGTGTAATGAAGTTTATTGTTTATGTATAATGCATAATTTATCCCTACTAAGATATAGATGGTGGAGATTGGAATAACATTGATGGAGTTGCAAAATTTGGGCATAAAAATGAAGAATATAAGGCAGTTGTAAGAGGAGATTAACAACTAAATTTATTTGATATAATTGCAATAGAGAGAATAGTTTGTTGTTATTATTAGTATTTATTGAATTTCTTTTGTTGCACCAATTGTTAGTAGTTTTAGAATGGTGTATGTAATAGTGCTTTGGTATGAGGGATGGCATCAAAACATGATGACATAACAAGGTGGTTCGAATTATAAGGGAGCATGCATATTAGAAGCCTTGTAGATCTGCATTAGTTTATGTTGTAATTGGTATGTTGCAAAAGATTTAGTAGGCCACGAAACACAAGAAACCCAATAGAGGTATCTTAGAAGGGGAGCAAAAGTTTGGGTTTGGGTTATCTTGTAGATTGTTAATACACCCATTTGTTTTTGCTACGATCTACTCATCCTTATAGTGGTTGATGTAAACCTAGTGTTTGAACTTGAACTTGAAGTCATGTGCTGTACATGATAAGAAATGCAGAACATGGGATTGGTGTAAGTATGTTTTAGAATGAACCAAACATAGTTTGCACTACATAATCATGGGTGGGGATATTAACATTTCAAATGGTTTGAATGGACATTGAGGGTTCTGATTTCAAGCTAAAACTCTAATGACCATGATATGATGTGCAAATATGTGATGCATGATAGTAGTAGTAGAAAGTGCTATAAACAATTTTGTTGATTAGCTTTTTATCTTGTAGTTGTTGCAAAACATTTGAATGTTGTTACTTTTAATGTTGATGATGGATATGAAATTTCAGGTTACTGCAATGAGTTTCTTTGTATTCTCATTTGTAGCATAGTAAGAGTCATTTCAAGATTTTATGTCTACATGTATGGTTGTTTTTGGACCCCTTCTTTTACATAAGGACCACTCCAAAACACAAGATAAAGTCTACAAAAGTGATTTCCATGGTCATTTTTCTAACCACACATGGCCATAGATTAGGGGTTACCCAATTATAGGTGGTTAAATGGGGTAGGTCTACCTATTTAATTACTTATGGGCTAGCTACCTACCCATGGTTTACTTACTTATTTGCCCATAGGCCACTTACCTACCTACCCACCCATGGGCTATTTAGGGATTATCTATAGAATTATTTAAGGGCTATCTAGGACTATTTAAAGTGACCTAGGGATTTTTGGGGTTATTTAAGGGTTACCTAAAAGGCTATTTAAGAAACTACCCAAGGATTTATTAAGTTAATGTATTTAAAATAATTATTTATGAAGTTACATAAAAGATTATTTAGGGATTGCATAGATGGTTATTTAGGATAATACTTAAGTATTATCTAAAGGTTTACCTTGGTTAGGGGATAGTTAGGGATTATTTACGGATTATGTAAAGCCTATTTATGAATTTCTTAAGTTAGAGTATACCTAAAGACTAGGTCAGGAATTAGATATGGTGTACACATGGGTTATGAATTAATTTTAAAGTAGCCCCCCATGCGAGTTGTAATATTCTTTTCATTATGAATTAACCTTAGATAACCCTTGATAACTCTTAGGTGTCACTAACTTAAGAAATCCCTAGCCAACTTCAAAACTAAATTATTTGTAACCTCTTAAATAGCATTTAAGTATCCCATAACCTAAGTAAGCCCTTAAGTGTATCTCTAGGTAATCCCCTATGTAAGTTCTAGGTAGTCTCCCAAATAGTTTTTAGGTATGCCATAACCTAGGTAGGCCCCTAGGTGTCTTGCTAGTAACATCTAAGTAAGCCGTACATAATCCCCTATATAGGCTTTTGATATCTTTAGGTAGCTCCCTAAGTAGGTTCTATTTGACATAGGTAAATTTTTAAGTGTCTCCTTGGATTTCTTAGGTAGACCCTAGATAGTCTTTTAAGTAGTCCTTAGGTATCTCATAACCTATATAATTTCTAATATGTCTCCTTAGATAATCCCTAAGCAAGTCTTTAAATAATCCCTAG
>Ga0116229_10013352_pt1 | contig 11627 bp, 8 predicted proteins | sample S1TSphgellanicum_3_FD_87313 | JGI IMG/M metagenome (GOLD analysis project Ga0116229, IMG submission 87313) | Host-associated microbial communities from peat moss isolated from Minnesota, USA - S1T2_Fc - Sphagnum magellanicum MG | ecosystem: Host-associated > Plants > Peat moss > Unclassified... | reverse complement strand
TATGATTTTTTACAACACAACTTTTCAATGCTTCCACATCCTCACAAGTTCATCATACATGTCTCCATTTATAGTAAACAAAAACAAACTTATACTCAGCATACCAAAATGTTTTTGTTTTTCTTTGAAATATATGCATGCTTTGGATAATTGTTTAATTCTTGTCGACCACGATATACATGTACAACCCCTTTAATGTCAAACTTCAACAAAGTTATTCCTATGAAAAGATAACTAAAACCAAAAAAATGATTGAAAATATTCCACATAACATCTCCATAAAATAAGATTATGCATGCACAATAAAATAACCAATATAATTTCAATAAAATGTTAAAGAAGAGTAATAAGAAATAAACTTATATTTTATTGAACTATTTAAATATATAAATTCAATAAAATAACCAAATAGTTTGTTCCAATTTAACAAAGGAATTTCAAAAGTTTGAACTTTTAAAATGGGGTGGGGGTACACGTGCTCCCCATTCCAATATTATCTTATATTCATGGTGCAAAGTTTTTGAGGTGGTTTTTAAAATGTTTTTATATGTTCCCATGTAATTCTTAATAGCATCATGTTTTCTATCCCGTATTATTTGCTCAAAGTCAAATGCAAAATTAAGGTCTCGAGAGGAATGTTCACCCATTCAAGAAAGAAGGGATGTTGGAAGAGAACAAATGCATTCCTATTATCTTAAGAGAATGTGGTTGAAGGGAAAAATAAAATATTCACCCAATCCAAAGGAAAAGAAGATTGAAAAAGACCAAAAAATTGACCTCCCATTCAAAAGGAAAAGGAGGTTAACAAGGAGACAAGTAGGTTTGCAAAGGGGACCAAGGTAGATATGCAAGTCTCACACATACGTAGTTATTTGTATTATATGAAAATTTGTATATATGTTATTTTTAATGAAAAACGTTATGGAAGGCTTGAAGTAAGTTTTTATAATTTCCATTTTCAAGGTTTCCATAGAAATAAGTTATAACATGGCATAATATAACTTTTTCCTTGCAATATTTTATTTTACCATTTCATGATAAATTTTAAATAGACATTCATGCACTAATTACATTTTTAAACTTTTTTTAAAAAAATATATTGATTGCTTTATTAAGACTTCAAAATGTTGCAATAGATGCACATGCAATGAGTTCAACAGTTTATACATGGACATGCATAATGAGCTTATGTGGATAATAATGAATTTTTTTTGTTCATGCATAAATATTATAAAATTATATATCTTGTTTGGTTTCAAAAACATGAAAAATAGGTCATTAAAACATGTGATGGCATCATAGCTCATCGTGTGACAATAAATCCACCCTTTAATTGTGATTTGATATAATATTTTTGAATTTTTAAAATTCATATCTTTGTTTAAGGTGGTATAAATCTCATGCAAGGTATGAAAAAATCTTACAATAGTTTTCACAAATCAGTGTTGGTTTGCTTGAATGGACCAAAATACTGCCCAAGGGATTTAGATTTTTGTTTTGAAATGTAATGAGTATGTGAAATACTAGCAATCACAAGAAAACTCTTCCCACAAAATGAAAATCATGCAATTTAAAGTAGGAAATTCAAGGGCATACCAATGAAGTTTCATGGAATTTAACTAAATTGGTGTTGTGAATAGATTTGTGAGGAGGAAATATTGTTCAAAAGGTATTGAATATTATATTTTGAATTGAAAATTTTGAAATTGGGTTCAATGAACATTATTTAATATGAAGATAATAAATGCACTTTTTGGTATCTTATTGGCGAATTTACATATAATGCAAATCTCATAAGATGTAATGAATGTAATGAAATGTCATTTTTTTGTCCACCTAACAAAATACCTTATTTTTATGTTCATTGCCAGCCACCACCTTTCATTATATTTGGTACAATATATAGTAATCATCTATATGTTTTTTTTATTGGAGTTAGGCATAAGTAGTTGTACTAATATATATTATCAATGGTTGCATAGAAAAAATCTATGATTTTGGTAAAATTCAAAAGTTTATTGGTATATTAAAGTACAACAATACTTGTTGAAATTGGTTCATTCAAGCAAACCAATGCCCAAATGTATAATGAAGGGTTTGTATGAAATGCAATTTTAACTTGTTAATTATAATTGTGATCATTCACACATACGATCTTTAAGCTTCTTTTAGTTAAAGAAGGATATTTAGTCCTTGTCTATGCCCATGTCCTTGATAAACCCATTTCCACATGGATAAGATATTGTTTTTCCTATCTTTGGAAACATGGTTATTCTTTTCATTGCAAAGGGAAACTAAACTACTTTGTTTGGCAAATGGGTGTAATCACAATCAAATGAAACAAAAGAATATCAAACAACCACCAAAACTATTAATTTTGCTACATATATTTATGTGGTGCCATTTTAATGCCATGTTAATCATGGAAAGTTATGTTAAATGATTAATGAGTGTTCAATCATTAACATTAAATTTTCATTTAATTTTATTTTAGGTTTTGGTTTTAGAAAAAAAAATTGAACTTGAATAATAGTTGTGTCAAAAGCTGTCAATTTTACAAAGGATTAAGGTAAAGGACCTTTTAATATAAAAATTTTGATGGTAAAGAAATTTAGATGATAGTAACCTACTACCCAAAATTTTTTAAATCACTCACAATTTAGAAGTTATGGATTTTTTTTAAAAATTAAATTCAAAAAATGTTTCAAATTCTCAAATTTTCAAGAATCATTACCAAATGTAAATGGGGTGTAATGTACATGACATATAACACAAAACTCTAGTTTATAATACAAGAAACTAAAACCTAAAATAATTAACATATTTTTGTATGAATTGAGATCATGATAAATTTTCAAGAGGAAATGGAAAATCTCACAAAATTTGCACACTTTGAAATTTTCATAGTTATTAAAAAGTGACTAACACAAAACATTTGATATATTGAAGCAACTATATGTATTTTCTAGAAGATGTCATTTAAAAGTTCTTTCATATGAAAAAGTGAAAAGGATTCAAAATGGATTTATAGTAAGTAATCATGTTGGCTTTTATTAATGTGATTTGACCCAACATCTTGAATCCCTAATGTGTTTGCCCCTATTGTAAACCTTCTTAAGTTAATTATCTTTTGTTGAATGGTTGAACACCATTAATAATTGTTCCCATTGCTTTATTTGGAAAACAAAACCATTATTCTAGCTCTAATTAATACATCTATTTTGCGCTTAATCTTCATCCATTAAATTTTAAGACCAAAATAATAATTTAAGATTAGTGATATAAATATGGAATGAAATAAAACGGTCATTATCATAACCTTGCTATTTCATAGTACCTATCCTTATTCCTTTTGATGTTGTTAAATGTTTTCACTCTCCACATGATCATCTGGCATATGTAGTTTAGACAACCCAAATTTATTTCCTTGAACCACAATCTTCCTTTCAATAAAAATCATTATTTCAACCCACTAAGGCTAATTTTCTATTCATCTATTCCTTTGGAATCTAGTGTTAGATACCATGTTCACCCTTCTTTTGATGTGAACCCCTCTTTTCCCTTGCTTATTCTTCTTTGTCATGGCCATTAAGCTTACAATGTTGAAAACATTCATCCTCCATTGATGTGCTAACTTGGACAATTACAAACTTTGCCAACTCAATATACTTGAGGATGTAATCATTCACAATTTGGCTAATAATGAGCCCCCTCCATGTACAATTGGGTCAAAGGATTGATGTTGTGAAAAGTGGCCATGGCAACTTGAAGATTGTTTATCATGGAGAGGACAAAGGTGGACCTTTGTAAATCGAAGGTTGTCACATCTAGAAGTGGAAGAACCCATTGTTCTTGAGGTCCAACCTTCCAAAGGGCACAATAGAAATTTTAATGTTGTTCAAATGTCTACCAAACTTGGATTCAAGGTCATCCTATAATTGATAACAACTAAAAACCACCCCTAGCCCATCCATGTACTCTTGATAAGGAAAACAAACCTCCAATTCACTAATCAATTGATTAGTAGTAACTAGTTCTTAGTGATTAGCATTGGAAAACATACAACAACTCACAAAATTATGTCACATTTCACAAACTCCATGTACTAAAACTCAATCCTTTTGTTCACAATTTGACAACCACTCTAAACTTCACCCAATATATCAAAGTGTACATAAAAGGCTCCTCCTCTAACTATATGATGCAATTTTATCCTTTTAGTTAACTATTAGTGGGCTCAAGCTCACTTTCTTTCACTTGTTTCCTTCTTAGTTCACTCCACAAACCTTGGCTTACTTACATAAATGTCATCTTGTTTACCCATTCAATTAGTAATCCCTTTTTTATTCATATGTAATGGGCAATAACCCTATTGTTTATTATTGTCCAACAATGCCTAATTAATGTGGTGCAACAAATTTTCATTTATTTTATAATGACTACAAAGGGAGGGCACATGACCTTTATTTATATCCATTGAAAGAAGTTGTTCAAATAAGTTTACATAAAAAGTTCCATTTGGGCTATTATCTAAGGAACCTTCCTAATCACCTTCTTAAATATTTATTTTGTATGAAAAATGAAAATGGATGTTTGTGTATGAGTTTCATCCATAATTGATGAAAAAATGATTTAGATAAAATATTAAAAAGGTGTGAATAGGATAATAGGAGCCAACCCTACCACTTTGGGTGATTTTTTTTGACTACTTAAAAAACAATGATAATGTTTGCTAAGATGTTGTGGTAGAGTACAATTTGTTACAAAGATAAAAAAAATCCATGATATTTATAGTGGCAAAAAATGAATTAAAATTATAACATATTATATTATTATAGATGATTATGTCATTTAGAAAGCATTTGAAGTCCTTTAAAAAATGAATTTTTTAAATATTATATTTTCATTACATTCATTCAAAATTATTTCACATGTTTTCATAATATATTACAAACATTATCATGTAAAAAAATGAAAGATTTGCAATATTAATTCAGTTTTGGACATTTAAATATGAAAAAACCCAACAAATGTTACACATGTGGTTTTTTTTAGTGTGACTATGCCCAATTTCAACATGAATCAATGAAAAATTCATTCATAACATACTTTTCAAATTTTCATTTATGCAATTTCACCTTCAAGTAATTACCATTCAAAAGGTCAATCTTGTTGAATCCAACAAATAATAAATGGGGTTAAAATTAGGTCTAAAATGAATTTGAAATTTATTTATATAATAATAAGTGATGTATGTCTTTATTTTGTTGTGCAGACCTACCTTGGAAGCTATACCCTCCTATATGTCTATTGAAGCTTACATACCAACCTCTCTCTCTCCCAAGGAACTATCTCTTGTCTTTTTCACTCCTTTCCAAAGCCTACCTAGGCGTTGCTACCATAAGTTACATGCATACCTACTTTCCCCTCGCTTACAAACCTATTAATATTTGGCAACCCTTTCGATGATCATCGTGACCAACCCTCTCCACACATCCTTGATATTATTCATGATGACCATCTCCCCCCTTCTCCACCTTCAACCCCATGCCCATTTCCTCTTTTATCACACCATACTTGAAACAAGTTGATAAAAGGCCATTCATTTCAAGAGCCTTGAAAACACAAATGACATAAAACTCAAGTTTTAAAATACAAGTTTGTCATCAAAGATGAGAGTGGGGTGAGGGGAAAGAAATGTTCCAAAGTGATGAAATCCTTGTCACCAAGGTTCTACAAGTTTTTCTATGCACCCCAAATTGGTGGAGTCATTGTCAACAAGATTCCAAACATTTTTCCCTACAACCCTTTCACTACAAAAGCCCACACATAGAAAACTAGTGAATTAAATTGAAACATTTTTTAGACCTTTCCATGATATTTGCATATTCTACAACAAACTAAAAAGGTTGGTTTAGGGTGAAAATAAACAAATTTTGATATTGAATATGTTCCATCTTACACCGATTTATCACAAGTGTCATTTTGGAATGATCAATCAATGACAAGATTTTCTTCATCATGTAAACCAATTTCATCAAGTGGTGATATGTGTGCCACATAGATATGATTTTATTTTTTAAAAATTTGAATTATGTTTTGTAGATAGTTATATTGAACTAAATGTGAGGAATAATTATCATAACTTTTATTTGATTTTGGTGATTGAAGTTTATATTGTACCTTAACATACTACTCATGGGGAGTTCACAAGTCCTTGGATTTTGGCAAAATAATAAGATTTGTAAGATCTTCATATACCAACAATTCTCACATAATAAATCTTAACGTATATGGAGGTATCAAGGAAAAAATGAAAATATTATGCTGTTGTATGTAATTTCAAAAATAAAAGGTCAAAAAAATAAACAAATAATGATGGAAGGAAATTATGAAAATTAAAACATGAAAATAAATATTTTGTTGTGCAAAAATGAACATGTGCATTCTCATGGTTACATAAAAATGCAACAAATCGTACTCATGGAAATGTAATGTAAAACAATGGGATATATGAAATTTTTTTTGGTTACCCCTTAATTAACAATATGCTAAATAACATAAATCAAATTAACACAACATCAAAGGACATTGATTTTAAGGTAGTCACACACAACATTGAATGACAATATTAAGGTGTAGTCTACCATAGTACCCTAGCAACTTCAACATTAATTATATATATTTAGAATTATATATATATATTAGTGAAAATTTCAAAACCAATTAATTATTTGACAAACATGTGTCAAAGTTGCCAAGGTAATGTGGTACTTGCATAAGTAAGCTTTAAATTGCATTATATGTTTTTAATTTTTTATTTCATTTATTTAAAACCTCACACATCCACCAAATAGACATACACTACTACAAAATGTGGGTGCAATTCACTAGTCCCCATTTAGTGGACCAATGAAACCACTGGATCCCCACTAATCTTGTTTAGTGGGACTAGTGAATTCATTTAAAATTCAATGAAAGCACTTGGCAAATAGGGAATGCATTTCTCATAATGATACTTAAGTTAAAGCCCTTGTCACTTTTCAAAGCATAATTTTTTTTCAAATTTAAATTTGATGTTTTAAATTACATAAATAGATTTGAATTTCCTTATATTTACATCATGAAATTTTAATTTAATAAGTTTTAAAATACCAGATGCCTAAAAAGGTTTTATTTTAACTCCATAAAAATATTGAATTTTTATTTATAAATTATAAAAAGTTCAAACACTTTCATTTAAAACAATGGTGAAAATAAACATGAATAAATTATAATCCTATACTTATGATGGTGTGTATTTAATAGTGTTGTACTAGCATGTCCTTTTCACTTACTAATCAAATGTTGGTACTGGATACTTTCATTATATTTCATCAATATTAAGACTTCCATATTGGCATGGTCTTGGTATTGGTTTGGTATTGGGCCTAACATCATAAACTTCTTGGGCCACATTATGATAGTAGTAGTCCTACAAAATCTATTTTTTCATAGGTTGGTACTATCTAAACATAGATGTTTTCTATCTAAAACACGTTTGAAACATGTATATAAATAAGTTTCAAGGTTGTATTGTGGATTAATTTTTTTTTGTCTTACTTATAGATGTTTAAAATGCACAACATTCATGTTTAGATAATACAAACCTATGAAAAACTATATTTCACATTACTATTTAAATTGTGATGCACAAAGTTTATGATGAAAACTAATAATTTCCTAGTATGAGGTAACTTGGTATTGAAATTCATATAAACCTCGCATTAAAAGTTGATATTTTTTCAAGTCCATACCAAATTGGTATTGTTATAAAATTGATATAGCCTAAGCTAATAGTAGATTAGTATGTTCTTCCATACTAGTACTATGTACCTAGGTTGCTCCCATATATTAGTACAACATTAGTTTATATTGGACATGTCATGTTGTGAAACATGTATGTTGTTGATTATTAAAAATCATGACTATGAAGAATGGCACAATATATTCCTCCACTTTTTTTTGTTACGAGGGAATGTTGAATAATTGTTGTGTTTAATTGATGGAAAGTGCACTTCATGAATATCAATAACTATAAAAATTGAATTTTTCTTGCGAAAAAAATAATTTACCTTGCTTATAAAAACACATAAATTGTTATGTTTTAAGGGTTATAATATAGGAGTTAACTAAATTCAAAAGGCATTTGCATTGAGTAAGTACATTTCATAAAACGTTGGAACATATAAGGATGTACGTTATTTGAAAAAACTATCCAAGTTTGTGAAAACCATAAACATCCCAACTATTATATAATAAAAAATATATAATGTTTGTTTGTTGGATTATGTTGGACATTCGAACCTACATATTGCAAGCCTAATTATTTCACTTCTTTCCCTTACCCAATACATCAATATGAAAAGGTAGATTAGGTAAATTAACATCTTCCTTTTCATGTCCATGTAATATATGATAAAATAATAAATTAACCTATTTCTTTCAAGCTTAACATCTTAACCCTTTTCCTACCCACTTAAATGGACAAGAATTTTTTTTTGACATTCAGGACAAATATTTAATGTGCAATTGGGTTTGGAACTTTTTTTTTCAAGTTTAGAATAAATTAACTTCATTAATTTAATTTTGAGATTCAAGAAAATAATATTATATGAAATTAGATTTAACATTAACATTATTATTTTTTTTTCAAAATTAGGAATATAATTACTTCATTGTGTTCAAAATTTCAAACCCGAGTTGAAGCAAAACATTGTCAATTTAACACGTTAACTTTTACCTTCAATCTTCACATTTAAATGTTTAACAACATGACCATTTAAGCACAATGTGCATCTCAAAGTACATGACATAAAGGGTAAAGGGATGTCTTAATCATAATGTTTTTTACATGTAGAAAAATTTGAAATTACAAATCCATTTGCTGAAACTAAAAACTTGATATATATTATTAATTGGCTTGAAATTGTTGAAATGTTTGATTAAAGACTATAATAATGATAAATTATTGGGAACCATATGGGAACACAAAGGAAAAAAAAAAGGGGGTAAAAGGGGGATGGGGATGTAACTGATAACATGGATGAAACATGATTTCAAATAAATGTCAAATTTTAACATGCTAGATATTACATTTTAAATAAATGATATAATATTGGTTTAAAAATAGGAAATATTTTAAATTTATTTTAATTATTACCTATGAACTTAATTTTGGCTAGAAATTTGATTTAATGTACCCCAATGGAATAAAAGTTGACAAGCTTTTTGATGATCAACCCAAATAACTTATTATTGGTGGGTGATTTCCTTTTTTTCTCTCTTTTGCAACAAAATTAACATTACTAAGTATTCATATATCACAATGTTTGTGTGTAAAAGATGGCAATAGACCTTAATGATCAGATACATTTATATCCCATATTGATTTTGAATTTAATAAATTTAATGTCTTATTAGTTATTTGATTTGGTTGTGCAAGGAAATCATTTTAATTTACAATATAATGACAATGAGTCCAAGGTTCTTGGCCTAAATTGTAAAAGACTATCATAATTTGATTTCTTTCATGGGCATTCCAAAGTAGCTCATGTACTTAGAACATAGTGATATACATATAGTTCAAATGAATGTTAGTGGTTTGACCTAACATCATTGGCTAAATAAGTTAATAAATCATTACATCTTGGCATTCCCCAAATTGCCATCAAATTGAGTAATATAGAAGAAGATAAACATTTTGTCACAAAAAAGGCTCTAGAAAGATCTAATATGCAATTCCCATTTTCATTGGTTTCCAAGCAAGAGCTCATTAATTAACAAACTCATTTGTTTTATAATTTTTAAATTGTATAATCACAAATAGATTTGGTCTATCAAGCTTATCATATTGTTATACAAGAAAAATTTCACATTTGTAATTATACAAAGGAGTAATATATGTTGTTGATTAAGGTTCTTGCATTTTGTATCATTATTACAAATCATAGTTCTTAAATTTCTTTTATCAAATATTTAGTATTAAAAAAAAAACACTTTTGACTTTAGTCAAAATGGACCTATCATTTGTGCCATAAACTTTACTTAATCCACTATGACAAACAATGACTAAAGTTCTAGTTGGCACGGTGAGATTATTATTTTTAATTAGAATTTTCATTCCATTTTATAAATAATGACTATATATGTATATGTGTAATACACTTTTATTGAACTATGGAAAGGTTTTGACAATGAATTTATTTTTCCCTACTAGATTGTTAATGAATTGTTAACGCATTTTGAATTCATAACTCACGTTTCTATTTTTATTTTTATTTCTTAGCCTCTCACCATGATTGTTTTTAGTCATGTCAAGTCACAGTTTATAAGATGTTCAAAATTTGAATCGAACCTTCACTTCTTTAATCACCAATCCAAGGCCTTAACCATCCAACCACCACTTCACAAGGAATAATGTCATTGTTAAAAAATTAAAATTAAAATTAAATGTTTATATATATTTTCAGATTATTAAAGTATTGTGTAATTACACAATTTTAAAATCAAATTGACTTACACATTAAATTTTTGTTTCAAAGTAAAGTACATTTTGATTTTTTTTTAATGTAGAATATTTAAAATCTATATATTTAATTTAATCAAATATGTTCTAAGAATTCAGATTTGGGTTTAAAAAATTTAGTTACATCTTTTTTAAAATTTAAAATTTAAAATAATTTTACAAGGTGCTTAATAGAAATAAAAATTATATGATTGATTTTACATTTCTAAATCTATGATAATTCAAGAATTGTGAAATCCATATTATTATCATTTTTTCTCATAATTAACAATGTATAATGCTTGTGCCTAAATGGCAAGGTTCCAAATTGAACAAAATCCCCCACCCTCCCATATTGTTCACAATAGAACTCATCATTGTTTATGTCAAATCTCTAAATTGTGCCATTGTATATCCATGTAAGTATATAAGGGGGAAAAGTTGGTTAAGTACATAGGCTTGAAAGAGGTGATTATTATATTATTTTAATACATATAACATGGACATGAAAAAACACATGTTCAAATTTAATTCGCTTTTTGATATCCATCTAGGTGGGTAGGGGAAAGGAATGAGGTAGTTAGGCAAACATTGATTATCAAACATTAATCAGGTGGAAATTTTATACCTAGTTGCATCATTTATGTTTATATAAATCCCTCAGTTATTTTCATGATTTAATATTATCATATGTTAACAAGTTATGGCTTTAGATTTAACTCATCATGTAAAATACTTGTATGTAAGTTTCATTAGTTGAAATGTCATTTGCAACATGCCTAGGAATGACAATTGAATTAAGCTTATTAAGTTTTAGTGTTATCAACAACATTTGCATTGTTTATCCCATGAGTTGTAAATTTCACTTGAATTGATTTGTCCTCCTTTAATTATTGCAAAGAGTATCCTTAACCTTTTTGTTATGACCTTGAATAATCGCCTTGGTTTGCCTCACCTTTATCTACTCTATGTAACAAATTTTGTTCACATGATTCAAGATCGTGAAATGTACTTACACACTGTATTTTTTCTTTAACAATGGTTATTTAGTTTTAACAATGACTAGTTCATCACCCATGTT
>Ga0116229_10013351_pt1 | contig 11629 bp, 12 predicted proteins | sample S1TSphgellanicum_3_FD_87313 | JGI IMG/M metagenome (GOLD analysis project Ga0116229, IMG submission 87313) | Host-associated microbial communities from peat moss isolated from Minnesota, USA - S1T2_Fc - Sphagnum magellanicum MG | ecosystem: Host-associated > Plants > Peat moss > Unclassified... | reverse complement strand
GGCGGTTGCAGCGCTGACCGCCGCGCAGACCGCCGCGTTCGCCGTCATTTGCCATCCACATCCGCTGCACGGCGGCAACCTGCACAACAAGGTGGTCCATACACTGGCGCGCGCCTGCCAGGAGCGCGGCATGCCGACACTGCGCTTCAACTATCGTGGGGTCGGCGGCAGCAGCGGCAGCTATGACCAGGGACGCGGCGAAACACAGGATGCACTGGCGGTCGTAGCGGCCGGCAGGGCACGCTGGCCGGGGGCGGGGCTCATGCTGGGCGGGTTTTCATTCGGCGGCATGGTGAGTCTGCTGGCCGCCGCTGCCGCCGCGCCGGCATGGCTGATCAGCATCGCGCCTGCGGTCACGCGGCCTGAGTTCGCCTCGATCGTGCGACCGGCCTGTCCGTGGCTGATCGTACAGGGGGAGGCTGACGACATCATCGCCTGCGCCGAGGTGCAGGCGTTCGCAGCGCGCTTCCAGCCGCCACCGCAACTGGTGCTGATGCCGGGGGTGGGGCATTTCTTCCACGGCCAGCTACCGCAGTTGCGCGACGCCGCATTTGCCTTCCTGGCGCAGCCAGCGGCGGCTGGCAGCCATGGCGATGCAAATCGAGAAGCCCGGCAAAGCTGAGCCTTACCGGGCTTGCTCATGCACGCAGGGCCTGGCGGATCTCAAACGCTGATCAGTTCACCATCGACTTCAGGTTCTTCAATGGCAGTGCGCGCACCTTCTTGCTGGCCGGCTTTGCCTTGAACGTCATCTTCTCGCCAGTGAAGGGATTGATGCCATCGCGAGCCTTGGTTGCGGGTCGCTTTACCACCTTCAGCTTGAGCAGGCCGGGAAGGGTGAACAGGCCATTACCGCGCAGGCTCTTCTTGATGATGCCGTTGAGTGATTCAAACACCTCGCTCACCTGCTTGCGGGATAGTTCCGATTCCTTGGAAATCTGGGCCAGAATTTCCGACTTGGTCGGTGCCCCACCTTTTTTTGCCATTGGCGAATCTCCTGGAGTGTATGCAAACGTCGGTCGTGATCGACGTAAAAGTTCAAAAGCTACATGAAACGGCGCGCAACATAGCACACCGCTGCGCCGACGCAAATCTTTTTTCGGTGACACACATTGCGCAAATGCCTTTTTTTATAGGCCCGCGCACATAGCGTGCAACAAGTGGAGGCGGCGCCGGTGCATCGTTGGTGCGCCGCCGGTGCGCCTGCGGTGCGCGATGCGATAACGCTGTGCCGCAACTGTGCGTGTCAACGCAGCAGAATTAATAGCATTTGAATGACGATGCAGGCCCACAGCGGCGACCAGTCGAGTCCTGCCAGCGGCGGGATGACGCGCCGGAACTGACGCAGCACCGGCTCGCATAGCGACACCAGCAATCCCTGTGCAGGCGAGTAGGTACCGGGGGCAACCAGCGACAGCAGCGAGTAGGTGACGATCGCGAAGAAGTAGGTCCACAGCGCAGTGCGCAGTATTTCGAACAGCGCCAGCCGTGCCCAGATCAGCGCCGGGGGCGGACCCAGGCCGCTGAGCAGCCACGCCACCGATACCTGCAGCAGCGCGAACACCGCCAGCGCGACGCATGACGCGGTATCCAGCCGGCCGATGGCCGGCAGCAGTCGCCGCAGCGGCACGATGATCGGATTGGTGAGGTGCACGATCGAGCGCGCCAGCGGGTTGCGGAAGTCGGCGCGCGACCACTGCAGCAGCAGCCGCAGCAGCACCGCGATCAGGCACAGCGACAGCAGCGTCTCGATCAGGTAGATGAGAGCAGCCATCAACGCGATGCCGGCATGCTGCTGGGTGGCGCGCTGACGGCTGCCGCGTTGCTGAGCATATCGGCCAGCTGCACGCTGCGCGCCGCGCCCGCCTGTAGCGCGCGCGCGACGAGGGCATCAAAGCCGCCCTGCTGCAGCACCTGCAGTGCCGCTTCGGTGGTGCCGCCGCGGGAAGTGACTGCGGCGCGCTGCTCGGCCAGCGGCGTGCCCTGGTGCGCCAGCAGCCCGGCGCCGTGCAGCGTGTCAGCGGCCAGCAAAGCGGCAGTGTGCTGCTCGAGTCCGAGCGCTTCCGCGGCCCGCGCCAGCTGTTCGGCCAGCAGGAAAAAGTATGCCGGCCCGCTGCCCGAGAGCGCGGTGACGACGTCGAGTTCGGCTTCGCTGCGCAGCCAGAGCGCGCGCCCGGCCGCAGCCGCGACCCGCTCGGCCAGCGCGCGCTGCGCGGCGCTGACGGCCGCAGGGGCATACAGTCCGGTGACGCCGGCGCCGACCAGCGCCGGACGGTTGGGCATCGCGCGCACAATGGCGATCCCGGGTGGACAGGCGAGCGCCAGGTCCGCGATGCGCAGACCGGCGGCTATCGACAGCAACACCGGCGCGCGCTCGCGCAGCGCCGGCTGCAGCGCTTGCAGAGCCGCGGCGGCCTGCTGCGGCTTGACCGCGAGCACCACCAGCCCGGCGCCGGCCGCAGCTTCGGCATTGTCGGCGCGAACGTTGATGTCGCCTTCGCGCTGCAGCGCAGCCCGGGCGTCGGCCGACGGTTCACCAACGCTGAGCTGGCGTGCCGGCACGCCCTGGCGCAGCAGCCCCGCGATCAGGGCGCGCGCCATGTTGCCGCCGCCGATGAATGCGATGGGGGAGGATTCGCCTGGCTGCATCGGGCGCATTCTAGCCAAGCTCGGCGCTGGAACGCGGGCCGAATATCGCCGTCCCGATCCTGATCAGCGTCGCGCCCGCGTGTATCGCCTCGCGATAGTCGGCGCTCATCCCCATCGACAGCGTGTCAAGCGAGCCACCCGCCGGGGCGCCGCCGGCGGCGTTGATGGCACGCAGCAGCTGCGCCAGCGCCTGGAACGCCTGGCGGTTGGCGACCGCCGTGCCGCCAGCGGGCAGGATGCACATCAGGCCGCGCAGTGTCAGCCGCGGCAGCGCGCTGAGCGCACGCGCCAACTCGAGCGCCCCGGCCGGCGCTACGCCCGCCTTGGCGGCATCGCCGGCAATGTTGACCTGGATGCACACCTGCAGCGGCGGCGCATAGTGCGGCCGCTGCGCCGACAGCCGCTCGGCGATCTTCAGCCGATCGACGCCGTGCACCCAGTCGAAGCTGGCGGCGATCGCCGCGCTCTTGTTGGCCTGGACGCGGCCGATGAAGTGCCAGCTGAGTGGCAGATCGCGCAGCGCATCAATCTTCGGCAATGCTTCCTGCAGGTAGCTCTCGCCGAAGTTGGCGACGCCGCGGGCAGCCACCGCGCGCACCCGCCCGGCGGCGTGCCCCTTGCTGACCGCCACCAGTGTGATGCAGTCGTCACTCCGGTGAGCCGCCGCGGCCGCCGCGGCAATCTCGGCGCGCAGCGCCTGTAAATTTGTCTCAATGCCCTCGGCGGCTGACGAAATTTGCGGAGCGATTAACATATTGGTGATCGAGTACCTCCGCTATACTGCATCGGCTTGCCGCTGTCACCAGCGGAAGGAACGAGAACTCAAATGGCTGTCGACATTGCGCAATTGCTGGCGTTCGCCGTCAAGAATAACGCTTCCGATCTTCACCTGTCGGCCGGCGTGCCGCCGATGATACGGGTCGACGGCGACATCAAGCGCATCAACATGCCGGCACTTACCCACAAGGAAGTGCACGCCATGGTGTATGACATCATGAACGACAAGCAGCGCAAGGCGTACGAGGAGTTCTTCGAGACCGATTTTTCCTTCGAGATTCCCAAGCTGGCGCGCTTTCGTGTCAACGCCTTCAACCAGAACCGCGGCGCCGGCGCCGTGTTCCGCAACATCCCCTCGGTGATCCTGAGCCTGGATGACCTGCAGGCACCAAAGATCTTCCGCGACCTGTGCATGCTGCCGCGCGGCCTGGTGCTGGTCACCGGCCCGACCGGTTCGGGCAAGTCGACCACGCTTGCCGGCATGGTGGATTACTGCAATGACAATCGTCCCGACCACATCATCACGATCGAGGATCCGATCGAATTCGTGCATGAGTCCAAGCGCTGCCTGATCAACCAGCGCGAAGTCAAGCGCGACACCCTCGGCTTCAGTGAAGCGCTGCGCTCGGCGCTGCGCGAGGACCCGGACATCGTACTGGTCGGAGAAATGCGCGACCTGGAGACCATCCGCCTGGCGCTGACCGCGGCCGAGACCGGCCACCTGGTGTTCGGCACGCTGCATACCAGCTCGGCGGCCAAGACCATCGATCGCATCGTCGATGTGTTCCCCGGCGAGGAGAAGGACATGGTGCGCTCGATGCTGTCGGAATCGCTGCGCGCGGTGATTTCGCAGAGCCTGCTGAAGCGCACCGGCGGCGGCCGCGTGGCGGCGCACGAGATCATGATCGGCACCCCGGCGATCCGCAACCTGATCCGCGAAGGCAAGATCGCCCAGATGTATTCGTCGATTCAGACCGGCCAGGCGGCTGGCATGCAGACGCTCGATCAGTGCCTCACGGAACTGGTGTCGAAGGGCGTCGTCAGCAGGGAGGAAGCGCGCTACAAGGCGTCCAACAAGGACGCAATGTAATCGCGCTGCAGAGCGCCCGCTGGGGCACCGGCAGGCATTAACGAGGCTTTCATGGATCGCGACCAAGCCATCAAACTGATGCAGGAACTGCTGAAGCGCGTCGTTGACAAAGCCGCGTCGGACCTTTTCATCACCGCGAACTTCCCGCCGGCCATCAAGCTCGATGGCGAGATCCGGCCGCAGATGGAGCGTGCGCTGTCGCCCGAGCAGTCGAGCATGCTGGTGCGGGCGATCATGAACGACCGGCAGACCAAGGAATTCGACGCCACCAAGGAATGCAATTTTGCCATCGCCCCGCCGGGCATCGGCCGCTTTCGCGTCAGTGCCTTCGTGCAGCAGGGCCACGTCGGCTGCGTCATCCGGCTCATCAACGCCAAGATTCCCTCGTTCGAGGAACTCGACCTGCCGTCGATCCTGAAGGAAGTGGTGCTGTCGAAGCGCGGGCTGGTGCTGGTGGTCGGCGGTACCGGTTCCGGCAAGTCCACGACGCTGGCATCGATGCTCGGCTACCGCAACGACAAGACCCGCGGCCATATCGTGACGATCGAGGATCCGGTCGAGTACGTGCACCAGCACAAGGGCTGCGTGATCACGCATCGCGACGTCGGGGTCGATACCGATTCCTGGCATGCGGCGCTCAAGAACACGCTGCGCCAGGCGCCCGATGTGATCCTGATCGGCGAGATCCGCGATCGCGAGACCATGGAGTACGGCATCCAGTTCGCCGAGACCGGCCACCTGGTGCTGGCAACACTGCACGCCAACAGCTCCAACCAGGCGCTCGACCGGATCATCAATTTCTTTCCCGAGGAGCGGCGCGAGCAGCTGCTGATGGACCTGTCGCTCAATATCCGCGCTCTGATATCGCAGCGACTGGTTCCGCGCGAAGCCGGCGCCGGCCGCATCGCGGCGATGGAGATCATGCTCAACTCGCCGCTCATCCAGGACCTGATCTTCCGCGGCGAGGTCGCCAAGATCAAGGAAGTCATGTCGCGCTCGACGCGACTGGGCATGAAGACCTTCGACCAGGCGCTATTCGAGCTGTACGAGCAGGGCCATATCTCCTACGAGGATGCGCTGCGCAATTCGGACTCGAAGAACGAGCTGCGGCTGCGCGTGAAGCTGGAGAGCAAGCGCGACAACAAGCCGGTCGAGACCGATGGCGACCTGAGCATAGCCGAAGAAGTAGAAGGCAAGAACTACTGAGTCACGCATGGCAGCAGACCCGCTCGAGATCAGCGGCGCGGAGCCGCAACCTGCAGTCAACACCAAGCCGCTGTTCAAGCTGATGGTGGAGCGCAAGGCTTCCGACCTGTTCTTTACCTCGAACGCGCCGATCAAGATCAAGATCGAGGGCCAGATCTTCCCGATCAACAAGCAGGTACTGTCGCCGGCGACGGTACGCTCGGTGTGCTTCGGCCTGATGACCCCGCAGCAGATCGAGGCGCTGCAGCGCGAACTGGAAATCGATTTCGCGATTTCCGAGCCCGGGCTGGGGCGCTTCCGGGTGAACATTTTCTACCAGCGCGGCTATCCGGCCATGGTGCTGCGCTACATCACGGCCGACATGCCGCGGCTGGACTCGCTCGGCCTGCCGCATACCCTGGTCGACCTGTCGATGCTCAAGCGCGGCCTGATCCTGCTGGTCGGCGCCACTGGCTCGGGCAAGTCCACCACGCTCGCGGCGATGATCAACTACCGCAACGAGAACGCGTCGGATCATATCGTCACGATCGAGGATCCGATCGAGTTCCTGCACACCAACAAGCGCTCGATCATCAACCAGCGCGAGGTCGGCCTGGATACCAAGAGCTACGAGCGCGCGCTGCGCGGCGTGATGCGCGCCGCCCCCGACGTGATCCTGATCGGCGAGATCCGCGATCGCGAGAGCATGCAGGCGTCCATCAACCTGGCCGGCACCGGCCACCTGGTGCTGGCAACACTGCATGCCAACAACTGCGCCGAGATGTTCGATCGCGTCATCAACATGTTTCCGCTCGACCAGCACAAGCAGGTCACGCTCGACCTGTCGCAGTACCTGCGCGCGGTACTGGCGCAGCGGCTGGTGATGGGCACCGACAACAAGCGGCTGGCGGCGGTGGAGGTGATGCTCAACACGCCGCATATCTCGGAGCTGATCCGGCGCGGCGATGTCAGCGGCATCAAGGAATCGATCATGCAGAGCGGCGACCAGGAAGTCTTCAGCTTCGACAGCTCACTGCACAAGCTCTACCAGGATGGCCGCATCTCGCTGGAAGAGGCGCTGGCGCACGCCGACTCGCGTACCAATCTCGAGGCCAAGATCAACTTCGGCTAGCGCCTTCCGGTAGCGCCTTGCCGGTAGCGACAGCCGTCAGTCCGGTCCGGGAAAGACGCTGGCGGCGTCGAATACCGGGCCATCCACGCACACGCGCTTCATCGCGATGCCGGCAGCCGTGTGCACCGCCACCGCGCAGCCGGCACAGCCGCCGACCGCGCACATCATGTATTCCTCCAGTGCCACCTGGCAGGGCAGCTGCATCTCACGAGCCAGCCGCGCGCTGGCAGCGAGCATCGGCATCGGCCCGCAGGCGAAGATCTCAGTCTCGGCGAGCGCGGCCGCCGGCAGCGCCGACAGCCAGGCGCGCGCCAGCTCGGTGACGTAGCCGTCGAAGCAGCCAGCGAAGCCCGACAGCGTTGCCAGTCGCGAGGGTACGCCCCAGGCATCCAGCAGCGGCATGCAGGCGATCACCGCGTCGGGCATGCCTGGAATCAGCGTGGTCGAGGGACGCGCGCGGAACGGGAACGGAATCTCCGAACCCATCAGCACCAGCGGCTTCCAGTCGGCATCGGTGCGCGCCTTGAGCCGCTCGGCCAGGAAAATCATCGGCGGGATGCCGACGCCGCCGCCGATGGCCAGCACCCGCGGCCGCTCAGGATGCGGCACGAAGCCCTGGCCGATCGGCCCGAGCACGCTCAGCTGCTGCTGCGGTTGCACCTGCGAGAGCGCGCGCGTGCCGGCGCCGACCACCTTGTACAGCACCTCGATCCAGCCGGCGGCCGCGTCGGCGCGCATGATCGACAGCGGCCGGCGCATCGGCAGGTCCGCGGCGCAGCGCAAGTGCACGAAGCTGCCGGGGGTGGCGCGCGCGGCGCAGCGCGGCGACTGCAGCCGCAGCAGGTACTGCGCTGCGTCGAACGCGGTCTGCGACACGACGACGGCGTCCTCCAGCACGATGGTGCCGCGATGGGGACGGGCAGTCGCGACGTCCGGGCGGACGTTGCCGGGGCTGACGTTGCCGGGGCTGACGATGCCGGTGCTCACGATGACAGCGCACCGGCGACGGTCTCGAGCACCGCCATGCGCACCGCGACGCCATTGCTGACCTGGGCGCGGATCACCGACTGCGGGCCGTCGGCGATGCTCGATGCGATTTCGATGCCGCGATTCATCGGTTGCGGGTGCATCACGATGGCGTCGGGCCGGGCGCGCGCCAGGCGCGCTGGCGTGAGTCCGTAGCGGTTGAAATAGTCCTCGCCGTCCGCCGGCAGCGCATCCGCCTGGGGCGCATCCGCGGGCAGCAAGGTGTCGGCGAAGCGTTCCTTCTGGATACGCAGCATCATCACGACATCGGCACCTGCGAGTCCGGTCTCCAGCGTCTCGAAGCGCGGGCAGCCCGGAAACTCTGCCGGCGCGGGCATCAGTGCCGGCGGGGCGACGATGCGAATCTCGCGGGCGTCTAGGATCCGCAACACCTGGTAGGCCGAGCGCGCCACACGCGAGTGACGGATGTCGCCGACGATGGCGATGCACAGCGGCTCGATGTCGCCCTTGTGCTGGCGGATGGTCAGCGCATCGAGCAGCCCCTGGGTCGGGTGCGACAGGTGGGCCTCTCCGGCCGACAGCACGCTGACGCCTGCGGCGACGTGCGAAGCCACGTGCGCCAGCACGCCGGGCTCGGCATCGCGAATCACGAACACGTCGAAGTGCAGCGCCTGCAGCGTGAAAATCGTATCGAGCATGGTCTCGCCCTTCGCCCGCGACGACAGCTGCACCTCCAGGTTGACGACGTCGGCGCCAAGCCGCCGGCCGGCCAGTTCGAACGACACGCGCGTGCGGGTGGAGGGTTCGGTGAACAGGTTCGCGATGGTCACGCCGCGCAGCGCAGTGCCGGTCGGCGGCCGCTGGCCAATGCTGCGGGCGTAATGCTGCGAACGCAGCAGCAGCGACTCGATCTCGTCGCGGCGCAGGCTCTCCAGCGTGATCAGGTGGCGCAGCGAGCCGTCGGCACGCCGTTGCTCAATCATCGCGGTCGCTCAGTCATCGCCCATGATCATCCACACGACCTTCTCCCAGCAGCCAGCGTTCCAGGATGATAGCGGCTGCGGCGCTGTCGATGTCGGCATGTTGCACCTGGCGGCGGCGCTGGCCACTGCTGCGCAGGCGCGCAAGTTCCGCGGCGGCTTCGATCGAGGAGGCGTATTCGTCGGTCCGCTGCACCGGGCGTCGGGCGCGGGCGCCAAGTGCCGCGGCGAACTGGTCGGCGCGAACGCCCAGCGGGCTCGGGGAGCCGTCGGCGTGGCGCGGGCTGCCGACGATCAGCAGGTCGGGCTGGTACTGCTGCAGCAGCCGCTCGATCGCCGGCCAGTCGATCCCATGGTCGCCGACGCGAACCGCGCTGCGGGGGGCAGCTGCATTGCTGACGGTGTCGCCGGCGGCGACACCAATGCGACGCAGGCCGAAATCAAATGCCAGGACGACGCGCGCTCGCGCCTCACGCATGTCCGGCGGTGAAGCTGACGCGCGAGCTGTCCACGCCCAGCAGCTGCCAGGCCGCCTGCCAGCGATCCTCGAACGGCAGCTCGAATACGATGCGCTCATCCACCGGCAGGCTCAGCCAGGCGTTTTCGAGCATCTCGCGCTCCAGCTGGCCGGCGTCCCAGCCGGCATAGCCGAGCGCCACGAACGCGCCGTGCGGGCCTTCACCGCGCGCAATAGCCGCCAGCACGTCGCGCGAGGTGGTGACCTGGACGTTGTCGGAGATGCGGTGGGTGGAATCCCAGGAGCCGCCGGGGCGGTGCAGCACGAAGCCGCGGTCGGTGTGCACCGGACCGCCGCGCAGCACCGGCTGTTCGCTGATGCGGATGTCCGAGGGCGCGAGCTTCATCTGCGCCATCACGTCGCCGAGCTTCATGCCCATCGGCTTGTTGAGGACGATACCGAGGGCGCCGCGATCGCTGTGTTCGCACACCAGCGCGACGGTCTGGGCGAAGTTGCCGTCCGACAGGGAGGGCATTGCAATCAGCAGGTGGTTTGCCAGTGATCCAGTAAGTGATCCAGCGGGTGATCCGTTAGTGCCCATGCAACGCAGTATGCGGGCGGCACTGCGGGCTCTCAAGGTCCGGATCGACTATCTGACGAAACCGTCACAGCGCCCGAATGCAGCGCGCCGGCGACAAAATCCCATTGATAAGCAAAACGCAGCTGCGAGTAGTCGGCGGACAGCTCGGCCGGAAACGGATCGAACGGACTGGCGAGCCGCAGGATCTGCAGCGCCGCCTGGTCCAGGGCGCCGGAACCGCTGCTGCGCCGCACACTTGCCTGCCGCAGCCGGCCATTGGCGGCAATCTCGACCTCGACCACCGGGCTGCCGGACAGGCCGGCATTGCGCACCGCGGACGGCAGGTTCAGGTTGCCGACGCGCTCGACCTTGTGCTTCCAGGCGATCAGGTACGGGGCCAGTGGCGAGGCCTGGGTATCGGGTGTCACCCAGTGCTCAGCGTCGGTCTTGCCCCGCAGCAGCAGTTCGGCTGCGTCGCCGTGACCACTGCGCGGCTCGAGGGAGGTATTGTCGGGCGCAGCATCACCGGACGATGCGTCCACGGAGGCATCCGCCGCGGCGCTGGTTACCGACGCCGGCGGCGCCGATCCCATGTAGCGGATGTTGGAGCTCGGCGCGCTGCTGGCCAGTACCGGCGCGTCCTGGCGGTTGCTGGCGCCTGCGGGCTCGGTGCCGGCGACTGTCTGCTGCGCGCCGGCAGCGGGTACGCCGCGGCCGGCGGGGCTGGCGCTCGGCAGCGGCTCGCTGGTATTGCCGCTGCCGGCCTGGGTGCGCTGGGCCAGGTAGACCGCATGCTCGTTGGCCTGCGCCTCGGGAATTTCATTCGTCACCAGCAGCACGTCGAGCTGCGGCGTATCGGGCTCGCCGCCGTGACCTGCGGCGACGAATGTCAGCCCGAGGATCACGATCGCGTGCAGCAGTGCGGCCAGGAACAGCATCGCCACCAGCCGCTCGCGCGCCGGTGCCATCATGCGCGCGCGTGCAACCGGCGCTCGATCGCATCCATGAGCATGGCGGCGATGTCGAGCTTGAACTGGCGGTCGAGTTCGCGCACGCCGGTGGGACTGGTGACGTTGATCTCGGTGACATAGCCGCCGATCACATCCAGGCCGGCGAACAGCATTCCGGCCTCGCGCAGCACCGGACCGATCTCCTGGCACAGCCAGCGATCGCGCTGGTTGAGCGGGCGGCCTACGCCGGTGGCGCCGGCGGCGAGATTGCCGCGATTATCGTGTGGGTCCGGGATGCGTGCCAGCGCATACGGCACCGGCTCCCCGTCCACCAGCAGCACGCGCGCATCGCCGCCGATGACGACGTCCGGCAGGTATTTCTGCACCATCGCGAACTGCGAGCCCTCCGCGGTGAGCGTCTCGAATACCACGCGCGAGTTCTTGTCGCCCGGTTCGAGCACGAAGATCGAATGTCCGCCCATGCTGTGCAGCGGCTTGCACACGATCTTGCCGTGGGTTGCGGCGAACGCCGCCATCTCGCGCATGTCGCTGGTCACCAGTGTCGGCGCACAGCATTGCGGGAACCAGGCGGTGTAGACCTTTTCGTTCATGTCGCGCAGTCCGCGCGACCGGTTCACCACCAGCGCGCCGGCATTCTCGGCGCGCTCCAGTATGTAGGTGAGGTAGATGAATTCGGTGTCGAACGGCGGATCCTTGCGCATCAGGATGACGTCGAAGCCACCGAGCGGCTGCACGCTCGCGGACCCGAGTGTATGCCAGCTGTGCGGATCGGCGCGCACCGTCAGCGGCCGCACGCTGCCTTCCGCCACACCGTCGCGCAG
>Ga0116229_10013350_pt1 | contig 11630 bp, 9 predicted proteins | sample S1TSphgellanicum_3_FD_87313 | JGI IMG/M metagenome (GOLD analysis project Ga0116229, IMG submission 87313) | Host-associated microbial communities from peat moss isolated from Minnesota, USA - S1T2_Fc - Sphagnum magellanicum MG | ecosystem: Host-associated > Plants > Peat moss > Unclassified... | reverse complement strand
TCGAGTACGGGATGCCGCCGACGGCGGGCATCGGCGTGGGCGTCGACCGGCTCGTGATGCTGCTTACCGACAATCAGTCGATCCGTGAAGTGATTCTCTTCCCGCTGCAGCGCCCGGTTTCGTAACCGGGCGCTATTTGAGGATTTCCGAGAGCAAGACCCAAACCGTCGAGGTCGTGACGGTCTTCGACAATTTGCCGGTGACTTCGTTGTCGTAGTACTTTTGGACGACGTCATCGATCGTGCAGATCGTGCCCTTTCCGGCAACCACGTAGTTCTCGATGACCTCTTTGTTGGTGAACCCGAGGATGGGGTCGAGCTGCGAGTACGTCGTTTCGAGATGCGTCGCGAGGGTGCCGGCCTGCTTTCCGCACTGCGACGGCGCTTTGGCGGGGCCGAGATTGTGCGTCGACTCGGTCGCAAGCGGCTTCGCCGGCGCTCCTCCGCCGGGGTACCAGTCGGGAACGAGGTTGGTCGCCGATTTGCTGGCATACGATTCGGTCGCGGGAATCACTTTGCCGGACGCGCTCGTTTGGGGCAGGCCGTAAGCCCATTGCGTCGCGCCGTTCGAGGGTCCGTCGACCACGTACCCGGTTCCGTCGGTGCGCAAGAGTCGCGTTTCCGGGACGTCGTAGTTCATGCCCGACCCGTTATAAGAACCGTCCGCGGCGATCGTCTCCGTGCCGCTGAGGATGTTCGGCGAATTCTGGGGCGTGTGATCGTAATCGTTGACCGTCTCTTTGCTCGCGACGGGCTCGGCCCACGAGGAGCCGGTCGACTCGGGCAAGACGTTCTCAATGAAGGGCGTCGCGTACGTCACCTTCGTGTCGTCGTGCTCGGTCACGCCGCAGCATCTATCGAGGACATCCGCATGATCGTACCCGTAATCGACGTACTCGGTGTGGCCGCCCGACGAGATCAGGTTCACATAGTCGACGTAGTCGAGCGATGCGGGCAGGGTACCCGAGCTCGTGTTACCGGTTGCGCGCAGTTCGTAGGCCGTCACGCCGTTGTACGTGGTTGGACCTGAAAGCACGGACTTCACATTCGCATTTAACTTGATGTACGTCGTCGTGCTGCCGATCGTGGTGTCTTTCTCGTAGGCGAACGAGTTCGTGAACTGATCGCCGTTCTTGACCGGGTAGACGGTCGGCGTCGGCTTCGGCGTGGGCGTCGCGGTCGGCTTCGGCGTGGGCGTCGCGGTGGGTTTCGCGGTTGGCTTCGCGGTCGGTTTCGGCGTGGGCGTCGTGGTCGGTTTCGGAGTTGGCTTCGCGGTGGGTTTCGCCGTGGGCTTCGGCGTGGGCGTCGCGGTTGGTTTCGGCGTGGAATTAGCCTGAGGAGTCGCTTGCGCGGTTGTTTCCTGCGCGGCTTGCAGCTGGCGCTCGCGCAACACCTGGGCCGGCTGGGGCGCTACGAACGGCGTCGTCGCGCTTCCAGCGCATCCGGCGAGCGCGGCGGCCGTAGCCAATAAGAAAAGCACGTAGCGCATGAATATACCCCTCGGGCGACCGGTATTTCCGCTACGGTAGGCCATTTGGCAGCCGCTGCATATGTGGGGAACCCCTACCTCGGGAGGTTTTGCGGGGGTCGCCGCGAGCGAAGCCGCCGCGAGCTACGCGACACACCGATCGTCGGTCGTCACAGGAGACGCCACCGTGTTCGCCTCACCTATCGCTACTGTGTCAACGCGTCAGGGCTTCTAGCGTCGTGTTCCTGCGCGAAGTACGGCTGCGGAGCGAACGCCTGACCGGCGCCCCGACCTTCCCGTGGTCGTTGCCGCTGATCCGCGACTTCGACGTCCTATGCTTCGGGGCGCCCGTCACGTTTTTCGTCGGTGAGAACGGCAGCGGAAAGTCGACGCTCTTGGAGGGCATCGCTTGCGCGGCCGGCGCGACGGCGATGGGCGGCGAAGACTTCGCGCGCGATCCGACGCTTGCCGCCGCGCGGGAGCTCGCGTCCGGGTTGACGCTCGTTCGGGCGGGCCGTCCACGCGCCAAATTGTTCATGCGCGCGGAAGACGTCTTCGGCTACACGCAGCGCGTAGCGCGCGACATGGCCGAGCTCAAGGAGACCGCCGCGGGGTTCGCGGGCACGCGGGCGGAGGGTTACATCGCGGCGCAACGCCGCACGCTCGCCAATCGCTACGGTGAGGATCCCGACGCGCGTTCCCACGGTGAAACGTTCCTGGCGCTGCTCGGGGCCCGGCTCGTTCCGGCCGGCTTATATTTTCTCGACGAGCCCGAGACGCCGCTCTCACCCGTGCGCGTGCTGGGTTTGCTCGCGATCTTGAGCGATGCCGTGGCCGCGGGATCGCAGTTCGTCGTGGCGACCCATTCACCGATCCTGATGGCGCTACCGGGTGCTGAGATCTTGCAATTCGAGAACGGTGCCATGTCCGCCGTCGCCTACGAAGACGTCGAACACGTGCGCGTGACGCGCGATTTCCTCAACGCCCCGCAACGTTATCTGCGCCGCTTGGAGCTCGCGCCGGACGACGGCGAAGCACCTTAAGCCAGCAGATCACGCTCGATGTTCCGCAACGCGCGCTTGAATGGGGACGGGTCGTCGAGACCGCCGGCTACGATGAGTGCGCCCTCGATACGCACGACCGCATCCTCGGCTCGCTGCTGGGCCTCTTGGCCTGGAACCCCGGCTTCGACGGCGAGTTCGCGAAGCGCCTGGATCCATCCGCCGAACGCCGATGCCAGGAATTCCTGAAATTTCTCGCGGCTTCCACCGATGACCAGGTTGCCCAGAACGCACGCGTTACGTCCGCCGACGTAGAAGTCGTCGAGTACGCGCAGCATCGCCCGTAGGCGGGCCTTCGGCGTTCCAGCGCGCTTGAGTGCACCCAGCGCGCACTCGTTCATCCACGTATCTATGCGGCCGAGAACGGCAATGGCCATCTCTTCTTTCCCGCCCGGAAAATAATGGTAGAGGCTGCTCTTGCCGAGTCTCGTCGCCTTCGATATTTCCGCGAGCGACGCCCCATCGAAGCCGTAATCACGGAACACGTCTTGGATGCGCCCGACGATTTCATCGCGCGAAATCGACGAGGGAATGTTGGACATAGCGTGATCTGCCTTCTCTCGAGTGGGCTATCGGGCGGACGCACTGTACCGAACAATCGGTACAGTGCCCGCTCATGCTACTCCACGGGATTTGCCGTGTCAAGCCGCTCGGAGCTCGCGCCGGCGCGACGGGGACGGCGGTAGGTAGCTCGAATCGGATGGCATGAAATCCGTCGGACTTCTGTTGGGCGCGGTCTTGATGCTGGGTGTGGGCACGCCGTCGCGAATGCTGCAAACGGACGACCTCTTCAAGTTGGTCTCGGCCGGTGACGTCGCGTTCTCACCGGACGGAACGAAGCTGGTCTCCGTACAACGTCGAGTCAACGTAGCGAAGGACCGGCGCGACGCGACGCTCGTCGTGACCGACGTCGCGTCGGGTGCGACGCGCGAGCTCACCTTCGGGCGCGAGGGTCTCGGCTCGCCGCAATTCGCCGCCGACGGGCGCGCGCTCGCGTTCATCGCGAACGACCCGCACGGCCACGGTCAAGTCTACGTGATGCCGCTCGACGGAGGCGACGCCAAGGCCGTGACCACGACGGCGAACGGCGTTCAGCAATTCGCCTGGCGGCCAGACGGCGGCGCGTTGGCCTACGTTACGCAGGACGACGACCCGCGCAAGAAGGCGATTGCGGCCCATCACGATCAGTTCGACATCGCCGACGACGACTACCTGACAACGTCGAATGACCCGCCCTCGCACCTCTGGCTCGTCGGACGCGCGGGTGAGAATGCGCACCGGCTGACGGCGGGAAGCTGGACCCTCGCGACCGCCTACCCGCCTTCGCCGCCCGCCTCGCCGTTGTCGTGGTCGCCGGACGGCAAGGCGATCCTCTTCACGCGCGTGCCCAATACGCGGGACGGCGATGCGTACTTGTCCGTCATCGAACGGCTCGACGTGGCGAGCGGCAAGATAACGGCGCTAACGGGCCACGACCGCTTCGAGGGTTTCGCCACGTATTCGCCCGACGGCGCGAAGATCGCGTATCTCTATTCGCGCGATGGCGATCCCAATAATGAAAACGAAGTCTACGTGACCGATGCGACGAGCGGCGCCGGCGCGGACGTGAGCCGGACGCTCGACCGCGCGATCTTCCGGGCGCAGTGGTTCCCGGACGGAAAGTCGCTGCTGGTCGGGTCGCACGAGGGGACGCGCACGGTCCTGTACCGGCTGGCGCTCGACGGAACGTTTCAACGCTTGGAAACGAGCGACGTCAGCCCGTCGTGGTCGTTTTGGATCGACGACGCGATCGCGCCGGACGGTGCGATCGCGTTTCCCGGCTCGCAGACGTCGCGGCCGACGGAATTATGGGAACTCGCGAGCGGTGCGAGCGCGCCGCGCAGGCTCAGCGATCTCAACGGCTGGGTTTCCGGACTCGCGCTCGGAAAGATGGAAACCGTCACCTGGAACAACGACGGCTTCGAAGAAGACGGCGTCCTGACCTACCCTCCCGGCTTCGAAGCGGGCAAACGCTATCCGCTCGTCCTGACCGTTCACGGCGGCCCGCAAGCGGCCTCGATCGCGTCGTTTAGCTATTTCGATCAGTTGTTGGCGGCGCACGGATACGTCGTCTTCGAACCGAATTACCGGGGCAGTGACAACTTCGGCAACGCCTACGAGCGCGCGATCTACATGGATGCCGGCGCCGGTCCGGGGCGCGACGTGATGGCCGGCGTCGCGAAGGTCGAGAGCTTGGGTTTCGTCGACACGTCACGAATCGCCGTGGGCGGCTGGAGCTACGGCGGCTACATGACGTCGTGGTTAATGTCGCACTACCATATCTGGAAGACGGCCATTTCCGGAGCTGCCGTCAACAACTGGCTCGACATGTACGACTTGGGCGACGCGAACGACCAGATCGCGTTCGGCTTCAAGGGCTCGCCGTACGTCGGTACAAACGTGCGCGACTACGTCGCCCAAAGTCCGATCACGTACGCGGCCCAAACGCGCTGCCCGGTCTTGGTCATCTCGGACACCGGCGACGTGCGGGTGCCGATCGCCCAATCCTACGAGATGTACCACGCGTTGCACGATAACCACATCCCCGTCCGTTTCGTGGGCATTCCGGTCGGCGGACACTTCCCCAGCGACCCCGTCCGGGATGCCGACGTCTACGGCCTGTGGACGAGCTGGCTGGTCGATCATCTCAAATGAAAGTCGAGCGCCGAACTTGGGAAGTCGACTACGACTTGGTTGCCGCGCAGGCCCGCTCGCTCTTTGAGGGCGAGCGCGATGCCGTCGCTAACGCGGCTAATCTCGGCGCCCTGATCTTCGGGGCGTGGCCGGAACTGAATTGGGCGGGCGTGTATTTCGTGCGCGGCGCGGAATTGGTGTTAGGCCCATTCCAAGGCAAACCCGCGTGCGTTCGCATCGCCCGCGGGGCCGGCGTTTGCGGCAGCGCATGGGCGCGCGACGAAACGCTGGTCGTGGCGGACGTGCACGCGTTTCCCGGCCACATCGCCTGCGATGCCGCGTCGAACTCGGAGATCGTCGTTCCGTTACGCGCGCGCGGTCGGGTCGTGGGCGTGCTCGATATCGATAGCCCGGCGCTGGACCGTTTCGACGAACGCGACCGGCTCGCGCTCGAAACGCTGGCAGAGTTATACGCGTCGTTTTCCGACTTTCCGTGACGGCGCCCGGGCGCGCACGGATATCAATACGCGCTAGTCGAATAACGGCGCCCATGTTTTCCCGCGAGGCTGAGCCATGAGTGGTATCGCGACCTTTGGAAGCGCGCTCGCCGTTGGCGTGACGCTCGCCGCTCCGGTCGGACCGATGGCGCTCTTGCTCATGCGCCGGGCGCTGACCCGAGGCTGGGCGGCCGCCATGGTCACCGGGCTCGGCATCGCCACGGGTGACGCTGTGTACGGCGCCGTCGGTGCGCTCGGGATGACCTCGATCTCCGCGTTCCTAGCCGCTCACGCGCAACCCATCCATATCGTCGCGGGCACGATCCTCTTCGCGCTTGGAATACGGACGCTGCTGACGCGCGAGGATTCGGCCGCGTCTGACGAGCGCGGCGAGTTTCTGCGCACGGTAGCCCTGACGTTGACCAATCCGATGACGATCGTCGCATATGCGTCGGCCGCGACGTTTCTGTCGCCGCCCCCGACCTTCGACGTCCGCTTCGTCGTCATCGTGGTCGGCGGCGTGTTTACCGGATCCGTCGTTTGGTGGCTCGCGCTCTCGACCCTCACGGTTTCGCTGCGGCGCGTGATTCGTCCGCGCGTGCGGCGGGCGATCGACGTCGTTAGCGGCGTATTGTTGATGGCGTTCGGCGTGCGAACGGCGACGATGCGATGAGCGCGCCGCTGACGTTCCGGCGTGCGACTGCCATCGGGAGTGCGCGCGGACGGTAGTCTCACGAAACTTTAAGGTCTCCGTGTCGAGGGGCGATGCGGCGCGTTGCCGTATAGCGTGAGGTTCGAAAGCTAACCGGAGGTCCCGTGATTTCCCCATTCCTTCGCGCCGCCGTGTCGTCGGCCGTTATCCTCGCGCTTGCCGCGCCGGCGGCCGCTCCCGCGCAGACACCCGCCGCTGCCTCGCCTGCTCCGTTCGAGTCGCCTGCGCCCGTCGCGTCGCCTGAAACGGATGTTACGCGAGCGACCCTCGATAACGGGTTGCGGGTCGTGATCGTGCGCGACCCGCTCGCGCCGGTCGCCACCGTTTACGATAACTATCTCGTCGGTGCCGACGAGACGCCCGCGGGCTTTCCCGGCATGGCGCACGCCCAGGAGCACATGGCCTTCCGCGGTTGCGCCGGCGTCAATGCCGACCAGACGTCCGCCATCTTCGCTCAGTTGGGCGGCGACGGCGACGCGGACACGCAGCAAACCATCACGCAGTACTACTCGAGCGTTCCCGCCGCGGACCTCGACGTCGCGCTGCACGTCGACGCCGCCTGCATGCGCGATATCGACGATTCGGACGCGCAGTGGAAGCAAGAACGCGGCGCGATCGAACAAGAAGTCGCCCAAGACAATAGTAATCCGCAGTACAAGGCCGTCACGCGCATCTTCGCCGACATGTTCGCCGGCACGCCCTACGCGCACGATCCGCTCGGAACGCGGCCATCGTTCGACAAGACGACCGGCGCCCTGCTCAAAACCTTTTACCGGCAATGGTACGCGCCGAACAACGCGATTCTCGTGATCGCGGGCGACGTCGATCCGCAGAAAACGCTCGCGACCGTCAAAGCCTATTACGGCTCGATCCCATCGCATGCGTTACCCGCGCGGCCGGCCGTCGACCTCCAGGCGGTCAAGCCCGAGTCGTTTTCGCTCGACAGCGATCTCCCGTACATCCTATCGTTTACCGGCTATCGCGTGCCCGGATATGCCGACCCCGACTATGCGGCGACGCAAGTGTTATTCGACGTGTTGGGCAGCCAGCGCGGCGACATCTACGCGCTCGGGGCCGACGGCAAGGCGCTGGCTGCCGGCGCGCAGATTGCCGAAACGTACCCGATGGCGGGACTCGGGATCGTCTACGGCGCGTTGCCCGCCGGCGGCGACGTGCCGGCGTTCTCGAACCTGGTGGGCGGCATCGTCGCCGGCTATGTGAAGAACGGTCTACCCGCCGACCTCGTCGCGGCGGCGAAGAGTCAGGAGATCGCGGCGGCGCAGTACCAGCGCAACTCGATCGACACCCTTGCTAGCACGTGGTCGGAGGCGCTCGCCGACGAAGGCCGCCAATCGCCGGATGAAGACGTCGCCGCGATCGCCGCGGTGACGGTCGACGACGTCAACCGCGTCGCGAAAAAATATCTGGACCCGTCGAACGCCGTAACGGCCAACTTGATTCCCAAGCCGTCGGGCAACGCGGTTTCCGCCCACGGTTTCGGCGGCGGCGAAGTGACCACGTCGCAGCCGACGAAGCCCGTCGTTTTACCCGCTTGGGCTGCGGCTCAGTTAGCTCGAATCACGGTTCCTGAGTCGACCCTCGCGCCGGTCGATCAGACGCTGCCCAACGGTCTGCGCCTGATCGTGCAAACCGAGACTGCCAGCGACACGGTAACGGTTTCCGGTTCGATCCGGCACCAGGACGACGTGCAGACGGCCCCCGGCAAAGAGGGCGCCGAGGACGTGCTCGAGGGGCTCTTCCCGTACGGCACGACCTCACTCGACCGCATCGCCTTCGCGAAAGCGCTCGACGACATCGCGGCCCAAGAGTCGCCGGGTCCGTCCTTCTCGTTGCACGTCGTCAAAGCGAACTTCGATCGCGGCGTGCAGTTGCTGGCCGATAACGAACTGCATCCAGCCCTGCCCGCGCCGGCGTTCGCGATCGTGCAAACGCAGACCGCGCAAACCCTCGCGGGCGAATTGAAAAGTCCCGACTACATCGCCCAGCGCACGATCGACCGCGCGCTTCTGCCGCCCGGCGATCCCGAGTTGCGCGAAGCAACGCCGGCCACGGTTAGCGCGCTCAAGCCGGGCGACGTGCAGAAGCAGTTCGATACGGTTTTCCGGCCGGATATGACGACGATCGTCGTGATCGGAAACGTCACGCCCGCCGAAGCACGCGCGACGATCGAGAAGTATTTCGGCGGCTGGTCGGCCACGGGGCCCAAACCGAACGTCGACTTACCAAAGGTTCCGCTCAGCCGAGCGGCCGCGGCGGTCGTGCCCGATGCCAGTCGCGTGCAGGACGAAACTTCGCTGATCGAAACGGTAAACGTCACTCGGACGAGCCCAGACTATTACGCGCTCGAACTCGGCGACCACGTTCTGGGCGGCGGGTTTTACGCGACGCGGCTCTATCACGACCTGCGCCAAGTCGCGGGCCTCGTGTACAACGTCAGCAATCGGTTGAGCGCCGGCCGCACTCGCGCGACGTACTCGATCACCTACGGCAGCGACCCGCCGAACGTTTCGAAGGCGCGGCGCCTGGCGGAGCGTGACTTGTATTCCATGCAGAAAACCAACGTCTCGGCCGCGGAATTGCAGCAGGCGAAAGCGATCCTGCTGCGGCAGCTGCCGCTGGCCGAATCGAGCGAAGACGATGTCGCCTCCTCCCTCGCGGGCGATTCGATCAGCGGCCTGCCGCTCGACGAAGCGCACCGCGCCGCCGAGATCTACGCGAAGCTCTCCGCGGCGCAAGTCCGCGCTGCGTTCGCCAAGCACATTCGCCCGGCGGCCTTCGTCCAGGTCGTGCAAGGCCCCAACCCCTCGTGACCGATTAATGTCCCGCGCGCAGGCCCAGGTCTTCGGCGATTGGGCCGAGGGCGTCGCCGGGCAGGAACGTGAGCGCGCCGACGATGACGACGACCAGCAGCAACAGCACCGCGAATAACGGCGTGTCGGTGCGTAGCGTGCCGCGAGTGACCTCGTTGCGCGGGCGGGCGGCGAGCGAGCCGGCCAGCGCGAGCGTCGGGACGATCGCGGCGTAGCGTCCGGCTTCCATGGCCAGTCCGAGCATGATGTTGTAAAACGTGTTGGGTCCGAGACCGGCCATCGCGCTGCCGTTGCTGGCGGCTGCCGACGAGAAGGCGTAGACGATCTCCGAGAAGCCGTGCGGGCCGTCGCTGCCAAGGGTCGCGAGGCCCGCGGGCGCAACGGCCGCGATGGCCGCCGGCACGAGGATCGAGACCGGAAACGCCAGCAGCGCGAGAATCACGAGTAAGATCTCGCGGCGCTCGAGTTTCTTCCCGAGATATTCGGGCGTCCGGCCGACGAGCAGCCCGGCGACGAAGACGGTCAGCAGCACGAACGCGAGCATCCCGTAGAGGCCGCTGCCGACGCCGCCGAAGGCCACCTCGCCCAACTGCATGTTCCCTAGCGCGACCAGGCCGCCGAGCGGCATGAGCGAGTCGTACGTGAAGTTCCCGGCGCCCACGGTCGAATCGGTCGCGACCGCGAGCGACAGTCCGGCGTCGGCGACGCCGAAGCGCACTTCCTTGCCTTCCAAATTGCCGCCGGCGACGCCGAGATGGTGGACGAGCGGATTGCCCTGCAGCTCGCAAACGGACGCCGCTACCGCGCCGACGGCGAACAGCGCCGACATCGACCAGAAGAGCGTCCAGCCTTGGCGTTGGTCCTTGACCATCCGGCCGAACGTGTACGTCAGCGCGGCTGGAATGAGGAACATCGCCAGCAGCTGCAAGAAATTGCTCAGTGCGGTCGGGTTTTCGTTCGGTGAGCTCGAGTTCGCGCCGACGAAGCCGCCCCCGTTGCCGCCAAGCAGCTTGATGCTCTCCTGCGACGCCATCGGCCCGCCGGTGAGCGTCTGCACCGCGCCGTCCAAGGTCGTGACCGCGCGGTAGCCGGAGAAATTTTGCGGTTCGCCCTGCCAGGCGAACAGCAGCCCGAAGACGATCGAGAGCGGCAGCAGCACGTAGAGCGTGCCGCGGGTCAGGTCGACCCAAAAATTTCCGAGCGTCGCGCGGTTCTCACGCGCGATTCCTCGCCCCAGCGCGATCGCGACGGCCAACCCAAGCGCTGCGGCCATGAAATTCTGCCAGGCGAGCGCGGCCATTTGCGCGAGATAGCCTAGCGAGTTTTCGCCGGAGTAGAATTGCCAGTCGGTCGTCGTCGCGAAGCTGACGGCGGTATTCCACGCCAGATCGGGAGCGAATCCCGCGAAGTGTTGCGGATTGAGCGGCAAGAACGCCTGCAGTCGCAGCACCGCGTAGACCGAAACGACGCCGGCGAGCGAAAACGCGAGCAGCGCGAAACAGTACGACCGCCAGGGCATCTCGGCCTCGGGATCGATCCGGCAAGCGCGGTAGATCGCAGACTCGAGCGGCGCCACGATCGGCGTGACGAACGTTCGCCGAGCCGCGAACACATCGTCGATGTACCCGCCCAGCGGCTTTACGGTGATGAGGAGAATTACGAAGAACGCGACCGCGGTCAAGATCACCCGCGCAGCATACGCGCATCGCCGCCCGCCGAGAACCCGTCAGACGGCCGATCCGATCGGCTACCGATCGTAGGCTGGGAAGCGCTCGGCGATCGGATCGTCCGTGTAGTGGCCGACCCAGCCGGCGGAATCTTTGAACCAGCGGATCGCCGTGAATTCCGGCCGGGTGCCCATATCGAACCAGTGCCTGGTTCCGGCGGGCACGCTCAGCAGGTCGCCGCGCGTGCAGACGATCTGATACACGTGCTCGTTCAAGCGCAGGTAGAACGCGGCCGAACCGTCGACGAAATAGCGTACCTCATCTTCGCTGTGACGGTGCTCGGCGAAGAATTTCCGGCGTGCCGCCGCGGGATCGGGCACGCCCTTGCCGATGCGAGAGACGTCCACCGTCGAGTAGTCGCCTAGTCGCGCGACGTGCTCGAGCACGCCGCGATAGCCGGCCAGGATCGTCGCCTGGTCCGCCTTCGGCGGCAGGGTGGCCGCGACTTCGAGGCGCTCGAAGCGAACGCCGATTTCGGCTAATTCGCCGGCAATCGACGCTAGGTCGGTCAATTCGCGTAACGGTTCGCGCGATTGGCCTTCGGCGAACACGCGCAGCGTTGTGCGTGGTTCGGTCGTGACGCCGGTCGTACTCATATGTCCGGACCTCCGCTGGAAAGTCGCTCGAGTCCTGCGGTCGTTGTGGCGATGCGCGCCGAATTC